>VOFF01000099.1_pt1 | contig 76000 bp, 135 predicted proteins | sample 5384061 | NCBI WGS metagenome assembly VOFF01 (sample SAMN12384725, study PRJNA508395) | human gut metagenome | isolation source: healthy gut E | host: Homo sapiens | reverse complement strand
GAATACCTGCGGAAAATGCCGCAGTCAGCAACATAAGTACGGACGAGACCTTTCCTTCCAGCGTAGAAAAATAATCAACGGCGGTGCAGCGCTCATGATCCAAAGCAACGGCGGCTTTACCGCTTCTTATTCCGAAAGTTATATTGATAAGCCTCCCAAGGCTTTCGTTCAGCCCGGGTAGCCTTCTTTTTTCCGGACTGAACGGCAGTATATCTTTCAGAACTCAAGGTCTTTTGTCTCTCTCTGCGAAGAAAAATATTCGTTTTGATGCCGGCAACCATATTGCGTATCTCAGGCCAGTAGAATGACGCCGCTCCGACTGCCAGAGAAGTTATCAGTATGATTTCAACGATCATCTTTATTTCCTCCTCCGTCGCCATAATATCTGGGATATATGACCGTATTCTCCATTATAGGATTTTTTGCTTTCCAGCATCTTGAGCATCTCTTCCATCTTTTTAAATTCATCCGGCTGAAGTTTTCCCATGTTTTTCTTATCCTCCCCTATATCGTACTTCCAACGCCACCTTTTAGAAGTTTCATCGTATCTGCAGATAGTATGTATGGATACTGTCGCCGAAATCGGGTCGTATCTGTACTCGCTGATGCCTTTAAGTCTTTTTTCTGCTCCTGTCCGAAGGTACCTGATAGAGCTCTATTACATAATTAAAACTCCTGAATATACGAGCTATCAGAGGTTTTAAGTCGCCGCCGTATTTGGCCGATATGGCTGAAGCCATCTTGTATGGAATGTCATGGGCATCTCCGGCGTGGATAGTGGCTTTGCTCCTTACAGTTCCTATGGAGGTCACATCTACAGCCAGTTTAAATGCCGCCGCATCCCTCATTTCCTCCAATATGATATAGTCGTTGTCTCCCCTCAGCAGGGACTTAGTAATATCTTCGAGGTCCTTTCCGTCGGCCACTATCTGCATCAGAGGCGCATCCGGCATTATTTGGTGCCAGGGAGTTTCCGGATCTGTAGAAACAGCCAGTCCTTCCAAAGATGTATCTTCATGTCTCTGCCATACCTGCATGAACGCCGTCTTTCCTGCTCTTACCTGTCCGCTGAAGAGTACATTGAAGCCCAATCTGACCATGGTCTTGAATAATTCCACACTTTCGGCCGGAATCGTGCCCAGCTCTGCAAGCTTCTCAAAAGTCAGTTCTCTGAGAATATACTTCCTGAACACCATGACATCCTGTCCAGGTTTCGTCCTGTCTCCCGAATATATGGTTATCCTTATACCGTTGTGGAGATAGACCTCATGAAATCCCTTCTCTATTCTCTCTTTCGGCGCAGTAAGCAGAAACGCTCTTTTCAGCTGCTGCCTCCTGTTCTCGGAAATCCTCTGGGGCTGAAGAACTGATCTCCCGTCTATTAGGCAATACATCCTGTCACCTATAAGTTTTGCCGAAGATGAATTTTTATATTCTTCAGTTTCATCATACGCCCAGGGCGTCAGACCTGAAAGCCCGTAAAGCTCAGCAAATATCCCTTCGGCCAGACTGCGGTACCAGGGAGGATAAATCATATCAGACTCCTGGTATCGTCCTTTTTAGGATATTCTGTATTTTAGTCTTATAAAAACACGTCTCTTTCTCATGCCCCATTATCGCCCCTTTCTCCATCTCCAGCCTTTTTTGTCTTTCCCATTCCTCCGAATCATTCCATTCCCTCTCCATTATCTCTTCTACTGTGCGGCACAGGGAAAAGAACTGGGAAAAAGTCTGATGTTGATCCATTATCTCCTCCTATCTAGTCGTGGTAAGGGTAAATTTGGCTCCTTCTGAGGCCAGCTTTGATAATTCCACGAGGTCTTCTTCGCTTCCGATTATCTCTATATGGCTCAATGCCGAGGAAGCTTCCATCCTTTGACTATCCTGCGAGAGTACTTCCTGTCCTCCGCTGTCCTTTACATGAGCAGTCACCGCTTCCATCAGCTTCACTGTTCCATTATAAATATTTACTTTATCACCCCTTCTCAAAGTTTGCGGAAAAGAGCAGCCAGTCTGAGGGCAGAGACATTAGCGCCTTACCGCTGTCTTGGCCTACAGCGAACTGGGAAGTCTGAAAATATTCTCTTCTCAGCTCCGTATCTGCCGCCACATATTGCGAAGTCTCCATTCCTATCAGCTTTTCTGCATCTGCCTCAGTCAGGGCCTCCCCGGAAGGAGATTCTAATTTTTAGTCTGGATGTCATCCTCGCTGATGACAGTATGCGCTTTCGTATCCTCCCTCAGCACTATGACCTGCCTGTAAGAAATATTTTCCCTTCCCCAGAATTCCCATATCCCTATAGCTGCCAGCGTTACCGTTATCATGGCCAGTCCTATTATCCTTCTGTTCAACCTTCGCCTCCTTTATGTAAATTTTTACAATAACATAATATCATTTCAAGTCGTTGCTTTCAGCACAATCCGAAAAAAGTTTCGATTTCAGGCCGGTTTTCTTTCGTCAGTAATCGACATCATTCTCATGTACATCAGTAAAGACCTAACTTGACGGCTACATTATATAGATACACCTGCTGCCATTTTTTCCATGTATTGGGATGGAATTCATCTCCGAAATCAAGTCCCTCAAACAATTTCCTGCAAATCCCGTCCCTGTACTGCTCCGGTACAGAATCAAGGGCCGACTCTATAGCCTCCTTTCTGACAGTCAGGCCGGCAAGCTCCGAGGCCATGTTGCCCGTCCTGTCACTGTAAGCGCCCGTGGCTCTGCTTTCTCTCACCGTCTGTATAGAGATAGCGTTGATTTTTTCAGTCATCTCTTCTATTCTCTTTTTCATCCTTGGCAGATCCTTTTTGTGGCCCATAGAGCCTGTCTGTAGACAGTCTCCGGCATTACAAATTCTTTCATTCTCTTCTGTTGATATTCTTTCATTTTTTTCACCCCTCTCTTCTGTTTATCATAACTGCCGCAAAAAGTACAACGCAATTAGTATGCCCAATGCAAAATTTGATAGAAAAAATGGTGTATTTTGGTAATCTGCTGATCGACGGATAACAAGGTCCGTCTCAGTTGACAGTAGAAATCGTCTATGAGAGAGCGTCCGGCGCCATATATTGCGACGGCACAGGTCGGCAGTAAGCTTTGATCTCAGCGCTGGACTCCCCGGACAATTATTGCTCTCTTTAAATGGCAACAAATACAGAAAGACGGCTTTGCTTTAGATTGAAAGATCACAGTACCGCTGCCGACCGGTGACTTTTGCCTGAGGATATTAAAGGGAAAGTCCCGGTTCTTTTAGAAATCACATTGTTTGAGGGAATTTCTATCTGTGAGTTCTCGGTAAAGCGAAATTTAAAGCCGTTTGCGGGACTATTTATCGAAAAAATCGGTAAATATGGCCTGAAAAATGCTTCACCCCCCTTTGCAAGACGGTCAAAACCTCCCGCAAACGCTCTATAATTCAAAGTGACCGAGACTTGCAAAGAAAAAATTCCCGTAAAAAGAGCGAAATAGGCTCCTTTACCGGGAATAACGTTGTTTTAGTCATTTTTAATTATTTTCATCGACGCCACTAACGACGAATATAATCGCCAGTATTCAGCGAAAAGGAAAGCAACTCCCAATAGAATTTTAAATATAGGACACTGTCTGATAGTAAAAGAATTCGATCTCAAAGAAACTTGAACTTTAAGTGCAGTCTGAGACGAGTCTCCCGGTCTTTATATCTCTTATTTACTCCTATCGGCGTTTTTTGCGTCTTCAGAAGCGAATGTATCCTCTCGTTGAGCATTTCCAGAGCCACCACATTATAGCCGCCTTCGGGAATTATTATATCGGCGTTCTTCTTGCTGGGTTCCACGAACTGCTCGTGCATCAGTTTAACTGTTGTGAGATACTGGTTCACTACTGAATCGAGAGTGCGGCCCCTCTCTCTTACATCTCTGAGAATTCTTCTTATTATCCTCACATCTGCGTCTGTATCTATAAATACCTTGATATCGAACAAGTCAAGAAGTTCTTTACTATTATGACTTTAGCCGGACTTACCGTCATAGTTTCATCCACTCTGTTATGAATAGTGAAATCATATACCGGCCTTTCTACCGGTCTCCACCTGGTCAGTTCTTTGATGTGCTTTATCATCAGATCAGTATCAAAGGCGTTGGGATGATCATAATTGAGTTTCTTTCTCCCTCAAAAGGTATATCGCTGTTTCCTTGTAATAAAAATCATGACTGAGTATAGTTATCTCGTCGCTGAACTCTTCCCTTGATCTTTTCTGATCATAGTGCTCTTCCCCGAGCCGGTTCCGCCTGCTATACCTATTACGATGACCTTGTCCATACTTTATTGCTCCTTCTACTTTTGGCCGCTTAGGGGAGCGCTGTCTCTGTCCTCCGCCGTAATGGACGAGCCCAAGTTGGCAGACGCTTTCTCCAGTTCCAGCACGATATTGTTTATCTGTTGAAGTTTTTCGACAGAGATCCTGTTTTCTATGACGCCTTGGGTACTGGACAACACGCTGTCAAGCTCTGATTTTTATATCTGCGATCTTGTCCTTGAGCTCTTCTACGCCTTCTTCATCCATGGCGTCCAAGATGACCTCTTCTTTGCTCAAAAGCTGTCCTGTCTCCAGCTCAAACTCAGAGTTTTCAGTTATCACTACAGGATGGTATCCGAATTTTCTCCGATAATCTTAGCAAAATCTATCTTAGATTCAAGCTCACCGTGTACCAGAAAAAATCTGTTTAGGCTTGACTTTAAATCCGCCCAACCAATCTAAAAGTCCGTTTTGATCGGCGTGGCCGGAAAATCCCTCCAGATTGTGGATCTGGGCTCCGACTACTATAGTCTCGCCGAAGAGTCTCACTTCTTTTGGCGCCTTCCACCAGCATCCTTCCTAAAGTACCTTCAGCTTGATATCCGACAAAGACTATGCTGTTGCGGCTGTCCCAGAGGTTATGTTTCAGATGGTGACGAATCCTTCCTGCTTCGCACATTCCGCTGGCAGATATGATTATCTTAGGGGATCTGTCCGAATTGAGCATCTGAGAATCCTGAGTGTTCCTGGTAAATTTCAGATTCTTGAAATCCAGCGGATTATCTCCGCTGAGTATATACTGCTTAGTCTCCTCGTCGAATACCTGAGCGTTTCTCTTAAATACTTCGGTGGCTGTAGTCGCCATGGGACTGTCGATATACACATTTACATTCTCCAGCTGTTTCTGATATTCAGGGTGCTGCTCATAGAACATATTGAACTGATATATTAGTTCTTGTGTTCTTCCTACGGCAAAGACGGAATTATGACGCTGCCGCCTCTTTATAGTAGCCAGCGTTATTTTTATCAGCTCGTCTATGCTGGTGGCATTGGCCGGATGAAGCCTGTTTCCGTAGGTAGTCTCCATTATGACGTAATCGGCCTTTTTTTATCTTTTACCGGATCTCTGAGTATAGGTCTGTCAGTAACTCCCAAGTCTCCCTGAAAATACTATCTTCGAAGTGTTCTCGCCTTCAGTTATCCACAGCTCTGTTATAGCCGAACCTAATATGTGCCCGGCATCGTTGAAAACTATATTTATCTCCGGGTTCAGCTCTATCAGCTGATCGTAAAGTACGGGCCTGACAAGCTTCAGAGCGTCTTCTGCATCATCTATGGTGTAGAGAGGCTCAACGGGTCCCTTTGCCGCTTCTGGCGTTCTTCTTGCTCTGCCATTCCGCGTCCTTTTCGTGAATATACGCACTGTCCTTTAACATCACCGCAAGAAGATCCGCAGTAGCGTCAGTACAATATATGTTCCCTCTGAATCCCCTCTTTACGAGAAGAGGAAGTCGTCCGCAGTGGTCGATATGGGCATGGCTGAGCACCACACATTCTATCTCCGAAGGCTCGAAGGGAAAAGGCTCTCTGTTCATGACCTCCATCGCTTTTCCGCCCTGAAACTGTCCGCAGTCAAGCAGTATCTTGTGCTTATCTGTAGTTATCATATGGCACGATCCCGTGACGCCCGTGGACGCTCCGCAAAATTTGATCTTCATATTTCTACCTGCCTTTATATCTTATCTATAGTTCCATAATTCTCTGTCCGCAGTCGATACTGCCGTAGCTCCCGCGGCTATAGCCTCGTCCACGTCTTCTTTAAACTCTACCAGACCTCCGGCCAGTATGTCGTTGGAAACCTTCTCAGAAAATTCTCTTATTTTCTTGCTTACCACTCCGGGCATGATCTCCACCACATCAGGCTTGGCTATCCTTATGGACTCCACAGCGGTATCCACCGAGTGTGAATCGACTATAAAAAACCGCTGTACCGTAATAAGACCCAGATCTTTGGCGGGGCGTATCATATTGGTCTTCGTGGTAAGTATGCCGTCCACCCCCCTGATATTTCAGGAACTCGAGACCAGCTCTATCCTTGCCTATACCTTCGACAAAATCCATATGAATAAATATTTTTTTTCCCGCCTTATGACATTTGTCTATATAACCTTTAATGTTCATTATGCTGGAATACAGCAGAAAGATAACATCCACTCTGGATTTTAAAGCGATTTCAAAATCCTCTCTTGTTCTAACTGCCGCCGCAACTTTTCTGCTGCTGAATACAGACATCTCTCCTTCATCTACTGTCTATCATATATTGAAGGATCTGGTGCAAACTACGTTGGCTCCTGTTCCCCCTATATTTTCTATTATAATATCTCCGAGGGAGATTGGCAACAGCAAGGTTTTCTCATTGATTATTTTCATCAGCTCTTCTATTTTTTTCCTTTGGCACAGGTCTGTCAGTCTTGACTGGAATCATCTTTTTGCAGTCTGAGGCCATGATCGTAGTCAAAGTCCTTTCCGGGGAAGTCACTTCCTTTATAGCATAAGCCTCTCCTCTCTTGCAGTTGTTTCCCTCTGTGACGTATCCGTCCTTTACCCGTTCCACCTTTTATTCTGCATCCTATAGGACACACGGTGCATATCACTGCAGGATCAGTCTCGTCCGCCAGATTTCTTTACACCTTTCTTTTCTGAAATCCTCTTTTCAGAATGATGTATCGTCTCCAAAGGGCGGCCTGCGGCATAACAGGCTGCAGCATATCCGGCTGTTTCTCCTTCTTCAGATACAAAGTCCACCAGTTCGTGTACTTTGACCACATTTCCGCACGCAAAGATACCTTCGCATGTAGTCTGCCTGTTCTCATCTACCACAGGACCTTTAGTTTTAGGATCTATCTCTACCCCCGCCTTTTTTGCTCAGCTCATTCTCCGGTATAAGACCTACGGAAAGCATCAGAGTATCGCACTCTATATATTCTTCTGTCCCTTCTACAGGTCTTAGCATCTCATCTACCAGGGCTATGGTCACTCCCTCGACTCTTTCTCTTCCGTGGACCTTGGTCACGGTGTGCCTGAGTCTCAGCGGAATATCGAAATCTCTGAGGCACTGGACTATATTGCGTGTCAGTCCTCCTGAGTCTTCCATGATCTCACAGACAGCCTTTACCTCTGCCCCCCTCTAATGTCATTCTCCTTGCCATGATGAGACCTATATCTCCTGATCCTAAGATGACTATCTTTCTCCCGGGCATATATCCCTTTATGTTCACGAATTTCTGTGCTGTACCGGCAGTCATCACTCCGGAAGGCCTGTCCCCCGCCAGGTTGAGAGCGCCTCTTGGTCTCTCTCTGCATCCCATAGCCAGCACTACTGCCTCAGCTTTTATTTTAAAACATCCGGTCTCGTTTATACATGTCACAATCCTGTCTCTCGACAAATCTGTGACCGTAGTATCGGTAAGCAGCTGCACCCCTTCTTCAAAAAGTCATCTGTTCGTATCTCTCGCCGTATTCCGGGCCTGTAAGTTCTTCTTTAAACTTATGCAGCCCGAATCCGTTATGGATGCACTGCTGCAAAAATACCTCCCGCTCTCTCGTCTCTCTCTATGAGAACCACCTTTTGGGCACCTGCCTTTTTTTTGCAGATATGGCGGCGCTCATTCCGGCCGGTCCTCCTCCTATCACCGCTACGTCGGCATAAATCATCTCTCTTGTCCTCCCTTTACTCTATCATACAATATGCGGGAGCTTCCGCCTTTCTTAGTTATATCACGAGGATCTTTACCTGTCTCCTGAGCCAGGATCTCAAGTACCTGCGGCATGCAGAATCCGCCCTGGCACCTTCCCATACCGCTTGGTCCGTCTCTTTATGCCGTCCACATCCGTTGCCTTAGGGGTTACGCCTTATGGCTCGTATGATCTCTGCTTTTGTAACTTCTTCACATCTGCACACCACGTGTCCGTAATCGGGGTCTTTCTTTATCAGGCGATCCTTTTCTTCCGGGCTTGCTTCTCTGAAAACCGGTTCTTTTGAGCGTCTTGGTTCATAATTCTTTTTTCTTTGGAGCTTCAAATCCCGACTCTATAAGAAGTCTCTCTATCTCGAGAGCTATGGCCGGGGCGCTGGTCAATCCCGGCGATTCTATTCCTGCGGCATTTATAAATCCGTGGGTCGGACTGTTTATTATGAAATCGCCCTTATCTCCATGAGCCCTGAGTCCTGCAAACTGAGTTATCACCTTGTCATAAGGAATGTCGCCGAAAAAAAAAGCTTCTCCTTTTCTTTTTACAGTCTCAAGGCCAGATACAGTCACCTTGTCATCCTTCTTATCATCCCTGTCTACGGAAGTAGGCCCTAAAAAGTATGTTTCCGTCTACAGTTCTGGTAGCCAGCACTCCCTTTCCCATATGGTCAGGCACTTTAAATATAGTAGCGTCCGTCAGCCAGCCGGCTTCTTTGTCCAGGAGCATATATTCACCGGCCCGAGGCGTTATCTTAAAAGAGTCGTCTCCTATCATGGCGGCTATTTCATCTGAATAAAGTCCTGCGCAGTTTATGACATACTCGGCTTCTATCTTACGTCCTCTTCTGTCCTCTATGATGAAAGCTCCGCCGTCTCTTGAGATAGATACCACTTCAAAATTCCTGATCAGCCGGGCCCCGTTATCCATGGCGTTTCCTACCGCTTCTATGGTAAGCTCATAGGGGCATATCACTCCCCCAGTCCCGGCGTACAAGGCCATTTTCACGGTCTCCGGCAAGTTCTTCTCTATCCGCCGCGCTTCCTCTCCGCCGATCAGCTTCAGCTTCGGAACACCATTGGCAAGACCTCTTTCGTATAGCTTTTGAGAGCCTTGCAGTCTTCGTCGGTAAAAGCTAAGATAAGAGAGCCGTTTCTTCTGAAACTCACTCCCCAGTTCTTCTGCCGTCTTTTCCATCATGGCGTTGCCCTGCACGTTCATCTTCGCTTTGAGGCTGCCGGGAAGCGGGTCGAATCCCGCGTGGACTATTCCGCTGTTGGCTTTAGACTGTCCCATGGCCACATCCTCTTCTTTTTCTAAGATCACCAGATCCATATCATAAGATGAGAGTCTTCTCGCCGCCATGGCTCCGACTACTCCCGCCCCGATGATTGCTGTCTCTTATACATATATGTCCTCCTTAAATAAGCGCAAACAAAAAACACGCTAAAAACAAAGGTCATCCCTCTGTTTTCAACGCGTCTCAATCTCCTCTGCCTCGTGTTATTCACCTGTTTATCTATCAAAAGGCCGCCTTTATCTGTCCCCGTGGAAGTCTGATCCTTCTGTTATGTGAAGATGATATTTTGCCGCTTCATCTATAAAAAAAAGAATTTCTCTTCATCGGTGTGTTCAGGATAGATACATTCTAATCCCTTAAGTCCCATGGCCTTAAGCTCCTGAGCAAGCCGTCGAAAGAAGACTTAAATTCGCTGCTGCCCCGCACTCCCAGTCCTTTTTATCTTACATGGATGAGCCAGGACAGCCATTCCTTTGGCCGAAGTTATCAATTCTATCATATCTTGCGTACCGGGTTTATCTCTGTCAGCCCTGACAGCTTCATCGGACTGCAGATATTTTCCCGGTTCAAAGGCCTGAGAAATATTTTCTATATATCTTTTTTTTTACCAGAGCTCTGGCAAAATCGGGCTTACCGATATATTGCCGGCCGTCTCCCTTTATCAGATCCGCCTCGTCTATATCTATTCCCATATCCTGCAGGACAGCCAAAAGCCTTTTTGTTTCTCCGGCGGCGTTCCTGAGCCAGTAATCTGAGCTGGTCTTTCAGCTTCTGATCATCTGCGTCAAAGTAATATCCCAATATGTGCAGTTCTATACCTCTACAGACTGTAGCTATCTCTATCCCCGGTATAACCCTGAGGTTCTTGTCTTTTTCCCGCTTCTACGGCCTCTGCTATGCCATCCGTGACTTCATGGTCGGTTATGGATATCAGATCATACTTTTCCTGTGAATATCTTTCCACTATGTCCAGAGGACTCATCGTCCCGTCCGAATACCATGAATGTATATGTAAATCAGTCTTATAACTCATCTTTTCATCAGAAGCTCCTCTGCGATCTCTTCTGCCGCTTCCTTTCCCTTAAAAAACTCTACTATGGACAGGGCGAACTCCATAGCTGTCGCCGGTCCCTGCGATGTGATTATATTTATATCTCTTACTACATCTTCTTCTATATGTACGGCTCCTATGAGATGTTCTTCCATACCGGATATATGGTAGCTCTCTTGCCTTCCAGTATACCCAGTTCTCCCAGAATCATGGGCGCCGCGCAGATAGCTGCTAATCCTTTGCCCTCTCTGGCAAAAGTCAGCAGTTGTTTTCTCACTCCCTTATGAACGCTGAGGGCCTTAGCCCCCTCCAGTCCTCCCGGCAGCACGATCATGTCGCAGCAGCCGTAATCGACTTCCTCATATCTGTAATCGGCTTCTATCATTATCCCGTGAGCGCCTATCACTTGTCTGAACACACCCAGCGACACAAAGTGGGCGTCCAAATCTGCTCTTCTCAGCACGTCGATTACCGTTATCGCTTCTGTCTCTTCAAATCCTCTGGCTAAATGTATGAGTATCATGTCTTCTTCCTTCTAGTAAAATATTCTCGGCGGTTTAGTCAGCGCCAGCGTACCATAGAGCACAGCCACATATGCGACCGCCGTATATATAAACAGGAAATTCCCCGCCGTATCCATAAAGCCTCCGCCCAGTATAGTCTTAAGGGCGGAATCAGAGGCGAGGGAAGAAAGCCCTGCAAAGCTCATCAAAAAAAAAAGAGGCCAGCCTTAGTCTTAAGCATTATGATCTCTGCCGCAAACAACAGCGCAGTAAAAACGCTGGTAAAAATCAGCCGCTTTCTCAGCACCAACTTAAAATCATTCTTCAAAAATATACATATATCGCCACAGTGATCACAGCGCTGACTAAAAACAATACGAAACTTATATCCGCAGTTTTTTCACCGCCAGCATGTTGTCACTGTCCTTATCGTCGAATATTCCCTCGAGATCATATCCCGTATCCTCATAGACCTGAAACTCATCAGGCCTCCAGGAGTTCATAAATGATACTATCTCCTGGGACATCTCCGAATTAGTATAATTTCCGGAGATCTTGCTTACGACTCTCTCGTGTCATTAAAATAGAATGTATATCCTGCCGTCGTTCTCAGGACGAGGTTCTGCCCCAGTGTGACGATCATTATAGTTGTCGACAGCACAAGTATAAGTGAACAAAAAAAAGTTAAACTTTCGCACTCTCTTTCCTCCTTAAATTAGAGCCATACATATGTATTTTACATCAATTCATACATAATTACAATGACTTATTGCTTTCTTCCCGGTTTCTGGCTGGCAATTTCTCCTGAGGCAATCATATGCCGACTATCTGTTTTTATTCCGCCGCCCTGATCTTTGCCTATTTTTCCCGTCTTTTCTCTTTGATATACCTGAATTTGCAAGAATTTTCCTTTGTCGATTCAAATATAAAAGTGTAAATAGAGCACTCGCCGCCACCTTACATCTCCTTTAGGCGTAAATCAGCCAAACGATGGAGTTCTCATCTTTTGAGCGAAATCTTTATCTCTCCTCAGATAACTTTAAATTCCTTCCATCTGCCCCCTTTCACCCTTGCGCCAAAATGATTCCTCTGATTATCCAGTCAAGACACATCGCATATGCTATCCCCATAACGCCAAGACCAAGCTTTATACCAAAGATCATCGAAAAAATAAGTCTGATCCCGATAGTAGTAAAGAGAGACACCATCGTCGTAAACTTTACATCTCCTGCGGCTCTGAGTCCTTTTCCGACGGGATCTGCAAAGGGGAAAGCTGACGCGCTGAAGATATTATGGATGAGCACCAGAGAAACTATAAGCTCCTTAGTTTCAACATTCAGAGAATAAAAGTGCATCATTACGGGAGTTGCTGCGAAGATCAATGCGTTCCATATTGCAGAGAATGTTACAGTGATCCTGATCAACTTTTTAAAATAAAATTCCGCAGCCCGAAGGTCTCCCGCGCCCATACAGCGGCCTATCACCGTTATGAACGCCGGCCCCATGGCTACACAGACAAGCGCAGCCACGCTCCAAATGCGGGCCACTCCGTTAGCCGCTATCTGATAAGTTCAAAGAGTGCAGCCACGCTGCTCAGGGCAACCTTCACAAGCTGAAAAATCCCGCTTTCTATACCGTTAGGGACAGCTATGCATAGAATCTTTTTCTGAAGAGATTTATCTATTCTGAAGATCTGATCTATGGTATATCTCACATCATTTCTTTCTGAAAAGCACAAAGACGTAATCAGTATTGCGGAAAATGTTCTCGAAATCAGAGATGGCCATGCAACTCCGGCCACTCCGGCGTGAAATACAAATACGCCGACGCAGTTTCCCGTCACGTTTATCAAATTAGAGACGGCAGATATATACATAGTAGCGCCGGTTTTTCCCATACTCCTGTACAGAGCCGCTCCAGCATTATAGACGGCAAGAGCCGGGTAAGAGCAGGCAGATATGCCAAGATATGTCACACACGCTTTCATCACCTCATCTTCCACCCTGCCAAACATCAATTTCATCAGCCTCTCGCCGCTTATCAGCACTATTAAAGCTGACACAATAGAAAATATGGCAGAAGAAGTGAGAAGCTGGCTTGACGAGCGTCCCGCCTCTTTAACATCTCCTCTTCCCATATACTGACTTATGATAACGGCTCCTCCCGCCGAAAGAGCCGAAAAAAGATTTATAAAAACTGTATTGAAAGAATTCACCAGTGAAACTCCCGAAACAGCCTCTTCACTGACAAAACTGACTGTAAAAATATCTGCTATACCTACGAGCATGATGAGAAATTGTTCCACAAAAAAGCGGCAAAATCAGATCTTTCAATTCTTTATCGGTAAACAAACGTGATTTCCTTCCTCTTCTGTGCTGACTTTTAAGGCCTGATGAAGTCCTGTCCCAGTTATACGCCGAGGTTTCTTCTCTATTTTTTGCTGCTTCGCAAAAACAGGCGGCTCTTTTTTAAAGCCGCCTATATTTTATATCTGCATTTTAATTATGTCTAATACTTATGTTGTATCAATAAATATGTCTTTTTTGTATTCTTTTTTCGTCTGCATCCGCCTCAGGCTTGCTCTCCCCTGCGCAGTTTTTATCAATGCTTTCTGCGCCGTCTCTTCTTGCTGCCTATATTTGCAAACAGACCCACAAACTTATAGATATATCTGAACACGGCCTCTGTAGCTATCAGGAAGACCACAAGCAGCATGGCCGCCTGCATTGAAATACTGCTTATGCCGAACATCTCCGGCATGAAAAGCACGCAGTAACCCATTCCTATTACCATCGCGGCGATCAATGCCACATGAAGCTTACTCGCAGGCGAAAGTACCTTCGCCAGTATCATGAATCCCACCAGCGCTACAAGCATAGTGCTGGATGTAGAAATACACTCCTTATTTATTTCGAAGACTTCGCCGAATATCACCAGGGGAACTGACGCTTATAAACGTGGTGATTCCGGCGGGAGCTGCAGTTTTAAATACATTGGTGAGGAATTTGCCTTTTATCAGGCTCTTGTTAGGCTCCAGGGATACTACGAAGGACGGTATGCCTATGGTAAACATGCTTATCAGTGTTATCTGCGACGGAGTCAGCGGATATGAGCACGTTTATGACCGAAAACAACGCCAGAAACAGCGAAAATATATTCTTGGTGAGGTAAAGGGTGGCCGCCTTCTGTATATTATTTACTACCCTGCGGCCCTCGGCCACTACCGAAGGCATCTTGGCAAAGTCAGAGTCCATCAGGACCAGCTGAGCCGCATTGGAGGCCGCCTCGCTTCCGGAGGCCATGGCCACAGAACAGTCCGCGTCTCTTAAGGCCAATATATCATTTACGCCGTCTCCGGTCATTCCTACCGTCTTTCCCCTTCTTTTGAGAGCTTTCACGAACATCCTCTTCTGCTCCGGAGTGACCCTGCCAAAGACGGTATACCTGTCTACGGCTTCATATATGGCTCTCTCGTTTACCAGCTGTCTGGCGTCGATATAATTCTCTGCTCCCAGAATACCGGCTTCCAGCGCTACATTGGAGACAGTAACAGGATTATCTCCGGATATCACCTTTATATCTACGCCGTTGTCGGCAAAAAATCCAAAGGTTTATTTGGCGGCTTTTTCTTATTGGGTTCGTCAGGAAAATGAGAGCAAGCAAATGCGCTCTGGTAGACAGAGGCTGTCCCTTAGGCGCCTCCCCCACTTGAGCGAAAGCCAAGACTCTGTACCCCTGCTCGCTCATCTGATTGACGTAATCTCCATATCGGTCGAAGCTTTCTCTCAATACGAATTCAGGCGCCCCAAGAACAAAATTATTCTGACCGTAGCTCACTCCGCAGTATTTATATTTAGAAGAAAAAGGACAGATCATTTCGGCCATTCTCCCTGACTTCTCCGTGAAGAAGTTCTGCATGGCGGCCATAGTTACATTATCCTTATTCTGCTGCCCGACAAGATCCCCTATCATCCTGACAATCCTGTCCTCATCGCCGCTTTCATCCATGATCTGAAAACCGTCCACTTTCATTTCGTTCTCCGTTATGGTGCCGGTCTTGTCCACGCAGAGAACGTCTACACGCGCAAGAGTTTCTATACATTTCATGTTCTGCACAAGCACGTCGCGGCGGGCAAGTCTCATGGCGCTTATCACCAGGGCTATGCTGGCGGTCATGTAGAGGCCCTCGGGTATCATCCCGAGAACGGCGGCTACCATGGATATGACGCTGTCTCTGAATCCTCCCTCCAGGACAAACCATTCCTGTACTAGAGTACTGCCCCTACGGGAATTATGATTATGCCTATGACTCTGACCATCTTATCGAGAGATTTTATCATCTCTGACTCTTCGGTCTTCTTATCTTTGGTGGCCTCTAAAGTAAGTTTCGATATATAAGAATCTCTGCCTACAGCTGTGAGCCTTGCCAGACATTCTCCCGAAACCACAAAGCTTCCAGACAGAAGCCCTGCTCCCGCCGGCTTTGTTATCTCATCCGATTCTCCGTTATGAGAGCTTCGTTTACCTGTACGCTTCCTTCGACTACCTGTGCGTCGGCCGGTATCTGGCTTCCGGCCCTCAGAATTATTATATCGTCCAGTACCAGTTTCGACAGCTACTTCCTTCTCACGCCCGTCTCTGACTACATGACTCTTAGGCATTTTAAGCAGCTTAAGTTTGTCCAAAGTCTGCTTGGATCTGATTTCCTGGGCAATTCCTTATTACCGTATTTGCAAAGGACTATCAGCATAAAGGACAAGTCTTTAAAGGATCCTACTATCACCAGTAAAATGCCCAGTACCGTAAATATTAAGTTGAAGTATGTAAAAACATTTTCTTTGACTATTTCTTTGACAGTTCTGGTAGAAGAATTGACCTGAACATTGTCGAGTCCCCGCTGTATTCGGTCTTCTACTTCTCTGCTGCTCAATCCCGTCATCCCGTATCTCCTTTTAAAGTTTAAAAAGGGCGGTCCTTTGAAAAGCGGCCGCCCTCAGGCTTTTTCTATCTTTTCTCCACAGAAATACCTGTCTTATGTCCGTTAAGATCGTACTTGTCTGTCGCCTCGGCAAAATCAAGGCTCAGAGCCAGAGTCTCTTTCATGATATAGTTTCTGTGCTTTTCAGCCGCAGCCTTTACAGCATCGTCGGCTTCCACGATAATGTCTATGTTATCCATCATCTCGAAGGCCTTCTGTTTACGAAGCTGCTGTACTTTTTGAAATCAACTCTCTGGCCAGTCCCCTCGTCAATCAGTTCGTCCGTCAGGGTAGTGTCCAATATGGTGAAGATGTTGTTTCCATAGCGACTGCAAAGCCCTCTTTTTTGCGTTAATTCTCACATCGACGAAGTCTTTGGTTATCTCCGTGGTCTCGCCGTCTATCTCGAGGGAAGCCTTACCGTCTGCTTCGAGCTCCGCTACCAGCTTCGCGGCGTCGGCAGCCGCCAGAGCGGCTCCAAAGGCTTTTATCTTTCCGCCGAGGACAGGTCCGGCAGTCTTGAAGTTAGGTTTGAGAGCAAAGTTCATGTATTTTTCCAAGTCATTCTCAAACACTACTTTTTGACGTTGAGTTCTTCGAGAATCAGCGGAGTGAGGTCGTCTATGATCTTTTCATATTTGCCGTCCACCAGTACTTCGCTGAGAGGCTGTCTGACCTTTATCTTCTCTTTTTTTCTCTGGTTCCTCTTCCCAGAGTGACCAAGGCTCTGACAAGGTCCATTCTCTCTTCCACATTTTCATCTATAAGGCTTCTATCAGCCTTAGGGAAGTCGGCTATGTGAACGGTATCTTCTCCCGTGAGATTTACGTATATCTCGTCCGATATGAACGGAGCTATAGGCGCGATGAGTCTTGCTACGCCCACCAGCACCTCATAAGTGGTGGCGTATACGCTCTTCTTATCTTCTGTAAGTTCTTCCGCATAGAATCTTCTTCTGGCGCGGCGGATATACCAGTTGGAAAGGTCTTCGTTGACAAAGTCGTTGATGGCTCTGACGGTCTTCATGTGGTCGTACTGATCCATGTATTCCGTAACGTCGCCTATCAGCTTGTTGTATTTGCTCAGAATCCATCTGTCCAGCTCAGGTCCTCTGGCCGTAAGGGACATTTATCCGGCAGGGTCTATCTCGTCCTGATTTGAATACAGCACGAAAAGAAGTTGTACACGTTCCTCAACGTTCCGAAGAATTTGCTGACTACATCTATCAGGCCGTCTTCATCGAATCTGGTAGAGAGTCCACGCCGGAGAAACGCTCAAAAGATACCATCTGGTGGCGTCTGCTCCGTATTTGTCGAAGAGTTCAAACGGCGAAACCGTGTTGCCTCTGGACTTGGACATCTTCTTTCCCTCTTTGTCCAGGATGAGGTCGTTTACCAGGACGTTCTTATACGGCGATTTTCCCATGATAAAGGTTGAAATAGCCATCAGGGAATAGAACCAGCCTCTGGTCTGGTCGATTCCCTCGCAGATGAAGTCTGCCGGGAAAAAGCTTTTCTTCAAATTCTTCTTTATGTTCAAACGGGTAATGCCACTGGGCGAACGGCATCGCGCCGGAGTCGAACCAGCAGTCCATTACTTCGGTGATTCTCGTCATAGGTTTTCCGCAGTGAGGACATTTTATGTGAACGTCGTCCACATACGGTCTGTGAAGCTCTATGCTCTCGTCTATCGGTTCCATGGCCTTTTCCACCAATTCGGCTCTTGAGCCTACACATTCCAGATGACCGCACTCGCATCTCCAGATAGGAATAGGCGTGCCCCAGTATCTTGATCTGGAAATAGCCCAGTCCTTTACTTCTTCGAGCCAGTTGCCGAAACGCTTTTCGCCTACATAGGCAGGGAACCAGTTGACGGTATCGTTGTTTGCCACCAGTTGATCTTTCAGCTTGCTCATCTCTATATACCAGGAAGGTTTCGCATAGTATACCAGCGGAGTTCCGCATCTCCAGCAGTGAGGATAGTTGTGTTCTATCTTTTTCTTTGGAGAAAATCTTGTTCTCTGCCGCCAGATACTTGATTATATCCACATCAAGTCCTTCTTCCATTACGAAACGTCCCGCCCAAGGGTGGCGGTGTAACAGCCCCTCTCGTCGACAGGCTGAAGCACAGGAAGACCATATTTGCGTCCGCACTGGTAGTCATCTTCACCGAAAGCAGGAGCCGTATGAACGATTCCCGTACCGTCTTCGATGGACACGTAATCCATGCAGGTGACAAAGAAAGCCTTTTTGTCAGCCTTAACAAAAGGCATAAGCTGCTCATATTCGATGTATTCGAGAGCCGCTCCCTTCATCGTATCGAGGACTTGGTACTTGCCTTCTCCAAGGACTTTATCAGCCAGATGTTCCGCAACGTAGAAGATATTTCCTTCTTCATCGCCTTCTGTCATTCTCGCTTTTATATAATCTATGTCGGGACCTACCGTCAGAGCCGTATTGGAGGCGAGAGTCCAAGGCGTGGTGGTCCATGCCAGGAAATATTCGTTTTCTGTTCCCACTCTCCTGAATTTTACTGTGAGGGTATTGGTCTTTACCATCTTGTAGCCCTGGGCTACTTCGTGGGAAGCCAGACCCGTTCCGCAGCGAGGGCAGTACGGAAGTATCTTGTGTCCTTCGTATATGAGTCCTTCATCAAAGAATTTCTTTAATATCCACCATCCCGTCTCGATATAATCATTTTCGAGAGTGACGTAAGGATTATCCAAATCCACCAGATAGCCCATTCTCTCGGACATCTCTCTCCACATACCTGTATAGGTGAATACCGATTCTCTGCACTTTTGATTAAATTCTTTTTTATTCCGTATTTTTCGATGTCCTGCTTGCCGGACATGTTAAGCTGCTTTTCCACTTCTATCTCTACAGGAAGACCGTGGGTATCCCATCCGGCTTTTCTGTTGACCTGATAGCCCTGCATGGTCTTATAACGGCAAACTGAATCTTTGAGCGTTCTTGCCATTACATGGTGTATTCCCCGGCTTTCCGTTGGCCGTAGGAGGTCCTTCATAAAAGATGAACGGAGTTTTACCTTCTCTGGCATCTACACATTTTTTTTGAGCAGGTCTTCTTCTTTCCATTTTTCGACCTGCTGATTCTGTACTTCTGCGACAGGTCTGTCTGAAAGTCTCTTAAACATTTGTCTTATCTCCTATCTTTAGCTCTTGTCTTTATAAGCGCCTATTATGCATATACATATCTGTTCTGTAAGCGCCGTATATGGCTTTGGGAATCTGTTTTTCTTACGATTCTCCGGTAAACCGGAGAATCGGGTTCTTACCTCGCCGCCTTTTTTTCTTGCCGATCGTGCTACCCGCGCTCCCCTGAGAATCCTTGGCGTTTGACCTACCAGCGGTTCTCCGGTAAACCGGAGAATCGGGTTTCTTCCGCCGTCGGATTCTTGCCGATCGTGCTATCGCACTCCCTGAGAATCCTTGGCGTTTGACCTACCGGCGATTCTCCGGTAAACCGGAGAATCGGGTTCTTATCGCCGTCGGATTCTTTCCGATCGCGCTATCGCACTCCCTGAGAATCCTTGGCGTTTGACCTCTCCGGCGATTCTCCGGTAAGCCGGAGAATCGGGTTCTTACCCCCCTCGCCGTCGGATTCTTACCGATCGTGCTATCGCACTCCTGAGAATCCTTGGCGTTTGACCTACCGGCGATTCTCCGGTAAACCGGAGAATCGGGTTCTTCACCGCCGTCGGATTCTTACCGATCGTGCTATCGCACTCTCGGGAATCACTTGGCGTTTGACCTACCAGCGATTCTCCGGTAAACCGGAGAATCGGGTTAGGTCATAAAAAAATGCCCTAAGCCGATAAAAATATCGATTTAGGGACGATTATCTCATAACCGCGGTACCACCCTAGTTGCCAACGCCTTTCGGTACTGTCCTGTCTGCCGCCGTTTTTTCTCAAACATATAGCAATGACGGACGTTCCGCAGGATATGGCCTCTCATTAAGTGACCAGGCTCCGGAGTGATATTCGCTAAGGGTTTCACCACCGCCCTCTCAGCCTGTGAGGCGGCTCTCTGTAAGGTTATTACGCCCGGCTACTGGTTCCTTCAACGCCTGCGCATATAAAATTGTACTATAATATTTTACTCTGCGGTCAGTTAAAAGTCAATAGCTGATTTGCAAAGCCACTATCATCAAGTCGCAGCTTGGTTCATTGGAAAATGATCCAGTCAAATACCGCTTTTTTCTGCTAAAGAATTCCTTGCTTTTTAATCTGTTTCATAATAAAATATTTGTTAAGATTAAAACAGTAAGGAGAAATTTTAATGGATTTCATTGGAGGTATTATAAGCAGCATCAGCGGCTACATGTACAGCTATATATTGATAGCTCTATTGATCGCCGCAGGACTTTATTTTTCATTCAGAACAAGATTCGTACAGATACGTCTGCTGGGAGAATCTATAAGAGTTATCGCTGAGCCTAAGAAGGATAAGGATTCCATATCATCCTTTCAGGCCTTGATGGTATCCACGGCTTCCAGAGTAGGTACCGGAAATATAGTGGGAGTTACCGGCGCCATCATCGCAGGCGGCCCGGGAGCAGTTTTCTGGATGTGGCTTATCGCTCTTTTTTTTGCGGCGCTTCAGCTTTTGTGGAATCTACCCTGGCCCAGATATATAAAAAAAGAAAGGCGCCGAAGGCTCCTACGGAGGACCCGCTTATTACATAAAACAAGCTCTCAGAGCTCCGGCTTTAGGCGGAGTATTCGCAGTATTTCTGATACTCACCTATATGGGAGGATTCAATGCCCTTGCTTCATTCAACCTTACGGACTTCGTCAAAGCGTATATCCCTTCCGAAAATGCTTCTCTGATCATAGGCGCAGTAGTAGCCGTTCTTTCCGGCATAGTCATATTCGGCGGCGGAAAACGAATTTCCAAGGCGACTCAGATCATGGTACCTATCATGGCTATCGCTTATATAGGAGTAGCCCTGATAGTCATGATACTTAATATAACTTCGCTGCCTTCCGTCATAGGCGCTATATTCAAAGGAGCGTTCAACTTTTCTTCCGTAGCCGGAGGGCTGTTTGGCGCTACCATAATGAACGGTATAAAAAAGAGGCCTGTATTCCAATGAGGCCGGTATAGGTTCTGCGCCTAATGCCGCGGCCTCTGCCGACGTATCTCATCCTGTCAAGCAGGGACTTGTACAGATGCTTTCTGTATTTATAGACACTCTTCTCATATGCTCGGCCACAGCCTTCATGATATTGTGCAGCGGAATAGACTCTTCCGCGTTCATAGATGAGTCCGGAAACACGATGAACGGAGCATACATTCAGGCTTCGCTGGATTCTAATTTCGGGGTCTTCGGAGGGTATTTCATCACTGCGGCTCTTGCACTTTTCGCATTTACTACTCTCGTAGGAAATTATTTTTACGCAGAAATGAACATCAGCTATCTCTATAAGAATGCTCTGGATAATAAGCCGTTCATGGTTATGTACAGGCTGCTGGCGGTTCTGGTAATCTTCCTTGGCGCTCAATTCAGCGCAGGACTTGCCTGGGATACGGCAGACGTCTTGATGGGCTTTATGGCTCTGATAAACGTTCCCGTCTGTATCATTTTAGGGAATACCGCCTTCAAAGCTCTGAAAGATTACACGCAAAAGCGCAAAGCTGGTAAACCTTTAAATTTCAAGGCTTCAGATATAGGAGTGGAAAATACAGAATATTGAAGTAATCAAAAGAGGCGGTGATTATCCGCCTCTTGCTTTTTATAAGTTCATTTCTTTGAGTACCTGTCTGCACACATATATATGCCGCCTTTCATCGACGCATTGAGTCCATCTTATGAGTCTGAGTCTCTCATCTGCCAGTTCAATGCAGGTTACGCCGTTAGGGTGTATGCAAGAACCGGTATTCAAATACTTTATATCTCCTATTTCAGCCATAGCCGGCCTGTGAGTATGGCCCATCATGACATTCTTATCGTTTTTTTAGCCCATTCTATCAGGCGATTCTCCACGGTAGTGCCCTTTTTATAATTTCGAGCAGCGCTGGTGGGATCTTTAAACCCCGCAAGTTCAAGAGGTTTCCACAGATAGCGCACCATACAGCGGGCCAAAGGCCAGAGCCGGTCGTTCAATATATCTGCCTGGTGCCCATGGATCAGACATAAGTCTCTCGCCTCTTTGGGCAGCTTAATTATGAGAGACTGATAATACGAAGGCGCGAACCGGCGGTCAGAAGTGCAAAAAGTTTTTTTCTTTTTGCCTTGTCGTGATTTCCAAGTATCATGAAGAGCCTATCCGCCGCCTGAAATCGAGACAGAGTTTCAAACACGTCCTTATGAATCTCATATATCTGTCCAAAGCACCTGTTCTCCCACAGTTCATCTCCGTCTCCTACTTCAACATAGGCAAATCCTATCTGCCAGTAATAATCTAAAGCGGCCTGATATAATATCTTATTGTATAAAAAGCTGTCGTTCCAGGTGCCGCTACCTCTATGACAATCGCTGAAAAAGCGATCCCCGGGTATGCGGACCCATCTATGACTGCAGCCTTTTTATGGCCTTTTCTATCTGCCTGTCGTAGTAACTCATAGACTATAATATTCACGTCAGGGCAGAATAGTGACAATGCTGCTTTGGTTCTCACTCTATAGACTCGAGAACCTTATCTATAGTCTCGGCCAGCGTCAGTCCGTCTTCACTGACTGTGACATCGGCATAACGTTCAAAATATATTCTTCTTTCATCATACAGCTGTTTCAGAGACTGCCCCTTTCTGAGAGTGACTCCCCGCTTATGGGGATCGCCTATTCGCTCTTCTATGGTTTTATAGGAAACCTCGAGATAGACGATCCTTCCTATCTCTTTGTAATGAGCCATAGCATTTTCACAGTATATTATGCTCCCGCCCGGTGAAATAACGCAGCGGTCGGCATTTATCTCTGCGTTGACGCGATCTTCGATACTCCTGAATTTATCTATGCCGTCCTGCTCTATGATCTGATGGAGCAGTCTGCCTTCCTGTTCCTGTATCAGGATGTCAGGATCGATAAAGCCGTATCCCAGTCTCTTTGCCGTCACTACTCCGATAGTGCTTTTTCCGGAGGCAGGCATGCCAATAAAGATGATATTATCCATTTTTTTCTCCTCTTGCATCCGACTTTGTAAAGGTCAAATACGATTCAGCCCTATAAGGATTCGTTACTGACAGGCGGCTTAAGACACATTGGAAATACCGCCAATCTCGTTACTAAATCAGGCTGATGCTATAGCGACCTTTTATTAATGCCTTTAGGGGGCGATCACGCTGAAGGAAAAACTTTCGAGAGCGCCGTTATTCCCGGTATATAGTCTTTTTGCTTTTTTGCTTCTTTTTTGATTTGCCCTGAAAAGTCCCTCAAACAGCTTTAAAATCAGTTCTGCTTACGCCGTCAAAAACTCCCGCAAACGTCTCGATTTTAGGAAGAACCGGGACTTTACCTAAAAAGCTATCTTTCGAAAGCAGATAAAGCGGCAATCGCCGCAACTCGCACAGCGGTTAGCTTCACGCTAAGAGCCAGCCCTTAAGACACAAACAGAAAAGGGACAAAGCATAAAAAGCTCTGTCCCGCAAGGCTGCTGCTAAAAACTATTTGATGATGGTGCATACTGAATCAGGTCCGCAGCCTGCTGCGTTACCCTCATCAGTGTCCAGGTGGACTTCCTTTTTCATGCTTTGCGCCGGCTCTGACTATCACATTGTCAAATGTCAGACCTCTTTTCGCCTTCGATCTTGATACTGACGACATCTCCGTCCTTGACTCCCGCTTCCTGAGCCTGAGCGTCATTGAGATGTACATGTCTCAGCGCTACGATTACGCCGTGATCCAGATCTACTTCTCCGCAAGGGCCGACCAGTTTGCATCCCGGAGTTCCTTCCAGCTTTCCGGACTCTCTGACAGGAGCCTTGATTCCGATTGCTCTCGCGTCGGTCATAGCCAGTTCTACCTGAGTCTCTTTTCTTGCAGGTCCTAAAACTCTGATGCCGCTCAGCGTCTTCTTAGGTCCCACTATATCCACCTTTTTCTTCGCAGGCGAACTGACCCGGCTGAACGAGATCCTTAGTAGGCGTCAGCTTATGTCCTTTTCCGAAAAGGATCTCGATATGTTCTTCACTGAGATGAAGATGTTTGTTTGATAAACCTATTTTTACTTCGTAAGCCATTTTATATGTATCTCCTTTTTATAAAATAATTAACTGTTTAAATCACAGATAGATCCCGTCAAGCTGTCTTGTCACAAAGCAGCGCAGGCTGTAGAAAACTCCGCCATGCGCTTTGGGAAGTACTTCCTTCGGCCGCCCGGACTTCAGCCCTCCAGATAGCTTATGTACGGCAGATTTCTGTATTTCTGATCGTAATCCAATCCGTATCCCACGACGAAAAGATTGTCGATGGAAAAGCCCACATAATCGGCGCTGACATCTACTACACGTCTTTCCGGCTTGTCCAAAAAGAGTACAGATTTTTTTATGCTCTTGGGATTGCGGTCCGCCAGATGTTCTTTTTTGAGAAACTTAAGAGTAGTACCGGTGTCAACTATGTCCTCGACTATGATGACGTTCTTGCCGTAAATATCTCCTTCGAGGTCTTTTTTATCTTGACGACTCCGCTACTGGTAGTGCTGGATCCGTAGCTGGAAGCCATTACGAAATCTATCTCCATATCATTTTTTGATATTCTTCATCATATCTGCCATCCAGACTACTGCTCCTCTGAGGGTACCTATGAGATAGAACTTCTTCGCCCTCGTAATCTCTCGCTATTTCCTCTCCTATTTCTCTTGCTCTCTCTTTCGATCTGCTCTCTGGTAAGCAAGAACCGTGCCGACTGCGTTACTCATCCTCTTCGTCCTCCTGATCAACGGTGAATTCTACGCCTTCTACTATATCCTTATTTTTTTAAAGTCTCTCGATAGATCTACTTCCTTTCTCGCCTACCCAGTATTGATCCAGGGTATCCTTCAAATGCCATATTATCCATATCCACAGAACCAGATCATCGAGGAATCCAAACGGAAACAACACGGGAGGTATGAGATCTATCGGCAGAAACAGATAGATTATGCCCAGTACTATCAAAAGTTTTTTTTTCGCTTTGGAACCGTCTTATCTTTCATCATAGATGAAAATGGCTTTTATCCTCTTAGACAAAACCCCTGAAACTTATGAATTGCATCTACTCCTCCAGAATACTTTCCATATGGTCAAGCAGTTCTCCCTGTCCTGTACGCTTTAGAACCGATACCGGTATAACCGTATCTTCAGGTGAAAGATCGAGGCTGCGGCGTATGACTGCTATACATTTTGACATCCCATTTCCCGAAATCTTGTCCGCCTTGGTGGCTACGACAGTTCCGTCAAGACCGTAATGCCTGAGATATTGGTACATCTGCACATCCTGAGCCGATGGAGCATGGCGTATATCCACGAGCTGTACGACTCTTTTCAGGCCGCTTCTCTTCTGAAAAATACTCTTCCATCATCGGCCCCCCAGTCTTTGCTCATAGATTTTGAGACCTTGGCGTAGCCATAGCCGGGAAGATCCACTATCCTGAATTCATCATTTATATTATAAAAAATTGATGGTTCTGGTCTTTCCCGGGCTTCCCGAAACTCTTGCCAGACTTTTTTCTTCCGGTGAGCAAGTTAAGCAAAGACGACTTGCCGACGTTGGAACGCCCCGCAAAGGCTATCTCCGCTATATTGTCCTGGGGATATTGAGAAGCTCTGACTGCCACCGCCTCAATTTTAGCGTCTCTTATTATCATACTACAAACCCTTGCTTTCCGCCAGAGCATATTTCAATGCTTCTTTAGCTTTTTCAAGAAGGATGAAATTCAGCTGTTTTCACAGTCTGAGGAATATCGTCTATATCTGCCTTGTTATCGGCAGGCAGAAGAATAGTCTTTATACCTGCTCTGTGAGCCGCAAGAACCTTTTCTTTTATTCCTCCTACCGGCAGTACTTTGCCGCGGAGAGTTATCTCGCCCGTCATGGCAACATCTTTTTTACCGGTATGCCCGTAAGCGCCGACATTACAGAAGTAAACATTGTGACTCCGGCAGACGGTCCGTCTTTAGGTACAGCTCCCTCAGGCACATGGACGTGAAGGTCATATTTTTGTAGAAATCTTCTTCTATATCGTATTCGGAGGCTATGGAACGTATATATGTTATAGCCGTCCTGGCAGACTCCTGCATCACATCGCCCAGCTGGCCAGTAAGCTCTATCTTACCTGTTCCCGGAACAAGAGCCGTCTCGATGAACAAGGTGTCTCCCCCTACCTGCGTCCACGCCATGCCGGTAGTAACTCCTACTTCGCTCTCATTTTCCACGACGTCGTATCTGAACCTGTGTTTACCCAGATAATTTTCGAGAGAGGCCGGCGTTATCCTGTATGATTGAGCTTTTTAGCCACTATCTTTCGGGCGACCTTTTCGGCAGAGGCTTCCTATCTCTCTCTCGAGATTCCTCACGCCTGATTCTCTGGTATAATAATTTATCAAATCTCTCAGAGCCTTTTCGCTTATAGCGAAGTTTTTTTTTTTAAGGCCGTGAGATTTCATCTGCTTAGGTACGAGATACTTCTGAGCTATCTTGACCTTTTCTTCTTCCGTATATCCGGAGATCTCTATCACTTCCATCCTGTCAAGCAGAGGTCTTGGGATGGACTCGGTGGTATTGGCCGTGGTTATGAACATGACTTTAGAGAGATCGAAAGGAACTTCCAAGAAATGATCGGTAAATTCCTTATTCTGTTCCGGATCGAGCACCTCCAGCAGTGCGGACGCCGGATCTCCCTTTAAAATCCGAGCCTATCTTATCCACTTCATCGAACAGGAACACAGGGTTATTGGTTCCCGCGTCCTTGATAGCGTTTATAACTCGGCCCGGTATAGCTCCTATATATGTTCTGCGGTGACCCCGTATCTCGGCCTCGTCGCGAACTCCGCCAAGGGCCATTCTTACGAATTCCCTTCCCGTAGCTCTGGCTATGGACTTGGCTATAGAGGTCTTGCCTACTCCCGGAGGTCCTACAAGACAGATTATAGGGCCCTTTATCGCTTTTGAAAGATGTATCACCGCCAGATATTCGAGTATCCTGTCCTTGACCTTGCCCAGGCCGTAGTGGTCCTCGTTCAGGATCCTCTCTGCCTTATTTATGTCTGATATGGTCTTTGACGATTTATTCCACGGAAGTGAGACTATAGTCTCCACATAGTTTCTTATGACTCCGCTCTCTGCCGAGGAAGGCGCCATCTTGGTAAATTTATCTATTTCTTTGCTGACCTTCTCTTCTATCTTAGCGTCCAGCTTTAGTTCTTTAAGTTTCTGAAGCCATTCATCGGCTTCGCCGGCCGCGTCTTCTCCGAATCCCAGTTCGCTCTGATGGCCTTCATCTGTTCTCTCAGATAGTATTCTTTTTTGATTCTGTTTTTACGTTCTCTTCTACCTGGCGGCTCAGTTTATGTTCAAGATCCAGAATCTGGTTTTCTTCAAAAAGAAAGCCGCTCAATATAGTCATTCTCTCCCTGACGTCGGCAGATTCGAGGATTTTCTGCTTCTTCTCCCACGTCTATGTCCAGCTGAATAGCTATGGTATCCGTCAGAATATCAGCGTCATCCATGATCATGGACAAGTCATAGAGGTCTGTCTTCAAGTTAGGCTTAAGACCTTTATATTCTTCAAAATTATTAAGCATAACTCTTATCCGGGCCTGAGTCTGAGGATCGTCGGCCGGATAATTCACGCTCTCTATCTTATCTATATCTACCGTTATATACGGTTCTTCTGACACTACTTCTCTGATGGATGCGCGGTAGAGTCCTTCGACCAGCACTCTGACCGTATCTCCCTGTATCTTCAGCATCTGCTTGATCTTTATCACCGTTCCGACATTATAATAGTCATCTTTTGTAGGTATCAATATGTTTTCGTCTTTCTGAGAAGATACAAAAGGATCTTATCCTTATTCATAGCTGCTTCTAAGGCTTTTATAGATTTTTTCTCTGCCTACATCAAAGTGAAGGATCGTATTCGAAAAACCAAGAGACCTCTCAAAGGTATACAAGGCATCGTTATGCGTTCTTCTGTATTCACTGTTTTCCCCCTTTTTGTCTGTATCGTCATCCCGCCTCGGACGTCTTTTTTATCCCGGCGGCGATAAAAATTAAGGCGACCGAAGTCGCCTGTATTATGAAGCGTTTGCTTCTTTGGTCTTTTAATTGACTGCTGGCTTTGAGAACCAGTTTAGGTCTTCCTTTCATCTCTATAGTCTCCTTGGTGATGATGCACTTTTCCACATCATCGCGGGAAGGTATCTCATACATGATCTCCGTCATGGTAGATTCAAGGATGCCACGGAGTCCTCTGGCGCCTGTCTTTCTCTCCAGCGCCTGTCTGGCTACTGCCCTTATGGCTTCATCATCCATCTCCAGTTCTACGCCGTCGATGGACAGAAGTTTTTATACTGTTTGAGCAGAGCGTTTTTAGGCTCCTTTATTATTCTTACTAAAGCCTCTTCCGAGAGTTCCTCAAGAGGACTATCACCGGCAGACGGCCTATAAATTCAGGTATCAAGCCGAATCTGAGGAGATCTTCAGGCTGTATCTTTGCCAAAAGCTGACTGCTGTCTTCTTTCTCTATTCTGATATCGGAATTGAAACCTATGACCTTATCTCCCATACGACGTTTTATTATCTTGTCGAGTCCGTCGAAAGCTCCTCCGCATATAAACAGTACGTTAGTAGTATCGAACTGTATAAATTCCTGATGAGGGTGTTTTCTTCCTCCCTGCGGAGGAACGTTAGCTACTGTTCCTTCGAGGATCTTCAGAAGCGCCTGCTGAACGCCTTCTCCGCTCACGTCTCTGGTGATAGACGGATTTTCTGATTTTCTGGCGATCTTATCTATTTCGTCGACGTAGATTATTCCCTTCTGAGCCTTTTCCACGTCATAATCCGCAGCCTGAAGAAGCTTGAGAAGGATGTTTTCCACGTCTTCTCCCACATATCCGGCCTCTGTGTCAGCGCAGTGGCGTCTGCGATGGCAAACGGAACATCGAGTATCTTAGCCAGCGTCTGGGCCAGAAGAGTCTTTCCCGAACCCGTCGGTCCTATCATCACGATATTGCTCTTCTGCAGTTCTACGCCGTCTTCTTCAGCTGTTTTCTTGCCGTTTATTCTCTTGTAATGATTATACACAGCTACGGCTAAAGCCTTCTTTTGCCCTATCCTGTTCTATCACATATTCAGACAAGATCTCGGAGATTTCCTTAGGTTTAGGAAGTTTGTATACCTTTTCTCCGCTGTCAGGCATCTGTTCACTCTGCACCCCGTCGTTTATGATGTCGAGGCAAACCTGTATACATTCGTCGCAGATGTATACTCCCGGACCGGCCACTAAGCGAGTGACCTGGCTCTGAGGTTTTCCGCAGAAGGAACATCTGAGCTGCTTGTTCTCGTCATATTTGCTCATTAAATAATTTCCCCTATTATCTGGATGTTATCACTTTGTCTATGAGTCCGTAGCTCGCTGCTTCATCGGCGCTCATAAAGTTGTCTCTGTCAGTATCCACCTGAACCTTCTCTAAAAGGCTGGCCAGAGTTTTCAGCCATTATCCTGTTGAGTTTTCTCTGGTCTTGAGGATCCAGTCAGCATGGATTTTTATATCCTCTGCTTGACCTTTTACCCCTCCTAAGGGCTGATGAATCATTATTTCGGCATTGGGAAGAGCCATTCTCTTTCCCTTGGTTCCCGATGACAGAAGAAAAGCGCCCATACTGGCCGCAAGTCCTACGCAGATGGTGGATACGTCAGGTTTGATGTACTGCATCGTATCGTAAATGGCCATTCCTGCAGTGACGGAACCTCCTGGCTGTTGATATAGATGCATATATCCTTTTCCGGATCTTCTGCCTCCAGGAACAAGAGCTGAGCCACTACCACGCTGGCCACATGGTCGTCTATCTCCTCTCCCAAAAAAGATTATCCTGTCCTTGAGAAGTCTCGAATAGATATCGTAAGAGCGCTCTCCTCTTGAAGTCTGTTCAATTACATACGGTACTAAAGCCATCGTTATACCCCTTTCTCTTTACAGGCGATTATTTGATCTGCGCATTGTCGTAGATCAGCTGTATTGCCTTCTTAACTTTTAAGTCCTTTTCAAGGAACGTAAAGGTTCTCTACGCCGATCATCTCCTTGAGCTTATCGGCTGTAGTCTGATACTGAATAGCCATAACTTTCAGTTCTTCTTCCATCTCGTCCTTGGAAACTTCTATCTTTTCCGCTTCGGCAATTCCGGTGAGGATCATTCTGGTCTTGACCTGTCTCTGTTCATCAGGCTTTAATTCTTCTCTGAAGGAAGCCCGATCCTTACCTACGAATTCGAGATACTGATTTACGGACATGCCCTGATAGCGAAGCTGCTGATCCAGTTCCTGAGTCATTCTGTCCATCTCGTCCTGAATCATCACCTGCGGTATGTCTATTTCGTTGGCTTCGACTACCTTGGCTAAGGCTGCGTCCTGCATCTGAGTCTCCGCCCCTGCCTTTGCGTACTTCTGTAGTCTTTCCTTAGTTGCCTTTTTTAATTCCTCTAAAGTATCATATTCGCTTACATCTTTTAGCAAATTCATCCTCCAGTTCAGGCAGCTGTTCTTCTTTTTATCTCATGTACGAGACAGTGGAACACGGCTTCTTTTCCGGCCAGATCTTTAGCGTGATATTCTTCAGGGAAGACAACGATTACGTCTTTCTTCTCCCCCGGAGTTGCGCCTATCAGCTGTTCCTCGAATCCCGGAATAAACATGCCCGAACCCAGCTTCAGCTCCTGGCGTTCTGCAGGTGCCGCCCTCTCGAATTGCTCATCTCCCACAAAGCCTGAGTAATCCAGGAGAACAGTGTCGCCTTCCTGTGGCAGGTCTTTCTACCAATATCATTCTGGCGTTTCTCTTTCTGGAGAGCTTCGATCTCCTTGTCTACGTCTTCTTTTTTAACTCTGTTTGTAACTTTCTTTATTTCTACACCCTTATAATCTTTGACTTCAACTATAGGATAGCAAGGGACTGTAATAGTAGCCGTAAAACCTTCTCCCTTAGCTATCTTGCTGAACTCAGCGGCAGGGCTGTCTATGACTTCAAGTTCAAGTTCTGCTAAGGCTTTTCCATAATGCTCGTTGAAAAGCTCGTCTATCGCCTCTTCGAAGAAGACTCCCTCGCCGTAACGCTTTTTCGATAATGCTTCTGGGCGCTTTTCCCTTTCTGAATCCGTCGATCTGGAACTGATCTTTAGTCCTCTGATACGCTTTTATCTGTGCGTTTTCAAATTCTTCTGCAGTAAATTCCATTGTAAATTTAACATCGTTCTTTTCTCTTGAGATAAATGTTGCTTTCATTAAATTCCATCCTCCTAAATTCCGTACAAACAACGGACAATTATTAATATTATACCTCTAAATCGCCTTAAAGTAAAGTATATTGCCGGGCAATTTTTGTTTATTTACGGTTATTTAGGTGATTTTAGTTGTTTTTTTTTAAAAAACAGGCTTCATTTATTAAAATAGTCCTTTCAGCCAACAAAATTTTTTCATATTTTTGTTGAAACTCACCCTTTCTCTTGATATGACAGTTGGATACGCTGTAAAAACTGCTGAAAAATCCACCGTTAAGGGGTGGCAGTTTAAAGAGAGTTTGAAGAGTTTGCAGCGCTTGCTTTCCGAAATTTGGCGACGTATTCTCGGCTTTTGCTTTTTGAGATAAACTCAAAATTCGAAGCCTTTCCGAGGAAAAAAATTCCGTAAAACTTGACGAAATCGGTATTATAAAGAAAATATCACGGGAGGCTTAGATCTATGAGCGATATTTATCTGAGAATAGTTAATATCAGAAGATGACGGACAAAGAGATTCTCGCAATAGTTACAGTATGAATATTACGTAAAAAACCAGCGATAACTTTCGAGTATGACCTACCCTGCATGCAGGAATTCAAAAGCAAAATAAGAAACACATCCTTAAGATATCCTTATATAGCGGCAGTTAAAGACAGAGAAATCATCGGGTACGCCTATACCGGCCCTTTTGTCGGAAGGGCTGCTTATCAGTGGTCCTGTGAAACTGCCATCTATCTGGAAAAGAGCAAAGGAGGCTGGGCGCCGGCAGATTATTATATCAGGCTTTGGAGAAAATATCGCAAATACAGAATATAATAAACCTCAACGCGTGTATAGGATATCCCCAGTTCGAAGATGAATATCTTAACAAGGACAGTTTTTTGTTCCATCAGCATATGGGATTTTCATGGGTAGGAGAATTTCATCAGTGCGGGTATAAATTCGGCCGCTGGTACAACATGATATGGATGGAGAAAATCCTCTCCCGCCATATGCCAAATCCATCGCCTGTGATTCCCTTCGCTTCTCTTTCCCGCAAAGATCTTCAGGCCGCCGGCGTCCTCTGCTGATACGAAAGAGCATGACTATTGAGCAGACAGCAGCAAGGATGGATGTTTCCGCAGAAGACCTCATGAGACTGCTGAATGTCTGAGCATCTCATGGGCTGCGGGTTTATTCCATAACGCCTAAGAGTTCCAGCCCACGCTGAAATTTACTCTTATTTTCAGGTATCAGATTATATTTGGACGCCAGCTCTCTTCCCAGAGATATCATATCGTCCTCGTCTCCCGAATACAGCTCTATCTCGAGTTCTGTTATCGGCGCCGTCGCCGTGTCTGTAAGAATGGTTCCTATATCTAAAGACACCACGCTTATGCTCTTGCCTGTATCCACGGAAATCTGCCTTCTCAGGCAATCTATATTCATTATCGGTTTCAGAAGCTTGTCCCCTACGGCAGCTTCTATATCGCCGTACATTTCGCTTCCTCTGAATATGTCCGTCTTCGGATGTCGCATATATGATTCGTCTACGGGGACGTTGAGTTCTCCTCTAACGTGGAGACCGTCTGTGGCTTCCCCCCCCATTTTAAAGTAGCTATGGGGCTTCCGTTCTCAAGCCTGACTCTGAAAGCCATCTTTCTTTTTGCACAGATCCATATCTTCCGTATCGAGATAAGTAGCTTTAAGCTCAATCTCCTCTTCTGACCCTTCGTCTTTTATTTTCCGCAAGATGTCTGTCCTTCAATATCCTTTCCTGCGCCAGTTTATCTTCTATGAGGAATTTCAGTTCTACTTCCATAGTCTTCTCTCCGTACAACATTTATACATTATTTGTTATATACTGGTATGTTTTTTAATCTATTTTAGCATATTTGGACGAATAAGCAAGTACTTTAGCTGCAAAGACTTATCTGCAATAAAAAAGACGTCTTTCATACCTCGAATCATATGTCCCGGATATTCAAGACATCCTTAAAGCTCATGTCAAAAGAAGCAAATCTTATATGCTTAAATGCCGGCCATCTTTTTTTGCCTGCCTCTATGGCTCCCATGGCAAATATCTTTTTTGAATATGCAGTATGAGTGATTTCCAGCACTTCGTCTTCTAAAGCAAAATATATCTTATGCTGTCCGAACATGCTGCCAAGACGGTGGCTCGTAGCCTTTTCATATGGAATATCCAGTATATTGCAGAGCGTCTTAGCCGTGCCGCTGGGGAATCTATCTTTTTTGTTATGATGTATCTCTTCTATACCTATATCGCACCCTTCAAGCATATTCATCGCAAACGGCGCGATCTCGTTTAAAAGCGCCGATGCCTCTTGAAAAATTAGTGCGCCTGTCGACGGGGGCAGATCTTAGTGAGCATTTTGATGAGTTCTTCTTCCTCGCTGCTCTGGCCCGTAGTTCCTATGACTACCGGTATGTTGCCGCCGGCGTCTCTGCAGTATTCATATATATCTTTTATATAGCCTTAGGGTGGCTGAAATCTATTATCAGATCGGCCTTTTCTTCCGGCCAGTTTTTATCAGTGGGTTCTACCATCTCTATCCTGTCAAAAGCGCCGTCCCTTTCTGCACATTCTCTTAGAATATTTCCCATGGCGCCTGTTCCGACTATTATCAAAAACAAATTAAAGAGCCTCCTTTCAATGCCTATCTGATTAGGATATGAAATGAAGGCTCAAATGATGACAGAGATGCTACTTCTTTTTTTGCCAGTTCCAGTATTTCTCCGTATTTGGATATTATATAGTCGTATCCCTTAGGGCTGTGAGGCAAGAGACATCCCGAACAGTCTTTTATACCGCCCTCTATATATTTAAAATTGCCTCCGCACTTATCGCCCAGCGCGTACAGCGGGCAGTAACAGAACAGGCAGTTAAAGTTTTCTGTATTTTTGAACCTTGTGGCAAGGAAAAATACTCACATTCTTTGTTCTGAAAAAATTTATAATGTTCACTCATATCTGTTTCCTCCTCATGTATCTGATAAAATCCTTTAAAATCTCGAATATTTTTTTCATTGAGCTTCCGCGCTACATACACTCCGCTGGCAGAAGCCTGAGACAGAGAATGTGTTACTCCCGATCCGTCGCCTATGGCATATAATCCGCTGATGCCGGTACCCAGATCTCTATCTACGTCCACTTTCATATTGTAGAATTTCACTTCTACTCCATAAAGCAGAGTATCTTCGTTGGCTGTACCGGGAGCAATCTTGTCCAGAGCGTAGATCATTTCTATTATATCGTCCAGCTGTCTCTTTGGAATAACCAGGCTAAGATCGCCAGGAGTAGCTTTCAGCGTAGGCCTCGTAAAAGCACTTTTCCATTCTTCTTTCGCTGCTGCGTCTTCCCTTTACAAGATCGCCGAATCTCTGGAGAAGGACTCCTCCGCCCAGCATGTTGGACAGTCTGGCTATAGACTCTCCGTACTCATTGCTGTCTTCAAAAGGCTCCGTAAAGGTGTTGGACACCAAAAGGGCAAAATTGGTGTTTTCCGTCCTGAGAGACGGGTCAGCATAGCTGTGTCCGTTTACGGTAACTATACCGTTGGTATTTTCGGCTACCACCTCTCCATAGGGATTCATGCAGAAAGTTCTCACCAGGTCGTTGTATTTATCGGTCTGATACACAAATTTGCTTTCGTATACCACATCGGTTATATGCTTAAATATCTCAGCCGGAAGTTCTACCCGAACGCCGATATCCACTCTGTTTTTTCTTCTGTCTTATGCCAAGATCATCGCATACGGAACTTATCCATTTGGATCCGGACCGGCCTGCGGCCAGGACGAGATCTCTGCAAAAGAATTCTTCTCCCTTAGAAGTTGAAACTCTGAAACCATCCTCCATCTTTTCCACTTTAGTGAGAGCTGTAAAGAACTTTGTTTCTATGGTTCCCGAGATATAGTCGAATATTCTTCCCAATATCTCTACATTTCTGTCGGTTCCAAGATGCCTTACTTTGGCCCCTAAAAGATGAAGATCGTATTGGAGAGCTTTTTGTCTTGAGAGCCGAGTCGGTATCATAGAGTTTCGCCTCAGAGCCTCCCATGCTGCAAAGTACGCTGTCAACATACTCCATCAGCTCTATAGCCGTCTCCCTTCCCACATAATTGTGAAGATCGCCTCCGAATTCGGTAGTTATATTATACTTTCCGTCAGAAAAAGAGTTCCCGCTCCCCCCATAACCGTTCATTATGTGACAGGGACTGCATTTGATACAGGCAGGGGTGAGTCCCTTCTTTATAGGGCACTGTCTCTTTTCAAGAGGCGCTCCCTTATCTATCATGAGTATTTTTTCCGCCGAAACCCAGCTTGGTAAGTTCATATGCCATGAACACTCCGCCGGCTCCGGCTCCGGCTATGATTATATCATATTTTTCCATACGTTCCTCCAATCGCCCCGGATCCTGCTCACTCGGGGTATACAGTTAAAAACCCCGCTTCAGGCGGGGTATTTTTATGAGTTTATGCTTCCATGATCTTATCGAATTCGGCGACTACCTTTTCAAATTCTGCGTCGTCGTCGATGTCCACAAGTTCAAATTCGTCTTCGCCGACTTCTTTATAGCCGTAGATATAAACATCGTCGGTGTCATCGTCAGGTATAAGAGCGATATACTCTTTGCCGTCATATTCAAACACTCCCATAATCTCACATTCAACTTCTACTCCGTCATCGAACTCAAGAGTGTAAAATCAGCCTCTTCGATTTCAGGAGTCTTTTTTTCGTCTGTCATTTTTGTTCCTCCGCTAAGTGAATTATCTCCTACGCTTACTATATCACATGTAAGCATATTGAAGCAACTAAAATTTACCTGAATGAGAAATGGGCGCGGCTGGCGCAGATAAAGCCAGACACTTCATCTAATGAGGCGTCTGACTGGCAAAGTATTCCTTTATCGCTTCTGCGTTTTGCAGTGTGATGCCCCGCACCTCGGTAAGTTCTTCTTCTGAAGCTTTCTTTATCTCTTCTATGGAATCGAAGTGAGCCAGCAGGGCGTTGCGTTTGGCAGGCCCGATGCCCTGTATATTGTCCAGAGCCGATCCTATGGAATTTTTTGCCCCGCAGATTCCTGTGATACTCTATCGCAAACCTGTGAACTTCCTCCTGAATCCTTCCGCAGTATCGAAACAGTACAGGATCTCTCGACAAGTCGAACTCGTCCCCTCTTCCGTTTACGAGAGCTCTCGTCCTGTGGCTGTCATCTTTAGCCATTCCCAGGACAGGGATCTGTACTCCCATGGCCTTCAGGACTTTTTCAGCAGAAGTGACCTGCCCTATGCCTCCGTCCATCAATATCAGATCAGGCAATACCGCAAATCCCGGATCGCCCGACTGCGCGCGCTTAAACCTCCTGTAGAGCATTTCCTGCAGGGCGGCATAATCGTTGGGACCCTCCACCGTCTTTATCTTGAATCTTCTGTAAGCTTTCTTCACAGGCTTGAGATTTTCAAATACCACCATAGCTCCTACAGTGTCTACGCCGTTGGTATTCGAGATATCATAGGATTCAACTCTGTAGCGTTCTCTTTTTTTCTCCCAGTATAGCCGATAATTTGCTCAGCAGGTTATTCTCCTTTTCTCTCGCGTTTTTAAGCCTGTCTTCTATATTCTTATTCATCTCTTCCGTATCTCTTACGACCATATCCAGAAGAGCTTTCTTAGGACCTCTTTTAGGGACATATATATGGACTCTCCGGCCTTCTTTGAGGCTCCTTAGATATTCCTCGATGAGCTGAGCTTCCTTTAAAGGTCTTGCCAGTATGAGCTCAGGCGGAATAGACGACCACTGACTGTAATACTGTTTTATGAACTGCCCCACCAGGCTGTCGTAATCGTCTTCTCCCTCAGCGCGCATGGCGAAAGTCTCCCTTCCGCTGAGCTTGCCGTCTCTGACCGGAAAGACTGCTATAGATGTATTTTTCACCCTTGCCTACAGGTATTATCACATCCATATCTTTTCCGTCGGTCATAGTTACTCTCTGAGTTTCGTTGAGAGTCTTAACTGCCGATATATAATCTCTGTATGAGGCGGCCTCTTCGTAGTCCATCTTCTCAGCCGCCTCTCTCATCTTTCCCTCCAGATAGTCCAGAATCTTTTTCTGCTTACCAGAAAGAAAATCCATGACGCTTTCTATACATTGCATATACTCATCTCTGCCTGTTTTTCCGGCGCATACACCGCGGCAGTCCTGTATGTGATAATTGAGACATGGTCTGTGTCCCTGTGGAAATTTTACAGCTGAGCATCGTTTCAGTCTGTATATTCTGTTGAGAAGATCTATTATATCGTTGACAGCCCCGGCGTCGCTGTAAGGTCCAAAATATTTGCTTCCGTCTTTTTTTGATGCGCGTCTTTACCACGCGGGGAAATTCCTCCTGCAGAGTCACTTTTATATACGGGTAAGTCTTATCGTCTCTGAGAAGAACGTTATACTTAGGTGCATATTTTTTTATGAGATTGCACTCTAAAATGAGAGCCTCCATCTCAGTCTGGCAAGTTATATACTCAAACTCGGCTATATGGCTAACCATGGCTCTGACTTTTTGGATTCTGACCGGCTGCGCTCTGAAAATACTGACGTACTCTGTTTCTCAGAGATATGGCTTTTCCCCCATAGATGACCTGTCCCAGTCTGTCCTTATGCATATAAACTCCCGGAGAATCCGGGAGTTTTTTAAGTTTTTTTTGATATCAAACATTTAGAAATTCCAATTTCTCTTTCTGAGGTCTTCTTCCCTTTCAAGGCGCAGTCTGGCCTCCTCCGCCAGCTTGGCCTTTCGGCGCGCAGATCTCCTGCGCTTATTATGCGCTCTTAAAACGAGAATCGTGATGGCAAATACTATCGCGATGAACAGAACCGCCCCTATTATCACCGTCTGAAGGTTAGAGATGCCAAAGTCCGATAAGAACCAGCCTTCAGATATATCCGATGCTGCGACTAAATCTACAGTCCTGTAGAGTCTCCCGCTATATAGATCTCTACTACTCCTACTTTTTGACCTTTCTCGATGGGCGCCGTCAGGTTATCCGTGTATACACATTCAGTAGTTACCAGTGACGCCGAGGCTCCATCCGGAAGATTTACAAGGCCTGCTTCAGAGGCTATGGCTCTGACTTTGTTCACCGCCCCTCCCTTAAGCTTGACTTTCCCGAAGGCGTCTCCCTTTTTCGAAGGCGGTATACTTTGAAATATTAGCCTTGGCATAATCCATCAGAGTCTTCATATCTGCGAATCTGGAGTCCATATCTGTCCCCATTATCACCGTATAGACTTCTATTCCGTCGCAGTCCAGGCCTGTGACCATAGTACAGTACTCTTTGCTGAGGCTTCCGGTCTTTCCCCCGAATACTCCTTCGTACTTTTCTACCGTCATGACTTGTCCGTCGACTTCTCTTTCGCCTCCATCCAAAAACATATTGAAATTCTTCAGCTGTCGCTCCTGATACATGTTAGTGGCAGGAATGGTGTGTTCTGTCGTGCCGGCGATCTTTCTGACCGTCTCGTTATCCAAAGCCGCCTTCGAGATCACCGCCAGATCAGTCGCAGTAGAAACGTGCCCCTCGGCAGGAAGGCCGCTGGGGGTGACAAAATTAGTAGAAGAACATCCAAGGGCCGCCGCTCTCTCGTTCATCAAAACTGCGAAGTCTTCTATCGACCCCGCTACCGCTATAGCCAGGGCATTGGCCGCATCGTTGGCGGACTGAAGGAGCGCCGCATAGAGCAGTTCCTCTACTGTTATCCTTTTCCCCCCCACCTGCAGATACATCTTGGTTGGTATGACGTCTGTAGCCTCTTTGGTTATCTCTATCTCCTGGCCGAGATCCAGCCTCTCGGCAGCTAAGAGGCAAGTCATCAGTTTAGTTATGCTGGCAGGCTCCATCTGCTGATCCGCATTTTTGCTCCAGATTATCTCTCCCGTATCTCCCGCATATATTACAGCCGCTTCAGCAGTTATATCCGGTCCGGCCTGTTCCTTCTCTTCAGCCAGCGCAATATTTAAAGGAACAAAGGAGGCGCATATCAAAACGGCCGCCATCACTCTTGAAAAAATCTGTTCCTCATGCTCATTTACCGAAAAAATAATCTGTCATCTTATAGCCGTCTTCAAAATGGTTGCCGGCCGCATAGGCGGATCTTTCGTTGAACTGTCTGCTTTCATCTAAAGGCTTTTCGTCTCCGCTGTCGTATATGACATAGGATACCGGGTCTGAGCTGTGAGTACGTATAGAAAGAGGAGTCCTGTGATCAGGAACCACCAGCACCTTGAATCTCTCTCCTGTTCCTCTCAGATAATCTACTATCGGTCTTACCGCTCGGCTGTCTATATATTCTGCGCATCTTATCTTGCCCTGCAGATCTCCCTGATGGGAACACTCGTCGGTGCCCTCCATATGTATGTATACGAAGTTCTTGCCTCTTTTATAAGCGTCTATGGCGGCTTCCGCCTTGCCCTCAAAATTAGTGTCTATGTTTCCGGTGGCTCCTTGTACTTCTAACACTTCGAGACCTGCGAATATACCTATTCCTTTTATCAGGTCTACTGCAGATATCACGCTTCCTTCCACCCCGTATTTTTGTTGAAGTTCGGAAGCGCAGGTCTCGTTCCCTGTCCCCATATCCATATGCTGTTGGCGGGATTAAGACCCCTCTCCCGGCGCGACTTATTTACAGGATGATCTTTGAGAATCTCGTAACTCTTTCTCATCATATCCGTGAAGAACTTCTCGTCTCTGCCCTTGGGAAGATAATCTCCGGCCCGCCTGTCGAGGACGTCGTGAGGAGGAGTGAAGCTGCACTCTATATCACCCTCGCCTATGATCATGCAGTGGCGATACTGAGTCCCCGTATATAAGCTGATGTTCTCTTTCGAAAAAAGCCTCTTATACACTCTAAAGCTGGTCTGCCTCCTCAGTGGTGATATCGCCGGCAGAGTGATCTTTTATTATAAAATCATCGTATTCTCCCGAAGCGGAAGGTTCCAGCGTTATCAGGTTTACACGGAAAGAAACGTCCGTATCTTTCATGTCTATTCCTATGGACGCCGCCTCCAGCGATGATCTGCCCGTCAGGTAAACTCTCCGGATCATATCCCATCACCGAAAGATTTGCAGAATCGCTTCCGGGGCTTATGCCCTCGGGCACCGTGCGGCAAGTGCCTACTTTCTCCCTGGCCGCAAGAGCGTCTATACACGGAATATCCGCCACCTCAAGCGGAGTCTTTCCGTCAAGTTCTTTACAGGATCATCCCCCGCGCCGTCCGGCACTACTATCAAATACTTCATAAACTCGTCTCCTATTATCTCATCAGCTATTTATTTTCTTCTTCAAACTTTTTCATGAACGCTATGAGAGCCTCTATGCCCTCTTTCGGCATGGCGTTGTATATGCTGGCCCTCATGCCGCCTATGGAGCGATGACCTCCCCCAGGTTGACCAGTCCGGCCGCCTTTGCCTCTGCCACAAACTTTTTTATCCAGATCTGCGTCTCCTGTTACGAATACAACGTTCATGATAGAACGGTCTTCGAGAGCCGCAGGGTTTTGTACAGGCTGCTGGCGTCTATATAATCATAGAGCATCTTCGCCTTTTCTCTGTTGCGTCTTTCCATGGCCTCAAGTCCGCCTGTGGCCTTGATATGTTTGAATACTTCTCCCGCTACGTATATAGCGAAGCAAGGAGGAGTATTATACATCGAATCATTGTCGGCATGTATCTTATAATCGAGGTAGCCCGGGCATTTTTCTCCGGCATATCCGATCAGGTCTTCTCTCACTATGGCTATGGTGACTCCCGCAGGGCCTATGTTCTTCTGCGCTCCTGCCCAGATGATCCCGAACTTGCTCACATCTATCTGCTGAGACAATATGTTGGAGGACATATCGGCTATCAGAGGAATATCTCCTGTCTCGGGAACATAGTTATATGCCGTTCCGTAGATGGTGTTATTGGTAGTTATGTAGACATAGTCCGCATCGCTTCTGACGTCGTCTCTGCCGAACTTAGGCACCCATGTGAAGGTGTCCTTCTCGGAGGAAGCTATCACATTTATATCGCCGAAACGGCAGGCCTCTTTATAGGCTTTTTAGCCCACGATCCCGTTATAGCGTAATCGGCTTTACCGCTTTTTCTCAGGAGATTCAGAGGGATCATAGAAAACTGGAGAGTTCCTCCGCCCTGTAAAAACAACACCTTGTAATTATCCGGTATGTTCATCAGGTCTCTCAGATCTGCTTCTGCCTCTTGTATTATCTTTTTAAATTCAGCCGAACGGTGGCTCATTTCCATCACAGACTGACCGCTCCCCTGATAATTGAGCAAGTCGTCTCTCACTTTCTAAGACCGGCAGCGGCAATACCGATGGGCCTGCGGAAAAATTATATACTCTGTTGTAATCTGTCATATGAACCTCCGATTAAAAAAATTTACATATATTGTACCACTTTACCTCACTCGAGTAAAGTGATATACTTCATATATAACATAAAAAAAATCCACTTAAAAATAGGAGGCGCCATGTACATAAACATCGCAACACTGAACAAGATTTCCAAAACAGGCCTTTCCCTGTTGAGCGACCGGTATGCTCTCACCGATACCATAGAAGAAGCTAAAGGCATACTGGTGAGGAGCCAGGACATGAATTCCATGGAATTATCAGAAAATCTGGAAGCTATAGCCAGAGCCGGCGCAGGAGTAAACAACATTCCGCTGGATCGGTGCGCCGAGAAAGGCATCGTGGTATTCAATACCCCGGGAGCCAATGCTAACGCTGTAAAAGAGCTGGTATTGGCCGGTCTTCTTCTCTCGGCGAGAAATATTCCAAGAGCTTTGTCATGGGCCTCTTCCCTGACTGAGAACGTCAGCGCCGCCGTAGAAAAAAGGCAAGTCTCAGTTTGCCGGCAGAGAAATTTCAGGCAAGACCCTCGGAGTAGTAGGCCTTGGAGCCATAGGCAGAAAAGTAGCAAGCTCAGCCCATGCCCTGGGAATGAACATCGCCGGCTACGATCCTTATTTCAAAGGAGATATGGAAAAGTCGCCATATATAGCGATCTGAAAGATCTGCTTCCTCTGTGCGATTACGTCACCATCCACGTTCCGGCTTCCGATTCGACTAAAGGAATGTTTAACGACCAGCTGTTTTCCTGATGAAGGATTCATCTGTGCTCCTCAACTTCTCGAGAGATAAACTTGTAAATGAATCCGATCTCTTGAAAGCATTGGAAGACGGCCGTCTGGCCGGCTATGTCACCGATTTTCCAAACGACTCTCTGGTGGGGAAAAGATAAGGTCATACTGCTCCCCATCATCTCGGCGCATCTACGGCAGAAGCAGAAGACAACTGCGCTTCCATGGCTGTAGAGCAGATGATGGACTTCTTTGAAAACGGAAACATCAGAAATTCTGTCAACTTCCCGGCGGTAGACATGGGTCCTATAGAAGATAAAGGCCGCATCGCTCTCTTCGTAAAGGCACACGCCGTAGAACGACTTCTTGCGGCTGAGGAATTCAGCGGAATAAAAAATACTCAGAAGCGCAGGCGGCGTCAAAGGCACGTACGGCTATGTTCTGCTGGAAACGGAGGCCGACCGTATTTCATCAACATTGTTCTATGGTCCCGACATCATCAGGTCCAGAGGCATCCGTCATTTGCCGTAAAAATAAGAAGATACTGTGAATTTTTGGATAATTGCTAATATTATATTGCATTTTATAATATATTTGTTATAATTGAGGTAAATAAGACAGCAAAGGGAGTGACAAGACAATGACAAAAAATCGCAGTAACTTTAAAATGGGTACCGTAGAGATGATAATCCTGTTCCTCTTGAACAAAAAAGATCTCTATGGTTATGAAATTACTTCGCTGGTGGAAAAATTATCCGAAGGCAATATCGGTATCACTGAAAGTACGCTTTATCCTACATTGTACAAGCTTCTGGGAAACAAATACATCTCAGACAGAGAAGTACAGGTCGGCAAGAGACGTACGAGAGTATATTATCATCTCGAAGAGACAGGCAAAGAACATCTGGAAAAACTACTCACAGAATATAATAAGAATACCACCGGTATCTGCAAGATTCTGGCCTGTGATTCTATCGACGAGGATAAATAGTAATTATATAAAAAGATCAAAACACCGATCTCATTTATGAGGATCGGTGTTTTTTTATTTTTATCTGTAATAATCGGAAATTTCTCTATTTTTCATCCCTGTTTCTGAACAGCTTGTTGAACTCTATATATTGTTTCAGATGTTCAATGAGAGGAACGTCGGATTTAAACTGAAGGAACCAGTGATTCTTTCCGGCGGCCTCTATTGCGTTCTTCCTTATCTGAAGCTTGAGTTCCTCATATCTCACCATGATCTTGTTGTCGACCGCAAACTTGCGTATCTTAGAAACCACGCCCAGCGAGTATACTAAATCCACCGACATTATGCCGTAAAACATGCCTACTATGAAAGAGAACGCTATATTATGAGAAAACCATTCGAGAGCATCAGCCACATATGGATGTATCAGAAAATAGTATACCGCTCCCAGGAGCGCCCAGTATATGGAAAATCTCAGGCATATTATCCCCTGAAAATTAAATTTTTTCTTTTGAATAATCCCACAGCTTTACCTTCATGCCTTTTATGAATATGAGTCCGGCCACATATTCCATGGCCGTCATCACGAGAGCCATGACTATGAACAGAGCGATCTTGCTGCCCGCCGTCACCTCAGAAATCAGAGCCGTATCTTCAAGTCCCGCAAGCAGATATAAGGCAGTGAGTCCAAAGCCGTAGAGGGCAGGTAAGGTCCTATCATGAATCCGGGGTTGATCCATCTTCTCTCCTTATTGGCAGGAGAAAACCGTCTGTACATCACTTCCAGTCCCCATCCAAGCAGCGAACCGATGAAGAACAGAAAAGCGATCATCAAAAAATTGTTCACGAGGTTCACCTGCTATTCTTTTCCGTTATCGGCTATCAGATCTATAGCGTGATGAAGGTTGGATATGACGATCTCTCCGCACCCCTGCTGATATTCACCATCAAGGGACCAGGCCATATCTTCGCTGGCCCAGACTTTGAATTCCCGGAATTTATGAAAGTCAGCTTATCGGATTCATATTTCTGAGTGGAGAGCACATATATGGTCTCCGTAAGTTCTATAAGATTCTTTGGCATATTTACCAGCAGAAGTTCAAACAACCCGTCTCCCATATCCACATATCTTGGATTCAGCGTAAGTATGCCGGCAAGAGATGTGGAATTACTGACAGCCCCAAATATATAGTCGCCCTCATATACTGCTCCCCCTGCCTCTATCTTAAGATGCTGAGGCTTTATGGATGTGAGGCTGGTAACTCCCTCCAGTATATATGCCAGATGCCCCAGCATATTCTTAACGCTCTGCGGAGTACTGTAAGAAGTCTGAGTAAAAGCTCCGAAAGAGGCCACGTAAGAAAATTTTCTCCCGTTAAAACTTCCTATATCCAAAGATATGGCCTCTCCTTTACTATATCCTGCGCCGCCTTCATTATATCGCTCGACAGCCCCAGACTGTTGGCAAAATCATTGGTGCTTCCTGCCGGGATATATCCTATAGGCACCTTTTTATCATTTTCGAGAAGTCCCGAAACCACTTCGTTAAAAGTTCCGTCTCCTCCTATACACGTTATCAGATCGAAGTCCCCGGCATATTGAGCCGCATATAAAGTTCCGTCCCCCCTGGCCGTAGTAGTCAATACAGTAGACATGTATCCTTCCTTAGTAAAGAGATCTACTATATCCGTCAGATATCTGTTGGCTCTCTTCTTTCCCGAACACGGGTTAAGGATGATCAGGTTTCTCTTCATGTTTTCCCCTCGTCTTCAGCCCGCAGAGGAATCCCATGCCTGCACGCCAAAAACATTCGTAATTTATTCGATAATATTTTACAATCTTTTTACGTTCTTTACAAGAAAAATCTATATATGCAGGCAGTGAAGGAACAAATCACCGTCCCCATTATCATAGGAACCAAGAAGGAAACCGCCGTCCAGCCATAGCTTCCCGACTCTTTTTTTATAGACAGAAGCGTCGTAGCGCAAGGCCAGTGCATCAGAGAAAAGATTATCATATTTACGGCTGTCAGCATGGTCCATCCGTTATCTATAAGCAACGGATGGAAAAAAAGTTCAGGTCGCTGACCTCTCCCTAAAGTTCCTGTGCTCATATAGATCATCATCGCTATGGGAAGGACTATCTCGTTGGCCGGTATACCTAATATAAAAGCGGCCAGTATCACGCCGTCAAGACCCATAAATCTGCCTACGGGATCGAGGAATGAAGACAGGTGAGCTATAAGACTCATATCTCCCACTGTTACATTGGCTAAGATCCATATGATCAGGCCGGCGGAGCGGCCACGGCCACTGCTCTTGCCAGCACGAAAAAGAGTTCTGTCCATTATGGATCTGACTATGACCTTTCCTATCTCCGGTTTTCGGTAAGGAGGCAATTCCAGCGTAAACGACGACGGCATGCCCTTTAAAAGCGTCTGAGACAATACTCTCGTAGCCAGAAAGGTGGCTCCTATACCAAGCATGATGGCTAAGGTCAGGATTGCTGCTCCTTTCCACCCTGATTCTGCTGCGAAGAACATGGTGATGACTGCTATCAGGAGAGGAAATCTGCCGTTGCACGGTATCAGAGAATTGGTTATCATAGCCAGGAGCCTTTCTCTCTTAGAATCTATTATTCTGCATCCTACTACTGCCGACGCATTGCATCCCAAGTCCCATGCACATGGTCAGCGCCTGCTTTCCGCACGCTTTGCAGCATTTAAAGCATCGGTCCAGGTTAAAGGCTATTCTCGGCAGAAATCCCCAATCCTCCAGCAGCGTAAAGAGCGGAAAGAAGATAGCCATAGGAGGCAGCATCACAGATACTACCCATGCAAGTACTCTGTACATTCCATACGCCAGCATATCGCAAATGCCGATCGGTATGCCCAGATCTATAAGACCGCTGTGAAACGGTTCTTCTAAAGAAAACAGAGCTCTGCTCAGAATATCGGACGGATAATTGGCGCCCTGCACCGTCAGCCAGAAGATAATCAGAAACATCATCGCCATTATGGGAAATCCCACTACCGGATTGGTCAGCGCCCTGTCTATCTTTATGCTGGTATCTTCCTTCTCATTATCCCTTATGACTACGCCGGCTGCGATCTCCTGAGCCTGCGCGGCTATTTCATCCGGATCTTTCAGAAGATCAGGATCATAACCGGAAGTTCTCTCATATGTTCCTTCTCTTTCTGTAAGCTTTATGACAGCGTCACTCAGATTTTTCTTTATCAATTTCTTCTCGGAAGATTCTGTACTCACCACCTGTACTCCGAGTATTTGAGAGAGTTTCTTCGTATCTATTGACAAGGCCTCTTTTTCTGACCTGATCCATAAGATTTACGCAGATTACTACGTCGTTCCTGTGCTTGAGTATCTGCAGAACTAAAATCAGATTTCTCTCAAGGCAAAAGTGCCGTCGCACACTACGATGACGCCGTCTGCCTGCGGATCGCAGATCTGATCTCTGGCGACTTCTTCTTCCATAGATGAAGCGGCAAGAGAATAACATCCCGGAGCGTCTATCAGTTTTATGTTTACAGCTCCGCGCTGCGATATTCCTATATCTTTCATGAAGGCTTTTGTCCCAGGCAGTATCCTCGGTCTTCCATATGCCTTCTGCATTGGCTACAGTCTTGCCCGCCCAGTTGCCTGTATGCTGCTTCATTCCTGTCAGACAGTTGAATATGGTGCTCTTCCCTACATTAGGATTGCCTGCCAGCACTATTTCTATCATTTTTTTCTTCTCTCATGGCATAGGCGCCTCCACCATGATCTGCGATGCGTCCTCTTTTCTTATGGCTACCACTGCCCCGCGTATCTTATATGCGTAAGGATCTCCCAGCGGACTCCTCAGCACACATTTTTACTTTCGTTCCCTCGACGAGTCCCAGATCCTTGAGCCGCCTGCTTTTTTCGCCTATCTTAGCTACAACGGCCTCCTCGTCTATATTCAATCTATTTAAACCTATCATGGAAAAACAGTTCCTTTCATAAATTCTGCTATTGTTAACTTATGAAAGAAGATCGTCGTCTGTGAAAGCAGATATTGATAAATTGTTGACAAAATATTTCCGATTATGATAATATTATAAAAAATATAAATTGAAAGGAGGGGCGACTAAATAAAGTTCTATGTTGTTTTCATAAATTTAAAGGGAGGGGAATGATATGTCAAACAGAACATCATATAAGAAAATTACTTCTTTACTTTTAATTATTTGCATGCTATGTCTTCATATACAATATGTATACGCAGGTAACGAGCATACCGACATCAACAGACTTAGTACTTTAAACGAAGAACAGGTTTTAGATCATATAGAATAACAAATTTTGCAGAAATTATAGAGACTGAAAAAAGTTCAAATAAATCGGGAAGAAAGAACGAAGTTCACCGTACAATGCGAAGATATCATCAATGAGATTATCGTAATTGAAAATACTCCAAATAAAATTAAACTGAAAATCAAACAAGATGACATCCTCGACGTAATCGAAATCAGAAATGATGGTAAGATATTATTAGACGGAAATCTTATTGACACGGAATATGATTACAGCACAGCATATATCTCAAAAAATCAAATGAAATTATGCCTATGGCAGGCGCATCTATTTATTGGAGGGATCATGTGAACTACGGTAAAGAATCAGATTACAATCACTATTACAGTACTCTTAACATTAAGGATATACCTCTTAAACAAGCAATTTCCGACATCACTCTGTCAGGTTTTCTTACAATATTCGGAGGATATTTAGCAGGGCTTGCAGGAGCAGCAATTAGTTTTGCAGCCAGTTCAGGAACAACACTCTATAATTATTTTCAAAACCAGAGACTCTTCGACCAGAGCTTTATCGGTAAAAGGAAAAATTTTATACACATAAAAACTATACAAGCGGATATGTTCCTTCACTCTTTACATTTATATGGAAGTATGACTTTACCGCTTATTCACAAAGAAACTATGGAGGAGTACAAACTCCAGGAATTGCATACAAATGTAATATGCAAGGTTAACCAATATGAATAATAATTTAAAAAAATATTTGGGTATATTGGTGTGTATAGCCATAGCTTCAATATATACGATAGCCCTGGTGAATTTCAGATAATTCGAAAGCGCTACCTCCTGTCGTAGCGGTTGATACGACAAGCGTCTTATGTATCTTTTTTCTGGTGCAAAGAGACTTCGTTTTTCAGAAAGAATCTCGGCAGCAAATTAGAAAAGATGATTGCGTTAATATCTGTAATCGCTCTTGTCGTCATTATCATATACAGATGGATATCGTTTTCTGATATGAAAGAAACGCCGCTTTGGCTGGCCGTATTACCTGCATGGTTTTTCGTAGCGATGGTGATAATCGTCTACAGGCCTAAAAATAAAAATCAGTGATTGAAATCCCACTCGAAAAGTATATTTTGAATGAAATGAGTATATGAAAACCCACTCGAAATGTATGTTTAAACTGATTCAGTGGGTATACTCCCTTTGCAAAATTACATATAATGTAAAATTTCGCAGTAAAAATGCTTTTTTATGCCTCAATATGGAAATTTCACCCCACTCGAAATGCATGTTTATGTCATAGCGAGTGGGCTTTTATCCCCCCTCGATCAGCTTATTTTAAGTAATTCGAGGGGGTTTTCATATATTTTCTTTCCCATATTTCTCTATCTGTCCGGGAAATTATCCTCTGTCTACCTTCTGCTCGCAGTAGACGCACCTGTAGGCCCCGCCTCCGGCAGCCTTGAACATCTGCTTCAGCTCCTGTTCCGTGCGGGTTATGCACTTGGGGTTCTTGCAGCACATGTCGCCTCCGGCAATTACCCCTCTTTCCGCAGCCTTGGCCGGGCGGGGATTCTTCTCTGCTTCGGACAGAAGCTTGAGTATCAGCGCCATCCTCATGTACTTGCCGTTGAGAGCTTGTCTGAAATAGCAGGCCCTTGGGTCATCGTCCACGGCCACCGATATTTCGTTCACCCTCGGCAGCGGATGGAGTATGGCCATCTTCTCGCCTGCGTGAGTCAGCTTTTCGGGCGTGAGGATATAGCTGTCCTTGAGTCTCTTCGTACTCTTCGAGACTGTCAAACCTCTCTCTCTGGACGCGAGTCATGTATAATACGTCAAGTCCCGGCAACGCCTGCTCGAGGGAGCCTGTCTCCTCATATTCCATGCCCTTCTTGTCCATCACGTCTTTCTTGATATAGCCCGGCAGCCTCAGCTCGTCAGGTGAGATGAGGACTATCTTGATGCCCTTTCTCTCCGACATGGCCTCTATCAGCGAGTGAACGGTTCTGCCGTATTTAAGGTCGCCGCACATGCCTATGGTAAGATCGTTCAGCCTTCCCTTCTCTCTGTAAATGGTAAGTATGTCTGCCAGAGTCTGAGTCGGGTGGTTGTGGCCGCCGTCTCCCGCGTTTATTACGGGTATGGAGGCGTTTCTCGAAGCTACCAGAGGCGCCCCCTCCATAGGGTGTCGCATGGCTATGACGTCGGCGTAGCAGCTTATTATCTTGGCTGTATCTGCAACGCTCTCTCCCTTTGAAGAAGACGAGCTGGCCGCCTCCGAAAACCCTATGACGTTGCCGCCAAGCTCGTACATGGCGGCCTCGAAGCTGAGTCTTGTTCTTGTGGACGGCTCGAAGAACAGGGTGGCAAGCTTCTTGCCTCTGCATTTCTGCGAGTATTCTTCGGGATTTTCTATTATGTCCATCGCCGTATCTATGAGCCTATCCAGTTCTTCGGCAGTGAAATCCAATATGCTTATGAGACTTCTCATTTGCTTCTCCTTTTATTTTATCCAGCTTTCGTCGGACGGGTTGTCTCTGAACTTGATCAGCCGCTGTATGTCCTCCTGCTTGATATAGCCCTCGTCGGCCGCCACCTGCGCGATGACGTCGAAGTTGGTGAGGAGACGTTCTTAACTCCCGCTTCCTTGAGCCTTTCTAAGCCCTTAGCCATGCCGTAAGTAAATATGCTCGCTACTCCCAGCACCTCCGCCCCCTCTTCTCTCAGGGCGTTTACCGCGTCGATGACGCTTCCGCCGGTGGAGATCAAGTCTTCCACCACTACCACCTTCTGGCCTTTTTCCAGACGGCCTTCTATCCTGTTCTGCCTGCCGTGATCCTTGGCTCCGGAGCGGACGTATCCCATAGGTATGCCTAAAATATGAGCCGTTATGGCGGCGTGGGCTATGCCTGCCGTAGCAGTTCCCATCAGCACCTCTGCGTCAGGGGTAGTTTTCTCTTATCACCTGCGCCAGACCCTCTTCCACGTCGTTTCTGGCCTCCGTCGAGGTCAGGGGTCAGTCTGTTATCGCAATATACAGGGCTCTTGATTCCGCTGGCCCATGTAAACGGCTCCTCCGGGCGGAAAAACACCGCTTTTATAGCCGGCAAATCCTTTGCTATGGTCTTTTCTATGTTGTTTGCCATCTCTTCCTCCTACTCCAAAAAACTTCTCTGAGACATCTTTCGTAAGCTTCCACCGGGTCGTCGGCCAGCGTTATCGGTCTTCCCACCACTATGTAGTCGGCCCCTATCTTCTTGGCTTCCTCCGGAGTCATTACACGCTTCTGGTCGTCGGCCACGCTGCCCGCGAAGCGGACTCCCGGAGTGACGGTCAGGAAGTTCTTGCCGCACACTTCATGTACTTTTTCCGCTTCCATAGGCGAGCACACTACTCCGTCCAGTCCTGCCTGCTCCGCCGTCTTGGCGTAGTGCATTACCACGTCTTTCATGTCTTCTTTTTCAGCAGGTCCTTTTCCATGGCCGTCTGATCGGTGGAGGTGAGCTGTGTCACCGCTATCAGTATCGGCCTGGTGCCGTCTTCTCTCGTCAGGCCTTCGAGAGCCGCCTTCATCATGGCGGTGGTTCCCGCCGAATGAACGTTGCACATGTCTATATCCAGCTTAGAAAGAGCCGCCATGGCCTTCTTTACGGTGTTTGGTATGTCGTGAAGCTTGAGGTCCAAGAATATCTTATGGCCTCTCTTCTTTATATCTCTGACTATTTCCGGAGTCTCCGAAAAAACAGCTCCATTCCTATCTTTATGAAAGGCTTTTTTCTCCGTGAATTTGTCCAGAAACTCAAATGTCTTTTTCCGCGCTGTCAAAGTCGCACGCTACTATAACGTCTTTTCCCATCAGATGGCACCTCCGATTATTTCTTCAAGTGATTCTATTTTATATTTCTTCATCGCCTCAGGCAGAGAATCCACTATGTCTCTGCACGCATAAGGATTGACAAGGTTTGCGGCGCCTACCTGCACCGCCGTAGCTCCGGCCAGCATCATCTCTATCACGTCTTCCGCCGTGGAAACGCCTCCCATTCCCACCACCGGTATATTTACTGCCGAAGCCACCTGATAGACCATTCTCAGGGCTACCGGAAAGACTGCGCTGCCGGAAAATCCTCCCATGGTGTTGGCCACCACAGGCTTCTTTGTCTTAAGGTCTATCCTCATTCCAAGAAGGGTGTTTATAAGGCTTACGCCGTCTGCCCCCTCCGCCTCGCAGGCCTTTGCTATGGAAACTATATCCGTAACATTTGGGGACAGCTTTATGATGACCGGCTTTTCGTGACCTTTCTGACTTCTCTTGTCACCTCTGCCGCCGCTTCAGGGCATGTTCCGAAAGCCATTCCCCCTCCGTGGACGTTGGGGCAGCTTATGTTTACTTCCAGCCAGCCTATCTGGTCGCAAGGGTCCAGCTTGCGGCAGATTTCCACATACTCGTCTGTGGAAAAGCCGCTGACGTTGGCCATGACCTTTTTTTTGTCGAAGCACTTGGCCAGCTTAGGCAGCTCTTCTTCTATGACCTTATCCACTCCCGGGTTCTGGAGTCCCACCGAGTTTATCATGCCGGCCGTACATTCGGCTATCCTCGGCGTAGGGTTTCCGAACCGCGGCTTGGCGGTAGTCCCCTTGAACGAGAAGGTTCCCAGCCTGTTTATATCATACAGCTCTGCAAACTCGTATCCGTACCCGAATGTTCCGCTGGCGGCCATCACCGGATTGTTGAGAGTTATGCCGCATAAGTTTACCTTCATTTCTGCCATATCACTTCTTCCTTTCTCAGCACCGGGCCGTCCTTGCATATTCTCTTGCTGCCGTATAAAGTCTCGCAGGAGCATCCCATGCAGGCTCCGAACCCACAGCCCATTCTCTCCTCGAAGCTCAGCTGCCCGCCGGTTACCGACGCGTCCGCCACAGCCCTTGAGCATGGCCTCAGGTCCGCAGGCGTAGAAATAAGAATACTCCTCGCCCATGGCCGCCGTGACGAAGCCCTTAATGCCGTAGGTGCCGTCTGCCGTAGTCACCTTTACCTCGGCTCCCAGAGCCTTGAATTCTTCTTCGTAAAACATCTCGGAGGCAGTATTGAAGCCTAATATGACCGTCGGCCTCTTTCCCGCTTCTATCAGCTTCTTGGCCAGAAGATACATGGGCGGCACGCCGGCTCCTCCTCCGATCAGCAGCGGCGCTTCCCCGATTCCTCGAGGCTGTAGCCGTTGCCTAAGCCCGTCAAAACGTCCAGCTTCTGGCCCGGCTCCATCAGGGCCATTTCCTCAGTGCCCTTGCCTACTATCTTATAAATTATGGTCAGCCTATCTCCTGTAAGGGTCGCATACGGATATGGGCCGTCTCAGGAACAAGCCGTTTAGCTTGATGTTGACAAACTGTCCCGGCCGGCGATATCCGCCGTATCCCCTGTCAGCACCATTCTCATGACGCCTTCTGTCAGCTTTTCATTGGCTGTTACAGTAAATATTCCCTGCTTCATTTCTTCTCCTTTACGCGTCAATCGTTGAAATCTTAAGTGTGGTCTCTTCCAGCACGTCCAGCAGAACCTTCACCGTGTCCAGCGCCGTAAATATGTTTACGTTGTTCTCCGTGGCGTACTTTCTTATCTCGTAGCCGTCGTTCATAGAGCCCGCCGACCCTATGTCGCTGGTGTTTATCACGTAAGCTATGTGTCCCTGACTTATGGAGCTTCGTATCTCCTCAGAGCCTTCGCTTATCTTCCTGAGTATTCTCGTTCTGATGCCGTTGTCCTTGAGGAATCTTGCCGTGCCCTCCGTGGCCTCTATGTTGAATCCCAAGTCGTAGAAGCGGCGTATCAGCGGCAATGCTTCTTTCTTATCCTTGTCGGCTATGGTGGCGAAGACGGTTCCGTAGTTCTGGAGCTTCATGCCGGAAGCCTGCAACGCTTTGAACAGCGCCCTGTTGAGCTTGTCATCGTAGCCTATGGCCTCTCCGTGGACTTCATCTCCGGCGACAGGTAAGCGTCCAGTCCCCTTATCTTGTTGAAAGAAAATACAGGAACCTTGACGTACCATCTCTTCTTTTTCTTCCGGATACAGGTCGAACAGCCCCTGCTCCTTGAGGCTCTTTCCCAGTATGACCTCCGTAGCGATGTCGGCAAGGCTGTAGCCTGTGGCCTTGGACAGGAACGGAACAGTTCTGGAAGACCTCGGGTTCACCTCTATGATGAAGACGTTTTCGTCCTTGTCTACTATGAACTGTATGTTGTACAGGCCTATTATTCCTATGCCCAGTCCCAGCTTCTTGGCGTAACCCAGTATGGTGCCCTTGACCTTGTCTGAAATGCTGAAAGCCGGATACACGCTTATGGAGTCGCCGCTGTGAATACCGGTTCTCTACCAGCTCCATGATGCCCGGCACGAATACGTCTCTGCCGTCGCATATGGCGTCCACTTCCACCTCCTTGCCTATTATGTACTTATCTACCAGCACAGGCTTATCCTCGTCTATCTCCACCGCAGTCTTGAGGTACTGCCTCAGCTGTTTTCGTCGGCCACTATCTGCATGGCTCTTCCTCCGAGGACGAAGCTCGGTCTTACCAGAACGGGATAGCCTATGCGGGCCGCAGTCCTGACCCCGTCTTCGATGTTGGTGACGGCGGCGCCCTCCGGCTGAGGAATGTTCAAGTCTTTCAGTATCTTCTCGAAGCTGTCTCTGTTTTCGGCTCTTTCTATGGCCCGGCAGTCGGTTCCTATGATCTTGACTCCCCTGTCCATCAAAGGCTGGGCCAGATTTATGGCCGTCTGACCGCCTAAGGAAGCGATGACTCCCTCCGGCTGCTCAAAGTCTATGACGTTCATCACGTCTTCCACCGTCAGCGGCTCGAAGAAGTATAGCTTATCGCCTGTGGTGTAGTCGGTGGAAACGGTCTCCGGATTGTTGTTTATGATTATGGCTTCATAGCCGGCTTTTTTTGATGGTCGTTACGGCATGAACCGTGGAGTAGTCGAATTCCACTCCCTGACCTATTCTTATAGGCCCTGCCCCAAGAACTATTATCTTCTTCTTTTCGGTCTTTACGGAAGCGTTTTTTGCCCTGATAAGACGAATAGAAGTAAGGTATATAGGCTCCCGTATGGAAGGTGTCCGCCATCCTGTAGACCGGCGCTATGGCCTTTTTCTTTTCTTATTTTATAAATCTCTTCTTCTTTCTTTTCCCCCACAGCCTCGCTATGTACTCGTCGGAAAAGCCCATGGCCTTGGCCTCTGCCAGCGCCTTTTCATCTCCGGCTTTTTCGGCAAGATCTCTTTCTTTTCAACTATCTTTTTTGACAGAGATGAGGAAAAATTCCGTTATCTTAGTCGCCTCGTGTATCTTTTCCACTTCGGCTCCTCTGCGCAGCAGCTCGGCGACGGCGAATATGTTGTCGTCTCTGAACTCTTCTATGTATCCGAAAAGTTCTTGATCCGTCTTGTCATCGAATTTCTCAAGGTGAAGGTGACATGCCCCCCGTCTCGAGGGAACGGACGGCCTTAAGCAGACATTCTTCCAGATTTGAGCCTATACTCATGGCCTCTCCGGTGGCCTTCATCTGGGTTCCCAGCAGATTAGGCGCCTGAGTGAACTTATCAAACGGGAATCTCGGAGCTTTCGTTACCACGTAGTCCAATACAGGTTCGCAGGCCGCCGTAGTCTCGGCGATCTCGATCTCGTCTAAAGTCATTCCCACGGCGATCTTTGCCGTAACTCTGGCTATAGGGTAGCCGCTGGCCTTGACGCCAGAGCCGACGAGCGGGAAACTCTCGGGTTTACTTCTATGAGGTAGTATTTTCCGGTTACCGGCTCCAGCGCAAACTGGACGTTGCAGCCGCCTTCTATCTTAAGCTCCCTGATTATCTTTATGGCGCTGTCGTTGAGTCTCTTGTGTTCTTCGTCGGTGAGAGTCATTATGGGCGCTACGACTATGGAGTCTCCCGTATGCACCCCCACCGGATCTATGTTTTCCATTCCGCATATGGTGATGGCTCTGTCCGAGGAGTCTCATCACCTCGAATTCTATTTCTTTGAAGCCTTTTACGCTCTTTTCCACCAGCACCTGATGAACAGGCGACAGCTTAAAGGCGTTTACGGCTATTTCTTTCAATTCCTCTCTGTTTTCGGCGAATCCGCCTCCCGTTCCTCCGAGGGGTAAAGGCCGGTCTCAGGACTACCGGGTATCCTATCCTTTCGGCGGCCTGCTCCGCCTGTTCCATGTCGTAGGTTATCTCAGACGGAATGGTAGGTTCCCCCTATCTCCTGGCACATCTCCTTGAACAGCTCTCTGTCCTCCGCTCTCTCTATGCTGGCGCTGCCGGTTCCCAAAAAGCTTTGTGCCGCACTCCTTGAGCACTCCCTTTTTCTCCAGCTGCATGACCAGATTAAGGCCTGTCTGGCCTCCTATTCCCGGCACTATTGCGTCCGGCCTCTCGTACCTGAGAATCTTGGCTATGTACTCTAAAGTCAGAGGTTCCATGTACACTTTGTCGGCTATGGAAGTGTCGGTCATTATGGTCGCCGGGTTGGAATTTACCAGCACCACCTCGTAGCCTTCTTCCTTCAGCGCCAGACATGCCTGAGTTCCGGCATAGTCGAATTCGGCCGCCTGCCCTATGACTATAGGCCCCGAGCCTATTATCAATATTTTTTTAATATCAGTCCTCTTTGCCATACCGCTCATCTCCTTTTTTATTTATAAACGATTCTGCCATCGCATACTGTCAGCATACATTTTCCACGTACTTTTGTTCCCTCGAAGGGAGTTGCTCTTCCCATGGAAAGGAATTTATCGGGGTCTATGACCGTCTCCTCCATGCTCCATATGGAAAAGTCGTTCCCAAAGGGGTATTCCGAACCGTTTTCTCGGGTTCGTCACTATCAGCTCCATCAGCTTTTCGGCCGTTATTATTTCTTTTTTTCCACCAAGTGGGTCCACAGCAGCGGAAATGCGGTTTCGAGTCCCACTATGCCGAAAGCGCTGTCCTTAAGGCCTTTGGCTTTTTCTTCTTTTGAATGGGGCGCGTGGTCGGTCGCTATAATATCTATGGTTCCGTCCTTTATACCTTCTATGAGGGCTTCTCTGTCCTCCCCCTGCTTCTCAGCGGCGGATTCATCTTAAACCTGCCGTCTTCTCTCAGATCGCTGTCGTCCAGCACCAGATAGTGAGGCGCAGTCTCGCAGGTCACGTCTACTCCGTCCCTCTTGGCCGCTCTTATGATTTCCACGCTTTCTTTGGCGGATACATGACACACATGATAGGCGCAGCCTATCTCCTTGGCCAGCTTCAGGTCGCGGGCTATCTGTCCGAACTCGCTTTCTGAGCAAATGCCTCTGTGTCCGTGGGCGGCGGCGTACTCTCCGTCATGTATGTAGCCGCCCCTGAGGAGGCTGTTGTCCTCGCAGTGGGCTACTATCAGCTTACCCAGCCGCGCCGCCTCTGTCATGGCTTTCCTCATCATATCAGAATCCTGTATTCCTCTGCCGTCGTCGGAAAATGCGACGGCGTCGTCTCTCATGGCGGCCATAGGCACCAGCTCCCGCCCCATTTCTCCGGCAGTGATGGAAGCGTACGGATATACCGGTACGACTGCGTCCCTGTCTATAATCTCCTGCTGTATTTTCAGAGTTTTAGGGCTGTCGGGCACGGGATTCAGGTTTGGCATGGCGCATACTGCCGTAAACCCGCCTGCCGCCGCTGCCCGGCTGCCGGTAGCTATCGTTTCTTTATAAGAAAATCCCGGTTCTCTGAAATGCACGTGTACATCGCAAAAAACCGGGAAAAATATAATATTTCGGATGATTAAATTGTCTGACGGTCTCAAAGGCGTCGTCTTCTAAGCAAAAACTTCGTCGCCCGAAAAGTTCTTCGGAAGTATTTTCTTCGTTTTGTCAAACTCTCTCATGAATGTTCCTTTCCAACAAAAAAAGTCCTGCCCAAGCGGCAAGACAAATACGCACAACATCAGATACAGCCTAAGGCTGCACCCAGAACATATTTACTAAATCTTGCCGATCTCTCTGTATCGTTTTTAAAGATTTATCTTAATAAGGTTACCACATGGGCGGGTGATTGTCAAGGGTCGGTTTTTGTAATGAAGAGGTAATTTTAGCCAAACGCGGGCAAGGCGCCTTCCGGCGCCTTGCTATTGTCCTATCCCTGTATCTGTCCTGAGTTCAGTCTGTCGAAGTAGCTCTTGGTCTCTGCTACAACTATTCCGCTCAAAGCAAGCAATGCTATGAGGTTCGGTATGGCCATGAGTCCGTTGAATATATCCGCTATGGTCCATACGGCAGAAACCGTGAGGAACGGTCCCATGAGCACCGCCAATATGTAGAGCCATCTGTATACCTTTACAGTGGTCATGTTGCCGTTGCACAGATATTCGAGACATCTTTCGCTGTAATAGTCCCAGCCCAGTATGGTGGTGAATGCGAAGAAGGCCAGGCTTACCATCAGTATTGCCGCTCCTACTCCCTCAGACCACGGGAGACCGTTGGCAAATGCAACGGAAGTAACGTCGACGCCGTCCAGTCCGTTTTCCACGGCGATATCATAAGAACCTGTGACCATGATGGTAGTTCCGGTCATTGCGCAGATTATTACTGTATCTATGAAAGTTCCTGTCATGGATACAAGGCCCTGTCTGACAGGCTCTTTTAGTCTGGGCTGCCGCCGCCGCTATAGGCGCGCTTCCCAGTCCCGCTTCGTTGGAGAATATTCCCCGGGCAACGCCCTTTGCATGGCCATCATCATGGCTCCGAGGGCTCCCCCTGCCACTGCTTCAAGGCCGAAGGCTCCACGGAACACGGAAGCTACGGCGCCCGGTACAGCGTCTATATTATAGATGAGTATACTTACGCACACTATCACGTACATTATAGCCATAAACGGCACTATTATGGTGGTTACGCTGGCTATTCGCTTGAGTCCTCCTATTACCACCAGCGCCGTAATCAAAGCCACTACTACTGCTGTCGCTACGGTAGCGACGGAGTACTCATTGCCGAACAGGCTTACCATGTGCTCCGAGTTGGGGTCGAAAAAAAAAGCCCTTCGTCGCAGAAGCTATTCCGTTTACCTGAGTGATGGTTCCGATACCCAGCAATCCTGCACCTACTGCAAATACTGCGAAAGTCTTTGCCAGCCATGACCACTTCTTTCCCATTCCTTTTTCTATGTAGTAGAAAGGTCCGCCGAGAAATCTTCCTCCGCCTTTATCCTCTCTGAACTTAACTGCCAATACGCCTTCGGCATACTTGGTAGCCATTCCGAGACAGGCTGCCACTATCATCCAAAACAAGGCTCCCGGGCCGCCGGCAACTACCGCCGTTGCCACTCCCACTATATTTCCGGTACCTATGGTGGCGGCCATGGCAGTACAGAGAGCTCCGAAGCTGCTCACCTCGCCTATGCCGTCTTCCTCATTCTTCACCATGTACTTGAGCGCTTTTCCCAGCTTTCTGAATTGAAGAACGCCAAGCCTTGCGGTCAAATAGATTCCCGTACCCATTATGAGTACGATCAGCGGGATGCCCCAGACCAGGTCGTCAACCGCTACTAAAAATTCTGTAAAGTTTTTCATGTTTTTTCTCCTCCGTATGACGCGAGGGCGATAAGATGGCGCTCCCGCAGCCTTAATAAAAATAAAAAGCCGATAAAATCGACTTTCCGGAGAGGTTCGTGCAAATAATATAAAAACTATCTGCTCTGTCCTTTTTGCCTGAGAGATTACATACTGATATTCGGTCAGTATAACAGACGCCTTATGTCTCCGCCCTTATGGGCTCCAAATGATTTCAGCCTTTTAGCGGCGGATGATAGTCTGCTGCTAAAGTGCTGAAGGAGCCAAAAACTCCCGGCATCTGCTTGCAATCGTCTGCTCCGTCCCCGGCAAGGGTTCTTGCCGGAAGCCTAACTCCGATTTAAATCTGTATCCGTATGCGTACACCTTCGGCGCTCTTTATCAAGAGGCTCTCCAGAGAATCATAGTCTTTTTTTTCGCCCGTAATGTGACCGAGGGCTCCAACAAACTAATACAGAAATATTACCATATAAGCAAATATTTTACAAGAAGTTTTTATTATTGAGAATTAGCATCTCAGTCATGAAATATCGCAGACTCATAATTAGATACATGATAAACTCTGTTATAGACCGACAAAAAATGTCACCACAGAAGAAAATCCATGGTGACATGCTGATTTAAAAGTTGTTATTACAAGCAGCAGAACAACGGTATGCCTCCCATGTAGGCTCCGCCTCCGCAACAGAGATTGAGGCACAATATGGTGGAGCATATCTGCCCCGCATAATTCTGGCGCCCCATGGACGGATTTCCTCCGTAGCCGGCGCTTCTCTGCTGATATCTGGGACTCTCCCCCTTCCAGCTGATTGAGCAGGCTGGCATAATAAAAATTATTCGGCTCAAAAGCGCAGGCCGCTTTGGCATGCTCTAAGGCTACTGCGTTGTTTCCCACCTTATAATTGGCGAAAGCGCTGTAATAGTACCAGGGGCCTCTCCTGTCCTTTACCTGTTCCAATACGTTTAGACCTTCTCTGAAATATCCGTTTTGGATATAACTGAGCGCAGAACGCATATATTGATCGTCCTGGCTTTCGCCCTGTCCGGCCTGTCCCTGTCTCTGGCCTCCATATCCGCCAAAGCCGCCGAATCCCCAGAAGTCTTCCGCGCCTGCTCTGTCCCTCCTGTACCTTTCCCCTGCCGCTGGTCCATTATTATCTGGTATGCCTGTTGTACTTCTTTGAATTTTTCTTCATAAGCGGCCTGGTTGGGGCCCACGTTGGCGTCAGGGTGGTACTTACGGCTCAGTTTTCTGTATGCTTTTTTTTAATTTCATCATCCGTAGCGTTGTAGCTTACGCCCAGCACTTTATATGGATCCATTTATATCTTTAAATCTCCTCTTCTATTTCTTTTTCCATCGAGGACGGATCTCCCCCTCCGGCAGCAACTTTGGCTTTGCCGAATCTGACCCAGACTCCCGAATAGAGAATATTTCTCAGTATCTCGACATTTTCTACCAGCGGGAGCCGCTCAAAAGCGTCCGTACACTCGCCGATCATGAGCAGGAGCAGTTTGAGCACCTGTTTCTCGAAATCATCGTTGTGATATATCTCCTTGAACGGATTGTAAGCGCCGCTCTTGATATCCTTTTTCTATGTCCTCGTATGCGTCCAGCAAATATATGTATTTGCCCAGATAGAAGCCTATCTTATACAGGTCCTCTTTCCACATATCATCCTTATAGACGAAGACTTCCGCCATGATTTCTCCGAAAACTCTGGCTGCTCTGTCGATATGAGTCACCTTTGAACTTTCCACGATGGAAAGCATGTTTAGTCTGCTTTCTATGAACTCCGCCTTTTCAGGATATTTTTTTTTTGACTTTAGCGCATTTTCTCTTAAGTATCTTAGATAAGGCCCACCTGGAAAGTTTTTCTCTCGTCGTTCCAGTCATCTGCGCATTTGTAGTAAGACAGAAGTATGCACATATCGCTGCAGTATTCTGTTACATGATTTTGACGATGGCAGTGTTTCTTGCTGGGATGAACCACACATCTGCTGCACTTGACTTCATCCTCGGCGTCATACAGATCGCTGAGGAGCATGATCAGAAACGTCATATCATAATTCAGCATCATTCTGCCGAAGGTTCCGTATTCCTCTTTTAACTGATGACACAGACCGCAGTAATAACTTCTGTAGTTCTCAAATTCTCTTATCTTTAATTCCGGCTTATTTACAAGCACATACCCAAACATTACAGTTTCGTACCCCTTTTTTGTTTATTCAATTCACATTGTATCAGAAAAAGCACAGCAAATGTGTGCTTTTTGTGAATTATAGGTAATGCTTTTCTCTTATTGACGGCTTCCGCAGCCCCGATACGCCGCAGCCTTCGCAGCTTCCGCTGCAGCCCTCTGGTTTAGGCGTTCCGTCGTGCTTATTCGGGTTAAAGGCTTTGAAACAGGCTTCAGCCATCTCATTAAGAGCCGAAGTATCCAGACATTCAGCCATACCCCTGTCGCAGGATGTTGCAATCTGAGGATCCATAGCTAATTTAGCCACTTCACCTATGCCGTATTTTGAAGCTATCTGCTCTATATGGCTCTCTCCGAATATCTTATGTTCTTTTCCGCAGTCCGGACATTTGAAATAAGACATGTTCTCTACTATGCCTATAATAGGGACATTCATCAGGTCGGCCATCTTTACTGCTTTTTCCACTATCATGGAAACCAGTTCCTGCGGAGAAGTAACGATCACCAGTCCGTCCAGAGGAAGTGACTGGAATACTGTAAGGGGAACGTCTCCTGTTCCGGGAGGCATGTCCACAAACATCACGTCTATATCTCCCCATACCACGTCGTTCCAGAACTGCTCTATCACTCCTGAAAGAACAGGTCCTCTCCAAACTACAGGATCGGTATCGTCCTCGAGGAGAGAATTTATAGAAATTATCTCTATACCTGTATCGCTGACCACAGGAAATATCTCCGTTTCGCTCCCCATGGCCTTTTGCTCTATACCGAAAGCCTTTAGGTATGGATGGTCCCCGTTATATCGCCGTCCAATATGGCTGTCTTGTGTCCCATTCTTTGAGCTGTCACAGCAAGCATGGAAGTTATGGAGGATTTTCCTACGCCTCCCTTGCCTGAAACTACACCTATTACTTTTTTTTTACATTGGATTTTTTATTCATATCGCTTCCTCCTTCTGAGAGTACAAGAATATTATACCACCTCTGTCAAGTACCGGACAACCTTTTTCTTGCGTTAATCCTGATATTTGTCATATAATAAGATCATACGAAGTTTAAGGGGGTAAACCATGAAAGATAGCAAAAAGATCATCAAAAAAGCCTGACGGATTCATATATTTCATCGCATATCATCTGGTAAAGCCTTTTCTCAGGATAAAATGCAAGGTATCTTATGATAAGAGTGGTCTTAGAAGGTTTAAAAGGCCCGGCTCTTGTACTGTGTCCTCATGTCTCCAATATAGATTTTCTGCTGGTAGCGGTGGCTTTATACCCCGTCCGCCCACTTTCGTGATAAGTGAACATTTTTTTAGCCAGACCGAAGCTCCGCTGGATACTGACAAAGATGCATGTGATACCAAAGAAGATGTTCTGCCCCGATATAAAGACTATCATGAATATACTTCGGGCCAAGGACAGCGGCAATGTGACGGTTCTCTTTCCGGAGGGTCGCCTTCCGGCCATGGGTCACTCTCTGCAGATAACAGACGGTACAGCCGACTTAGTTAAGAGAATGGGTGTCGATGTCTATACAGTCACGGAAAACGGAGCCTACAAGACTTTTTCCCAAGTGGGGAAAATCGGGTTTTCGTCCGGGACGTATAGAGGTGACTACTTCAAAGCTCTTTGACGCCCGCAGCATTTCGTCCATGACGTCAGAGGAAATAGAAAGGGCCATAGAAAAAGCTCTTTTCCACGATGAGGACGCCCTATTTGAAGACGTATATTATAAATGCAAGTCTCCGGCTCTCGGCCTCGACGGAATCTTGTACAAGTGTCCCGTATGCAGGGCCGAATTCACCATGACTTCAGGCTCATGGGACATAACTTGCAGCGCCTGCGGCTTCAGATCTGAGCTGAACAATTATTACAGACTTCACGGGGGGACCCTTCGAAAAGATCAACGACTGGTACTTCTGGCAACAGTCGGAAATAGATGTAGCCGCAGCCTCTCGAAAGCCAAACCGTACTGGCGGCGGCGGACGAAAAAGGCAATCTCGACAGAGACGCCGGCTCCGGTGTCATCCGGATGGATCGTGAGACGATTTCCTACGAAGGGACCTGTTTCGGCCAGCCTTTCAGTTTTTCTGAGAATGTCTCGGATATTAAGGCTCTGCCTGTCAGCGTAGGAGATCACTTCGATCTATATCACAAGAAGAAGATGTACAATTTCAGGCTCGTGCCTGACCCCAGGGCTGTCATAAAGTGGAGCATGTATATGGATAAAGTGACGGCCGAAAAGAAAAAAATCATGACGGCGTTTGACCGCAGTCAGACAAAGCAAACGCTACCGGCGTGCGGCGCTTGCTCTTAAAGTATTCGCTTTCAGACGATAGTCTTACGCGTCTTTGATCATTTTGAGTCTCTCATCTTTACCAGTCTTCGCACCAGTTCATTCAATTTATATATTCTCTTTGAAACCACATAAGTATTTTTCTTCTCTGTACATGAATATCGAGTTGAGAGTATCTTCGAGTGAGCGGCATATCTTATCCACAGCCTCCGTTATATCTTCACCCGGTTCGATAGAAGTAAGCCCGATATCGTAATGATAGTCGATACCGAATAATTCTTTGACCTTAGCCGTCAGCCTGTTCTTTACGTCGTTGGCGTGAAGCTTGGCAACCTCCTCATTGTCTTTAAGAGCCGGCGGAAGGCTTTCTGTCTCCTCATGTATCTTCCGAAAAACTCCTTGATTTCTGCGAATTTTTTCGTCGAACTCCGCTCCCGTCATCGAAAGCGCCCTTCTGTAAAAAGCGTGACCTCTTCCAAAGCACTTCTGACTATATCCTGCAGCTTCAGTCCGGCAGATTCTCTAAGAATATTTCCCCGTATCTGCGCTCAATTCGGCAAGCACGGTCTCCTTCAGTTCTTCTATCCCCTGACCCGTCTTGGCGCTGACGGGAAATAGCATCACCTTATTCACTTCCATTATTTCAGCTATGAACTTTTCGCAGTATTCAAGATATGCCTTGAGATCCTCCGGCGAAATCACGTCGATCTTATTCACTGCAAAGTAAAATTTAGCGGCATGCTCTCTGGTATTCTTAAGGAAATCGATCTCTATCTGGTTTATGGGACTGTCCACAGAAAGGGTGAAGATCACGGCGTCGCTTTCCTTTACGAAGGCATACGCCTCTTCTGAATTCTTCTCGTGCAGTGAACCGACTCCCGGCGTGTCCACAAATGTCAGGCTGCGCTTTAAAAACTCAGAACTGCACTTTATAGCTACCTTAGTTACATTTAGGTGATTATCCCGGTTTTCCTGTTCATTTACAAAGGCGGATATCTCTTCAAAGGCCACCTTTTCAACTTTTCCGTTAGCAAAGTGTACGGCCGCTTCTTCATCTCCGTAATCTACCGTCGTCACTACGGCGGTCACGGGAACTATGCCTACAGGCAAAATGTCGCGCCCCAGTATACCGTTTACCAACGCGCTCTTTCCACGCTTAAACTGGCCTATCACAGATACGGTCATATGCTGCTGCTCAAGCTTTTCTCTCAGCGCCGTAACTCTGGCCAGTTCGTTTCCTATTATCTCATAACCCTCGAAGAGTTTTTCCGTATCTTTTACCTTCTGTAAAATAGAATTCTCCATCTTTTTCTCCAAGTTTACTTATAGAATATACAGGCTGCGCATGCCGTGTTAGAACTTCTCTGCTCTTCGTCGCAGTAGACCGGAAACAGCGCCAGATTGTGTGCCAGTTTATCGCCTCTCAGGGATTTGAGCCGCTATCTGGCACAAGGTGCCTACAAAACTCTGTATGCCTTCCCTCCTTGACGCTGCGCATAGTAGCTCTGTAGACAGGAGCCATGTCTCTATTTCTCACGTTTTCGGCAGCTTCGAAGAATTCTTCGAAAGTCCGGAAGTTCTACTGTATTATAGAGCGGGCAATAAAGCATACAGGCATTGCACTTACTGCATCCGTTTTCATTTATGTAAGGGCGGAGCAGTCCGTCCGCCTCTTCCATCTTTACGCATACGTATTTGCAGGCCACCACGCAGGCGCCCGCAGCCGTTGCAGTTTTTTATTCTTTCGGTCAGTTGCATTATTTATCACCTCTATTTAAATTCTGTCATCTCTTCTAAATATTTTTTCTATGGGAATACCCTTATATTTATCGACATTCTCAGTATTCCTGAGTATCAGGGCTCCTGACCGTTCTCATGGAAAAAAGCTGTGGATTCTTGCAATCCATGGCCGCCCAGTATGCTTCCCACCAGGAGGGCGGAGGAAAAATATCCCCGGTTCCCGGAAACTGGACCGGTACATACTCAAAAGGAATCTTAAAATATTCTCCCTTTCCATCATCATATCCGTAGACGCAAGACTGGCCATCAACCACGATGCTGGTGACTATTACGGATTTAGCCCCGAGAGTTCTCAGTTCATCTACTATTTCCCGAGCCTGTTGTTCTGTAACCTCTTCTATGCCTTTATGTTTGCCGGAAAGGAATACAGCTTCGGTATAATTGGGCATTATTATGTCTGCAACAGAACACAGCTGACGCATGTATCCTACGGTGTTTTCAGATACTCCGTTATACAGGACGCCGTCGTCTCCCATTATAGGATCGACAAAGATGCGTTTTCCTTCTCTCTGCTGCTGCCGGCAGTATTCAGCTACCACCCTTGACTTGTTCCTCGGATACTATCAGTCCTGTGCATATGGCGTCAAAAGAGAACCCCAGCTTCTTCCAGACCTTGAGAGTATTTTTCATATAATCGGTCGTATCCAGTATCTCGAAGAGTCCGTAATCAAGAGTATTGGAAACGAGGGCCGTAGGCAGATTGTACAGATTAAAGCCCATATGAGACATTATAGGTATCATGGCTCCGAGGGAAATCTTTCCGTATCCTGCCATATCGCCTATGAGCAGGATTTTTGCACCTTCTTCTTTTACATGTATTATTTTCTTAGCTTTCATCCTGAGCTGTCGCTCCTTTTCGTTATTTTATAATGTATTATACCACAAATGCGGCGCTCTGCGCCGCAGCGGACAGCAGCGGTGGTTCAATGAACCCTTCCTTTCGGCAACGCCGCCTTAATTATAGTGATCGATGGGTTCATTATACCATGATTGCGGCAGTTATGCCTTCGTGACCGGAAACTATCCACCTTCATTCCTATCAGGAATGGGGTCAATTCTGATACTTTGAGCAGGTACTGCTCCACTCATTTTACCGAAAATTTTAATCTTGAGTGGGTATTAACCCACTCGTCTTGTCCGAATTCTTAGCCTTGAGTGGGTATTAACCCACTCGTTTTTTGCTAAAATGAGTGTCTCGAGTGGGTATTGACCCACTCGTTTTTCATAAAAACTATAAATCGGGTGGGCAAAAGATCAGTTAAAATGTAAAAAAAATAGAATTATATGGCATATTCATTCCATTATATGTAATTTTGCAAAGGGGGTATACCCACTCGTTCAGATCAAAATAATCTATTCGAGTGGGTTGGCACCCACTCGTTTTGCCCAAATTTTTTGCACTGAGTGGGTTTCCACCACTCTTCTTCGCTGAAATGAGTGCTTCGAGTGGGTTTCCACCCACTCGTTTTGCCCAAATTCTTAGCCTTGAGTGGGTATCGACCCACTCTTCTTCGCTGAAATGAGTGCTTCGAGTGGGCTTCCCCACCCACTCGTTTTTGCCCAAATTCTTAGCACTGAGTGGGTTTCCACCCACTCTTCTTCCTTGAAATGCTGGTTTCAGGTGGATATCAGCCCATTCGTTCTTGCAATAATCAATCTTCCGAGCAGATGTCAGATACCCCTCCATCTTGTTAAAACTCACAGTTTAAGATAAATCGAGACCGATAACTTTATAAAAATGTATGGCCTTGCGAAGTTCTTGACAATACTTCGATAAAGTTTCTCTCAGGCATCACAATCTCTGATTTCATGGACGCCGCGAAGTTATTATACCAAAATATCCACCGATATTAAAGAGGGAATTTTGACGCCGGGACGCGTCGGGCAATAGGCTCCTTTCTTTCTTCTGTTCTCCGGTATTTTATTCTCTATCTTACAGGCGTTCCTGTTTAATAGAGCTTTCACAATTTTTTGCGGAGGATTCTCCTCCCTGCGAAAGCAAGATTCGTGGTAAGAATGTAGTAGTATTATAAGTATCCCTCCTCCTGCTAAATCGCCAAATAATCATGACCGCCGGCGGTCATGATTATCCCTCCGCTCTCTTCTCTTAAAAAGCAATACGGATATTTTACAGGCCCTCGTTCTCTTCTCCTGCGAAATCCATAAGCCGGCGCAAGAATCGCCTTATGCCTCGCAGAAGAAAAAAGGCAGCCCGGCGGGCTGCTCTCTTTACATGTCTTCTATCTTGCGTTGTGATCCATAGCCACTTGAGCATATAACATAGCGCCTTTTATCAAAACGCTTTCATCTATGCAGTAGTTGCCCGAATGTTGCGGCCACACTGCTCCGCAGGCTTCGTTTCCGCCTCCCAGCAGAGCTATGGCTCCCGGTACTTTCTGAGCGTAGAAAGAGAAATCCTCTCCTCCCATGGTAGCCGGGCTGTCTATAGAAGCGCCCTCTCCCATGATCTTGCCGGCGGCCTCTTTGCTAAAGCTGCCATACCGCTGTCATTTACGGTAGGCGGGATAAACCTGTTGAACCATACGCTGGCTTCCGCCCCGAAAGCGGCGGCCGTATTTTTACAGTCCTTTCCATAAGTACAGGAATCGACTCCCCATACCTCCTGGCTGAAACATCTCGTAGTTCCCTCCATGTGGGCATTTTCAGCTACCACGTTCCATCTCGTACCTGCCTCTATGGTACCCACAGTCTCACTATAGGGTCAAGAGGCGCAGTCTGCCGGCTGGCCATGGCCTGAAGATTGTTGACTACTGCGGCCGTTACCACCGCAGCGTCTACTCCCTGATGAGGCGCTGCTCCGTGGCAGCCTTTTACCTTTGATGTCTATCTTGAACAGATCTGCCGACGCCATTCTCGGGCCGGCTTCGCAGGAGATATGACCCGCAGGTACGTCAGACCAGATGTGAATTCCAAAAGCTGAATCGACTCCCGTCAGCGCCCCTGTTCTATCATGGACTTGGCTCCCGCCGCCGATTCTTCTGCAGGCTGGAACGCCAGTTTGACAGTTCCGCAAAGCTCATCTTTCATATCGTTTAAAATATGAGCAGCTGTAAGAAGCATCGAAATATGACAATCGTGACCGCAGGCATGCATGACGCCCGGATTCTGGCTTGCATATTCGGCGCCCGTAGTCTCCTCTACAGATAAGGCGTCTATGTCAGCTCTAAGCAGGATAGTCTTACCCGGCTTAGCTCCCTCTATAGTGCCCAACACTCCCGTTTCCAGTCCGCACGGTACCCATGGGATTCCCATCTTATCCAACTCCGCTTTGATCACTTTGCTGGTTTCGTACTCTTTTTCGCTCACTTCCGGATGCTGATGGAAATAACGACGCATCTCCACCTGATATTTTTCGTACTTTGAAGCGACTTCCTGAATTTTCATTTTTAACACCTTCTTATTTTAAAGATATTTTATAACAAGCTTTGGAACCATCCGGCGATGAACACGGATGTGATAGTTACAGTGATGAATCCTCCTACTATCATCGACGGGAACATCTTGCTCATCAGGTACTGTCTTTCTTCTTCTGTTTCTCCCAGAGCGTTGCATGTGGACTCGGTGATTATTGCGTCGCAAGGGAAGCCGTAAAGAGCCGTCAGTCCGTTGGCGAAAGCAAGAGGGAAAGACATCTTCAGGATCTTGGCGATCACAAACGAGAATATCGCCATACCTAAAACGCCGATGACGATCAGCACCACCATAGGAACTATTATGGATTTGAGCATAGCCGGAGTGCAGTCCTTGAGTCCGTCAAACACGTACATCATCAGAGCGAACATGATGATCTGATATGAATTAGCTCTGTTGAGGAGATTTGTCTCCAGAAAACCTATGGTTGTGAAGAATACACCTAATACCAGAGCCCATATCGCTCCGCTGATTCCGGTGATATTTCCGAGCTGAGTAGCAAACCATCCAATGAGTCCCAGTTTTCCCAGCATCAGTATAGGAGAATTCCATTTATCAGGGATCCTAGGAATGAGAGTCTTTCTGTCACTGTCGTCTGCTATTACTGTCATGCCTACGCTGGCCATCTCTCTCCTGTCCTGTTCAGTGAGGACTACTTTTCCGGAACGGAAATCTTTGAGGAGCCTTCTTCCTTCTTTCTGAAGGCAGACAGCCGTGATCGGATATCCTGCGAAACCCTGTACGCAGTACATAGCTATGGCAAATACTGCCGCTACCTCAAGTCCTGCTGCTTTAGCTGCGTCCTGCATCATGGTAGCCGCTACGATTCCTCCCGTGAGGGCGGCAGACCTGCTATTACCAGAGTCTTGTCGATTATAAGCGGCGCTACGAAATATCCCAGCACCATCATGCCGGCAAGTCCCGACAGGCACACTACGATGGTCCTCCACTGCTGTATCAGCTGTTTAAGGCTTATAACGGTCCCATGTGAGTAATTAAAAGATAAATACCTATGGTGCTTCCGAAAGGTATGAGCATGGAGTCGCTCACTACTTCTTTCGGGATGACTGTCCAGTATCCGATCAGCAGCACTACTGCAGTAACGAATACGGAGGGTATCAAGCCTTGGTTATTTTTGCGACGTATTCGCCGATTATGTATACTACGGCACATATTGCGAACGCAAGTGCAAAATTGTACATTTTGAGTCATCCTTTCTGTGCAAAATTTATTTAAAAGTTTCTCTCCCTCTCATCTATAAGGGGAGGGAAGTCCTTTATCCAAGTAGTTCAATGCGACAGTTATCATGGCCGCCATCCCAAGAGGCATCGCCTCCTCGCTCATGGCGCACTTAGCATTGTGAAGGGCTACCATCTCGCCTATGTGACCGGCTTTCACCATCATAAACAGCCCCGGAGTTCCTGTCATTTCAGTATAGTAGCTGAAGTCCTCGCTGAAAGAATAAGGCAGGCTTATCTCTTCTGCATGTTCTTCTCCCAGCGCTTCAGATACAGCTTCCATGGCCTCCCTCGTAAGCGCCGGATCGTTATAGCATGCCGGATATCCTTCATAGTGGTTTATATCCACCTTTAGTTCCCGACAGGGCTTCCACCCCTTTAGCTATCTGAAATACTTGTTCTGCGACTTGTTTTCTGACTGAAGGCAGATAAGAACAGGCTATGCCGCCGAACTTGGCCTCTCCTGGTATGACGTTTGGAGCTTCGCCGCTGTGAAAACTGCATACAGGGAATATTACCGTCTCCAGAGGGGTCTATGTATCTTGCAGGTATCTGCTGCAGCAGAGTTACCATCTGGCAGGCCGCGAGAATAGGATCCTTGGTCAAATGCGGAGTAGATCCGTGTCCGCCTTTTCCTATCACCGTGATATCGAACAAGTCTACCGAAGTAGTCAGAGGTCCTTCATGAAATTCTACTGTCCCTATCTCTTTCTCGTCAGGTATCAAATGCATACCGAATATCGCGTTCACGTGAGGATTCTCCATTACCCCCTTCTCCACCAGCTCTTTGGCTCCTCCGGGAAGAGTATCCTCGCTGGGCTGAAATATCAGCTTAACAGGTTCCCGGCAAATTTATCTCTGTTAGAACATAAATACTTGGCTACTCCCCAGCATCATGGATGCGTGCATATCGTGACCGCAGGCGTGCATCATTCCCGGCACCTTGACTGCTGTAAGGCAGGCCTGTCTCTTCCTGCACCGGCAGTGCGTCTATATCCGTTCTGAGGGCAATACATACGTCGGCAGCCGTTTCTCCCTTTATCAATGCGACGGCTCCCGTAGGCATTAGCGACTTTATCTCATCCACGCCGTATTCTTGCAGTTTCTCCTTGATGAGAGCTGTAGTACGGAACTCTTTTTCTGCCTATCTCGGATGTCTGTGTATATCTCTTCTGATCTCTATTATCTCAGGCATCATCTCTTGTATTGCCTGCAGCAATTCCACGTTTTTCACGGTTTCCCTTTGATTAAATCAACATATTTTGTTTATCTAAACATATTTTTTTATTATTTTTTGTTAAAGTCAATACAATGTATTTTCTTATTTTTTAATAAAAATATCCTGCTGCACCTGAAGACTGCAGTTCATCTTGCAGGCACAATTATGCTCCGTCTCGTCTATCCATATTCGAATTTTCTTAAAGGTAATAGTAATCCTTAACATGTTTCTAAGATCCAAAATATCCATATCGTCTTACAAGTTTCCACATTCGAAAATCCACTCAATAAAAAAGCTTTTATTCTGCTGTGATCCGACCGACCACCTGAATAAAAGCTTTTTCTTGCTTAATGTCTCTTTTATTTTGGCTCTATCTTGCTCTTGCTGGTTATTTCCTCTATCATATCATGTATATGGAGACACCTCGTTTTCTATTATATCCAGGTCCTCCTTAGACACTCCGTGATTCATAAAGAGATTCTCTATTTCTTTATCAAAAAGTCACCGCATTATTAATGACTTCGAGAAATTTATTGAAATTTACATCCTTATATGCAGACTTAAACTTTTTCAAATCTCCCGATATTATATCTACTACCTGCTGTTCATTGTAGATCTTACCTATCATCATAGGATACGGACTTATACGCTGCAGATATATCTCTTCTTCCTTGACCTCATACATATAAGTAAGTCTCAGGTCGTCTCCCATGAGAAATTTAGCTACATTGATGTGAGCAGGAGTGGTCTTTATCGACGCCGCTCCCATCTGTCTGAGCATTACGTTTATCATATCGTCTGATACTCTGTTTCTCATAACAATTCACCCTCCTAAAGGCATGATCACATTCCGTACTTTAAAAAGCAGGAATACAGTTGAAATAACTATCGTAACGATCATTATAGGGAAACCTATCTTGGTATAAGTCTTGAATGTGATAGGATATCGTGTTTTCCGCTTACGCCGGAAAGGACTACATTGGCCGAAGCTCCTATCAGCGTTCCGTTTCCTCCCAGACATGCTCCTAAAGATATAGCCCACCAGAGCGGTTCTACATCCATTCCGCCCCCTCTCCCAAGGCTATTACCAGCGGAATCAGAGTAGCCACGAACGGAATATTGTCCAGAACCGATGAAAGCAGAGCTGAAGCCCACAGCAGAACCATCATAGTGACCACAGGGTGTCCTTCTGTAGTACTCAGTACAAGATTGGCAAGCTGTCCGATGACGCCCGTCTCATCCAGTCCTCCCACTACTATGAAGAGGGCTACGAAGAACAGTATCGTAGGCCACTCTACTTCGCCTATGGCATAATCTATATTCTGTCTTCCTATCACCATTATGATGGCTGCGGCTGACAGAGCTACTGTATAAGATTCTATGCCTATCTGGCTGTGGAATATAAATCCGATTACTACCAGGCATATCATGATGAGACTCTTTATGAGAAGCGCCTGATCTTCTATGGCCTTATTTTCGTCCAGATGGCTGACAGCGCTTATAGCTTCTGCATCTGCCACCAACTTCGTCTTGTATAAAAAATCTCATTATGATTATTATGACGACTATGGAGACTACCGCCACTATGCCTGTGTTGGCTACGAAATCAAGGAACCCAAGTCCCGTGGCGCTGCCTATCATTATGTTAGGAGGATCGCCGATCAAGGTAGCAGTTCCTCCGATATTAGCCGCAAATATCTGCGTTATCAGGAATGGAACCGGGTTTATATTCAGCATCCTGGCTATGGTGATAGTCATAGGTCCGACCAGAAGCACCGTGGTAACATTGTCAAGGAATGCCGATAGGAAGGCAGTTATTAATATAAATGCCACCATTATCTTCCACGGATCGCCTTTGGCCATCTTGGCCGCCCTTATGGCTATGTACTCAAATACGCCTGAATTTTTTATTACTGCCACGAACAGCATCATTCCCACCAGTACGCCTATAGTATTGAAGTCGATATATCCTACCGCTTTATCTACTGTGAGCACGTTGGTGAGAAGAAGTACTACTGCGCCTGCCAGGGCGGCAGACGTCCTGTGGACCTTTTCAGTCATGATGAGAACGATCACCACCAGGAACACCGCGATCGCTATTATTTCGTTCATAGTAATTCCCCCTTTTACAACTTTTATGACATATTTTTTTATCCTGTCTATCGACTATAGAATTCTACCACTTTGCATTTTGCTATTCAATATCCTTTTTAAGGCTCGGAATGTCTAAATGTTGTCAACCGCCTTGAAACGGTGAGAATCAATGTTTTTTAATCCGTTAAGGTTTAGTTTAGATTTCACATTATTTTTTTCCAAAAATTATTGGTGTAATAATAGTAGTGGCTATGACTACTAAAACTACTGCCGGCATGAGGTCCGCGTCCAAAAGCCCCATATCATATCCTTTCTGAGCCACGATAAGAGCTACCTCTCCTCTCGATACCATTCCAACTCCCACCTGCAGGGCCTCTCTCGCTGTAAATCCACATATTTTTCGCGCCGAGGCCACAGCCTATTATCTTCGTCAGAATGGCTACCGCAAGCAATATGAACGAAAATACTATTATAGTTCCGGTCATACCCTCCAGCTCCACTTTTAAGCCCGACGCTGGCAAAGAATATGGGCGAAAAAAATAAATATGACGGGACATTGATCTTTCTTGCAACTTCTTTTTTGATAGCATGAGTGGATAAAAACAATCCCAGAAGGTATGCTCCGGTGATATCCGCTACCCCGAAAAAGTGTTCGGAAGCAAAAGACACCAGCAGGCAGGCCGCCAGTACATATGTGCTTATCCTCTGCTTCTTAACATTTTTATCTATAAAGCGTCTATTCTTGTTTATCAAAAGGGCGAGAAGCGCCATAAATACGATGTACAGCACGATCTTGAACAAGACGGTTCCTATGGAAACACTACTGTCCTTGAGGCTGGAAACTATGGTGAGCACTATTATCCCTATTATGTCGTCTATGACTGCTGCTCCCCAGTATGGCGTTGCCTACCTTGCCTTCCAGTTTTCCCATTTCTCTGAGGGCTTCGACAGTTATGCTCACAGATGTAGCCGTCAGGACTACTCCCACAAACACAGCTTTCAGCATACTCAAAAAATCCGTCTTCTCCCTGTCTCAAAAACAAATAGTAGCACACAGTTCCTCCTATCAGAGGCACTGCTACTCCTATGCACGCCTACCACTATGCATGCTACGCTGTTTTTCTTTATCTCGTTTATATCTGTATCCAGTCCCGCAAGAAACATGAGCATAATTACACCTATCTCGGCAGTATAGGCTATAAAATCTGTCTCTGCGATTATCCCAAGCCCCGTAGGTCCTATGATCACGCCTGCCAGCAGCGCTCCAACCACCTGCGGCATGCTTTTTCTTTGTCAGGTCTCCTAAAATCTTCGTAGATAACATTATTATTATTGCGATGCTTACCAAATAACCGTAATCTCCCATGAGAACGCCCCCTTTCTATACAATACCTTATCATATATATATTTTTTTGTATATTTTTTCAACAAAGATTTTATTATACTCCTTTTGTTTTGCCTTTTCAACTCTTGACATATATAATTATTTCCTGTTTCTCATGATTTTATATTTTTGATATTATTTTCTTTCTATAATAATTCTTAAGAACTCTGAAGGCAGATGATCTTCTTTGCAGAATTCCCGGTAAGGCAGATTTTTAAAGCTATTTGCGGGACTATTTAGAGAGAAATTTGCCAGTGAAGGGGCCAAATGCGCTTTCGGCCGCTATAAGATGGCCAAAATTTCCCATAAAAGAGCCCAAAAGGCTATATCCCAGGAATAACCGGCAAGCTGGCGTTCTTGATCAGTTTGTCGCTAACATTATCAAAGCTCCGCAGAAAGTCCAAGCAACGCAGCCCTGCAACAAAACACCGGAAGCCTTCGCTCTCTGTGGGTTTGGCGGAAAGCTATGACCTGCCGTTAGACAAAAATCGGCGCACCCATAAAATCAGGTGCGCCGATTCCTCTCTAATATCGCATCTTTCGTCAGCCTATGCCGCCTCTTTATCTTTATCCTCTCTCCTTCTGAGGGGCCATGGCTCCTGCTCCTCCTAAGAGTATCAGAGCAAGCCATGGAAGCATGTCGCTTGTATCTCCTGTCTTAGGCGCATTGCCCGTATCAGGCTTCGCAGCAGGCTCTTCTCCGGTGTTGTCTCCCGAATCGGTATTTCCTCCTGCCTCTATCTCAACATCGCTCATATCGTAAAGCGACGTCTGTCCGTTAACCCATCTGCTATATGCTGCCAGAGTGTAATAGCCCTGCTCTGTAGCCATTCCGTTTACTCCGCCTCCTGCTACGTGGGCAAAGCCGCCTCCTTCAACGTAGAAGCTTAAGAATGCGTCCACTACAGAGGCCGTTGCCGTTCTTCACAAAAGCGGCTGTCGTTGTCAGGGGTCTATTCCCAGGGCTGTCAAAGCTGTTATCACCTGTGTGCGCATGATTCGCTGTTTGTAGTTCCCCAGCTTGCATAGCCTCCGTCGCTGTTTT
>VOFF01000873.1_pt1 | contig 76001 bp, 99 predicted proteins | sample 5384061 | NCBI WGS metagenome assembly VOFF01 (sample SAMN12384725, study PRJNA508395) | human gut metagenome | isolation source: healthy gut E | host: Homo sapiens | reverse complement strand
CTGCCCGGATACGTTCCTATCCCGGCTCTCCTGGCCTATCAGCCCACCTTATTGAAGAAATTACCATATAGAAGGGGGCAAAAGCCTCAGAACTTGAAGCGGGACAGCCCTGAAAACAGACCATCCGTTAAAGGCTTTGGCCGTTGCCGAGTCCACATGGCTGGTGACATACTCTACAGCCAGCGCCGCGGCTGGCGTCCCAGCTCAGGGAAATCGTCCTGCGCGCCCGTTCCGCAGTAATCAGACGTGGAAGGTTCCACTTCATGGCGTTCAGGATAAACAGGTTGTCTGCAGAATGAAACTGGATCTCATCCTTCAAATCCGTACCGTTCGCATTCAGGTAAACGCCGTAGGAATGGTACAGGCTCTTGGCATCCTTCTGAAAATTGGCCTCCAGACCCCAGTTGGAAATGGGAATCAATTCATTGCACAGGGCGGATCTTTCCACTGTTTTTTAATCCGGGAGGAAGCCAGGCAATACTCCGACGTCAGGTGAGGCGTCAGCTTGGTCGGCCCTGAACTTGACGCCGGGCATGGTCTTTTTCCAGATAAAGTTCATACAGGGACCACTCCGTATGGCTGCCGATCGTCGCCGCCCAGGTAAGCGCGCCTCCACCCGTTGTTATGGCCGCCGGAAGACGGGCAGAATTTCTGGCCCCATTGGGGCTGACGGCTGCTGCCTGATACTGGCCAATCAGCATCAGCTTCACCTTCCTGATCCATGAGGAATCATTCCGGTACAGCACCGGCAGCAAATTGTTCATCACCGCCTCTTTCAACCGCTCCCAGGTTTCAGGACGGCCCCGCAGCCCTTCTCCACGGCGAAACACTGAGCTATAAAACAATCCCCCTGAATCGTTCCGCTCCTTCACTGCGGCATTCGTACACTACTGAACGGGGCCGCGCAATCAAAGGGAGAAATTGTCCGGGGAAGCCAGCTTCAGAACATTCATGCCCGGAATGCCCTTTCCTGGACAATCCCGGCGCGCTTACACCGGCAATGCCTGTTTCCATGGAGGCAACACCCCATTTTCATAAATCCGGTTTCCCTATCAGGTTTCTCAATTCACCTTTCTCTATTCCCTTATTTTGGAATAAAAAAATCCGGCTTTGCCATCAGCAAGCCGGACTAAAAAAGAAATGCCACCCATGAAGATGGAGCCACTGGTCGGAATTGAACCGACGACCCACGCATTACGAATGCGTTGCTCTACCCCTGAGCTACAGTGGCATCGCGAGAAGCGCACGAGCAAGTAATCATAAGAGTCCCCTTTAGCAAGTCTTTTGCAATAAGACCGTTTTTTTTTTACTCCTTGAATGCGGAATAGAAGCCAAGAGCGGCAGGTGACAGTAGAAGAGCTTGCATAGGCGCGGGAAACATGGTGGAGTTCATGTCCTCAAAGAGCTTTTTCTTTCCCTACTTATCATGAAGGCATATTACATTTTCCAGCAGGCGGACGAAGAAACAATCAGCAACATTCTGGACTGGATGCGCAACCAGGAACGCGCCATTTACCGCGCCGCCGTGCGTGAACTTGGAGCCCTGAAAAACTGCGCCCCCCGAATTTATCCAGCGCAAACCTCTTCAGGAACAATTTTCCCTTCATCAAGAAAAAAAATGCTGTCGTGGAAACCCAGCAATGAAATCGGTGATCATCTGTTTCAGGTCTGGCTGTTGCGCAAACACCAGGACATGCTGATTACGTTCCTGAATACCCTGGCATCCCCATGACGGCAACGGCATTGTCAATGAACTGCCGGAAACGCTGGACAAGGACAAACCTCGCCAAAAGCTGTGGGAACGGTTTGAAAAATATCCCGCCGGCGTAGCGTCCGTATACCTCCAGATGTTCCAGCTCCAGACGAAGACGGCTGGGATGAACTGGCCGAAGTTCTGGGCGAACGACCCCCGCGTCACGATTCGCTGACGTTATTCTCCTCCGGAGGCAACAGGCGCGACTCCGTCCCGAGACGGCCCCTTTTTTATGGAGGCAAACGGGCCTTACCTTGCCGCTGTTCTCCGGGCTCCTGGAGAAATGGTTTGAAACACCATCATACGGGACATGCCGCCGTCCGGAATGACCAGACACCATCATATATGGGACATGCCGCCGTCCGCATTGACAAAGCCGGAGCTGCAGAGAAATGAGTTAAAGAAGTGAGGGCGCCCTTGGCCGCGCTATAGCTTTCCGTATCCTTCTGGGACATGGATGCGCGGGTGGAAGCAATATTCACGATGGAAGCGCCGCGGGAAAAATGGTCGCGAAATAAAAGGCTTAGCAGATAGGGGCGGAAACTCCCACGCGCAAAACTTCATTGAATTCCTCAAAGGAACAGCCGGACAGAATGCCGCGACGCGTGATGCACGCATTATTTACCAGCACATCCACATGCCCAAAAGCATTCCAACACCTTTTCCGCAAAAAAGACCGCACGTCCTCTTCCACGCCAGCATTGCCCGTCACGCAAAGATGCCCCTCTCCCGGCAGTTCCTCCAGCAGGGAGGCCGTTTCCTCATGCTTCACATCCAAAACCGCCACCGGGCTCCCGCTGCAGCGCAGGCTTCCGCAATGGCGCGGCCAATGCCGCAGGCTCCTCCCGTCACCACCACGGTACTGCCGGAAAAATCAACATCCTTCATAGGCTGATTGTCATATCCCGCCCAAGAAAGTCAATCATCGCTTTCCGCGCATACGGCGCTCAATGCGCGTACATTACATCGCGGTAAAGTCCCATGGCCCTGAAAAGAAGAGGAGAACGGGTTACTACGTCCGTCTCCGCAATAAGACGGGCTATGGTGCTGGAAACGGCCATTTCCGCTTCCTCCGCACGGCGGCTGATACGCTCCATGTCCCTGGTTTTCACCAGATTCATACGTCCAGATTTCTGAAAATCATCAACAACATAGCGCAGCCTTTTCAACTTGGCCACCACTTCCACCAACTCCATGGCGCACCGGTCAGCCGTTCCGGCATCCTTGATGCCGCGAAGAAGAAAGTCAACTCTCTCCAGGCACAGGCAGAACTCCTCCATGGTCACGACAGGGTCGGACCAGAACTCCTGAAAATCGATCAGCCTGGGCTGCTCTATTTTAAGCCCCGCCACAGCCTTTTGCATGGAAGGGGAACCATACATCCTGGCCGTCGTCAGCTTCAGGAGCGCCCGGAAAGCGCGTTTGCGCTCATCCTCCGCCTGCTTTCTCATCTTTTCCAGCCCCTCATGGAAATGCCGTTCAAAACCGGGAATCCAGTCACCATACTTCTTCTCCATTCTGGCAATGTTGTTCATCTGCTCCCTGACCATTCGTCCCTGAAGGGCTACAGATACGGCATAGGCTTCCGCCGCAACTTTATTGTCAATCCCCTCCAGCATGTCCACCATGGTGGAATACTGTTCCAGATAAGCCTTCAGAAACGGCTTTATCTTGTTGTTCAAATACAGGGCCACCCGTTCGTCCGTCAGGCTGAGACTCATTCCTGATGACATCGGAATCATAATACCTGAATTCATGGAGCTTCAGTATTCCCGACATCATCCGGTCGCGGGCCTTGTCCACGCGCTCCCGGAGAATGGAATGAAAGGCGGGATGCATCTTACGCGATTCTTCATGCACGCGCGGATTCAGAGCCATCAGGCGCCCGCAATTCATATCGTAAAAATTAAACTTCTCCGTCAGGCGCCCAAGTTCATTCATCAGGGCCTCTCCTGCGGTACGGTCCTGGATGGAAACGACCAGATCCGTCATCTGTTCCACTTCCTTCAGGCGCACTTTTGAGAGAGGAATGCGGGCCCGTGGTTCATATCAACAGGGATATCCTTTCCTTCCTGGACGATATGCAGGAAACCCTGGCCCAGGGAGGCATAGGCCTGGCTGCGCCGCAGGTGGGCAGGCCCATCCAGCTGGTCACCATCAACATCCCTTCCACAGACGCAACCACTACCTGGCTGGAAGTGGACGGATGCCCAACTACGTTGTCCCGAATCATGCCCTTGAATTTTATCAATCCCATCCTGCATCCCTTCGGCAAAAAAGTGCCGTACCGGGAAGGGTGCCTGAGCATCACCAAAGTATATGCGAACGTGATGCGCCGCTCCTGCGTAAGGGCTGTTTTAACCATGATGGACGGACGGACTGTGACCGTGAAATGCAACGGACTGCTGGCGCGCTGCCTGCAGCACGAGGTAGACCACCTTCACGGCGGCCTGTTTACGGATCTGGTTTCCCCGGTGACCATGACAAGGCCGCGCCCAGGCATGGAAAGCCCGGATGCCGCAGCCTCCCGGAAAAACAGCCTGACGTTCAGGCAACAAACCTATCCCCCCTTTTTTTGCTGCCCTTCCCTAAAAAACGCCCCGGTCTCCCTCCAGGAAACCGGGGCATCCATAATCACATGGAAAGAAAAAAAGAGAGAATCAAACAATCCAGTCCAGAACAACCTTGCCGGATTTTCCCGAATTCATGGCTTCAAACCCTTCCCGGAATTCCGTGTAGGGCAGACGGTGCGTGATGATGGGCGCCACATTCAAGCCACTGCGGATCATGGAATCCATTTTATGCCAAGTTTCAAAAATTTCACGTCCATAAATGCCTTTCATCTTCAACCCTTTCCATATGAACTTATTCCACTCGATGCTGGAACCATCGGGCTGAATCCCAGCAGGGAAATGTTGGCTCCGTTGCGGGAATTGTCGATGATGTCCTTCAGGCAGGACGGAGCGCCGCTCATTTCCAGGCACACGTCAAATCCCTCCGTCATTTCCAGTTCCTTCATCACGTCTTCCAGCTTTTCACGGGTCACGTTCACGGTTCGGTCCGCCCCCAGCGTTTTGGCAAGACCCAGGCGGAAATCATTGATGTCCGTAATAACCACCGTCTTGGCTCCGGCCTTCTTGCAGACGGCGGCAGCCATGCAGCCGATAACCCCGGCTCCCGTAATCAGGACGTCCTCGCCTACCAGATCCCAGGACAAAGCCGTATGGACGGCGTTGCCCAGCGGGTCAAAAATGGAGGCGATTTCCATCGGAATGCTCTTGTGGATGCGCACCACGTTATCCTGCGGAATGGAAAGGTACTCCGCAAAGCAGCCGGGCCTGTTGACTCCCACACCCTTTGTGTTGGGACACAAGTGCTTCTGCCCTGAACGGCAGCTGCGGCAATGGCCGCAGACAATATGCCCCTCACCGGAAACAATCTCCCCGGGCTTGTATTCCGTCACGGAAGAACCTACGGACTCAATCACGCCGCAGAACTCATGGCCCACATGCATCCCTACCGGAATGGTCTGCTGGGCCCATTTATCCCAATTCCAAATATGAAGATCCGTGCCGCAAATGGCTGTTTTATGAATTTTGATCAGGACGTCATTCGGGCCGACTTCCGGCATAGGAACATCCATCAATTCCAAACCGGGGCCAGCCTGCGTTTTTACAAGAGCTTTCATGCCCCCCATTCATGCTCTTTTTCCCCTGCGTCGGCAAGCTCAAAATTCATTTCGGAGCGCCGAAAAAGCCTAGGGAACGGAGGCTTCCGCCCCCCCTTCCCTTCCCATGGAAACGCCCGGAGCAGCGGCGGGCGACAAACGCCGGAAAGACATTCCTGTTCAATCGACAATTCAGACACACACGCAATTTGCCCTTTCCAACAGGAAGGAATCATGATACCAAGGCGTGCGAGTTCTCCTTTTGAACACTTTACTCTATTTACAGAACCATGGCGAAATCATTTTTACCCACCATTTTCGAGCACCCGTATGAAATAGACCCCAAATATGGGAAAAAAGCGTTGCGTACTTCTCCATGGAATACGCCATTGATAATTCATTTAAAATCTATTCCGGCGGTCTGGGCTACCTGTCCGGCTCCCATATGCGCAGTGCGCATGATCTGCGCCAGAACCTCGTAGGCGTCGGCATTCTGTGGAGCTACGGCTACTACAACCAGATCCGTGCGGAGGACGGATCCATGGCCACGCAATACATGCGTAAAAACTACCCGTTCCTGGAAGATCACAACATCAAATTCCTCATTCATGTCTGCGGAGCTCCCGTCTGGGTAAAAGCCTACTTCCTGAATCCGGAAACATTCGGCACTGCGCCCATGTTCTTCCTTTCCACGGACCTGGAGGAAAATGACGAGGAAAGCCGCAATATCTCCCGCCGCCTGTACGACGCCAACGGCTTCACCCGCATCGCCCAGTACGTGCTGCTGGGCAAAGGAGGCGCCCGCCTTTTGACGAACTGGGCATTGAACCGGAAATCTACCATCTAAACGAAGCCCACGGCCTGGCTGCGGCCTTCCACGTGCTTGCCAAGACGGGCAGCGTGGAAGAAGTGCGCAAGCGTTTCGTTTTCACTACCCATACCCCGGAAGAAGCCGGCAACGAAAAGATGGACGTAAACACCATGAATACGTTCTCCTTCTTCGACGGGCTCTCCATGGAACAGGTGCGCGCCGCCGTAGGCATGACGGACAATACGTTCAACTACACGCTGGCCGCCTTGCGCCTCTCCCACATCGCCAACGGCGTTTCCAAACTCCATGGAGAAGTATCCCGCCAGATGTGGAAGGACTATGAGGGCATATGCCCCATCATCCATATCACGAATGCCCAGAACCAGAAATACTGGCAGGATCCGGAACTGGCGGAAGCTTTCCAGGCCCGCAACAAGGAAGCGTTCATCCGCCGCAAGCGGGCTCTGAAAAAAGCCCTCTTCCGCATGGTGGGTGAACAAACGGGCCGCGTCTTTGACCCGAACTGCCTCACCATCGTATGGGCTCGCCGTTTTGCGGCCTACAAGCGTCCGGACCTGGTCACCGGCAACCCCACGATGTTCGAACGCATGCTCCAGCGCACCAACTATCCGGTGCAGTTCATCTGGGCCGGCAAACCCTACCCGATGGATCATGGCGCTATTGAAATCTTCAACCGCCTGAATGACTTGACGGCCAAATATCCCCGTTCCGCCGTGCTCACCGGCTATGAACTGGGCCTGAGCCGCTACCTGAAAAACGGCTCCGACGTATGGCTCAACAACCCCGTGGTAACCCGGGAAGCATCCGGCACCTCCGGCATGTCCGCCGCCATGAACGGCTCCATCTCCGTCTCCACCAATGACGGCTGGATCTGTGATTCGCCAAGGACGGAGAAAATGCTTCGTCATTCCGGAAGCGCCCGCCCATCTCTCCCCGGAAGCCCGCGACCGCTCCGACCGCGATAACTTCTACAACATTCTGGACGACAAGATTCTTCCCCTCTACTACGATCACAACGACAAGTGGATGGACATCGTTTTCAATGCGATGACAGACATCTATCCCGAATTCGACTCCGACCGCATGGCGGATCAGTACTACACGGAAATGTACAACAGCTAAGATACAGCCTTGTCCCTCTTACGCAACGGCCGCCTTTCTTCGGGAAAGGCGGCCGTTCTTTGAAACCGGTGTCAAAAATCCACGGGAAGCGGGCCAAACCTACTTGGGTACTTCCTCCTCCCCGGCCTCCTCCGCCACCTTGTCTGCGTCCCGCTTATGACGGTGCGCAAAAACATTCTCCTGCTGCCATACGCGGGAAAAAAGCAGACGTGATCAGCCCTGTGGAAATAGCAATGATGGACACGGCAATAAACATAATCACCCCGGTAAATACGCCCCATGGGCGTAATAGGCACCAGGTCTCCGTACCCGACCGTACTCAACGTTTCCACGGCAAACCAGAGCGCGTCAAAAAAGGAACCGAATTTCTCGGGCTGGGCATCATGCTCTGCAATATAAATTCCCAGGGAAGTGACGTACAGCATGAACAGGATCACGGAGAAAAACACAGAAAAAACTCATCCCGGATCAGGTAGAAAGCCTTTTTAAAACTGGCGGCGGTTTCATTAAACCGGGCCAACTTGAAAATAGCCAATATGCGGACAATCCGCAGGGAATAAAGAATCTGCCAGTCCGTCCCGAAAAACATGCCCAGGAACGGCACGCAGACAATAAAATCCAGAATACCCATGCCGCTGAAAATATAAGCCTTCCGCGGTTTGGCGCACAGCACCCGCAGGATATACTCAAACATGAAGAAATAGCTGATCCAGTAATTCACCTTGGCCGCGATACGGCCTACCAGAGGATGAATATCCGGAATGGCATTCAACGTGTACAGCATGAACCATACCAGAATCAGTACCCTGACAATGTTCTCCCAGGGACCGAAATTGGCAGCGCCCAGCTTGGTGCGGGTAATTTGGGGCATGGCGGGAATTAGGAACGATGGGCGGCCTTCCACTCGTCAGCCTTGAAGCCGACGCATATCTTTCCATTGGTAATAAAAATGGGGCGTTTAACCAGCATGCCGTTGGAAGCCAGCAGGGCTATCTGCTCATCCAGGCTCATGTCGGCAAGCTGATCTTTCAACTTCATGCTCTTGTAAAGCAATCCACTGGTATTAAAAAACTTCTTGGCCGGCAATCCGCTCCCTTCAATCCAGCTCCGCAGTTCCTCTGCCGTGGGATTCTGTTCCACAATATGGCGATCCTCATAAGAAATTCCCTGCTCATCAAGCCACTTCTTTGCTTTCTGGCAGGTCGTGCATTTGGGATATTCAATAAATAATGAAGACATATCCGCACGCTAGCCCCGTAAACACACCGGGTCAAGCGGCCAGCGCAGCCATCCCGACGTCATGACTTGATTGGAAGGCTGCCGATGTACCCGCCGTTGAACACAAAACCTGAGAACGAAAGCCCGGAATGCGTGCGGATACCGCAGAAATTCTATATTCCGGAACATTAAAGCACCATGGCGCTTCCCAACTGCGCGATGGAAACGGGATTGGCCTGACGCTCCCGGAGCGCCCCCGCCAGAGCCTGGGTAGCCTTCTCCTCCCCATGCACCAGAATGATATTCCTCTTGGGCCCCCCGGTCCTGTCAAAATACTCCAGCAGTTCTCCATGGTCCGCATGGCCGGAAAAGGAATCCATCTCCCGTATTCTGGCCCGGACAGAATATTGTTTACCCAGGATGGGAACCTCTTTCCACCCATCCATAATCTTGCGGCCAAGTGTATGTTCCGCACAATAGCCTACAAAAAGAACCGTATTTTTCGGATCGCCGATGTTATTCGCCAGGTGGTGAAGAATGCGCCCTGCTTCCACATTCCTGAGGCGGAAATAATAATAGCCTGCCCGTTCATTTTATTCAAAGCCTGGGACTCGCCCACGGAACGGATCAAACGCAGCTGTTCAAAACAAAACGGATCCTTCTCCCGGAACAGGAAATCATAAACCTCCTTATTGAAACACTCCGGATGAATGCGGAAAATCTCCGTCGCACCCGCTGCCATGGGACTGTCCACATATACGGGCAGCAAGGGCAGAGTTCCTTCATGGTAGGCCCTGTTCAGCAGATAAAGCAGCTGCTGGGTGCGTTCCACCGCAAAAGCCGGAATATAAACGCAGCCGCCTAATTCCAGAGCCTCCTTGATAGCCCGGCAGAACGTCTCGTCATCACGGGAGGGGGCCTCATGGAAACGGCCGCCGTAAGTGCTCTCCATCAGCAAAATATCCACATCCGGAACAGGGACGGGATCGCGCAGTAATTCGTTATCTCCCCGCCCCACATCCCCGGAAAACAGGAAACGCTTCTTCCGTCTTCCCTGTCCTCAATATCCAGGCACACTTGCGCAGCGCCCAGAATATGGCCCGCATCATAAAACGTGAGTGTCACCCCCGGAACAACGGGAATGGGCCGGTCATACCCGATATTCACGAACTGGCGCATGCACCGCTCCGCATCCTGTTCGGAATAAGTAGGATAAACATCCGGCTGATGAATACCGCGGCGCTTGTTCATCTTATTGATGAATGCGCAGTCGTGCTCCTGAATGCGGGCGGCGTCCGCCAGCATGAGCTGGCAAAGATCTCTGGTTGCAAATGTACTGTAAATATTTCCCTGAAACCCCTGTTTCACTAAATTGGGAAGATTGCCGGAATGATCAATATGAGCGTGGGACAGAACTACCGCATCCACCTCCGCCGGGGAAAAATAGGGGAAATCCTTATTGATATGCCATGCCTCCTCACGCCGCCCCTGATACATGCCGCAATCCAGAAGAATCCGGCACCCGTTCACCTCCAGCAAATGCTGGGAGCCCGTCGTCGTTCCCGCTGCGCCGCAAAAATGAATTTTCATTAATACATGTGTACAACAAGCCAGCGGGCAACGCAAGAAATCAATACCTGAAGCCTTTCATTCAATATACCCTTTGAAAGACGGGAAACATCAGCCGCAAAATCCATGCCTTTTCTTTTTTCCAGGCCATAAAAAGAGAAAAACCAATAAACTGCACCATTCCTCCTTCTGTACAGTATTCCTGTGAACATGAAATTGCACTTCTTTCCCGCCCGGGTTGCGGTTTCCGTAAAAATGCATCCGTCAAAAACTTCCCCTTCGCAAGGCACATGCTCCATCACGAATGCACGCCGGAATACCCGCATCCAGGAGAGCCCTCCGGTATCACTGCCAAAAATAAAACCTGCAGGTTATTCTGAAAACATTCCGTTCTGATTGCAACCCGCCTCCTGAAAAAAGCGGCCGGCAAAAAGAGTCCCGCCTAATCTTAATGAAGCCTTTCAGCTAAAATGAACAGGACAGGAAATTCCCGCCCTGTTCATAATGCCGTTAAATTGCAAAAAATTACTTGTCCTCCGGTTTGGAGTCCACTGTCTTCTCCACCTCCACGTCAATGGGCTGGGAAAGCTCGGAAGAAGGCCGGACCTCCGTTTTGGAGGCGGAAGCATCACTCATGGTCTCCTTCTCGGTCTTCAGCAGTTCTTCTTCAAATTCAGATTTGGCCTTCTTTGAATTCTCCCAGGCTCTTGCCCAGTCCGCGGGCAAATTCCGGAAGTTTCTTTGCGCCGAACAAAAGGAAAACAATCACCAGAATGGCGATAATCTCCGGTGTTCCCAGTCCAAAAATAGCTAACATGTTCATCATGGAGTACTACAGTATTTTTAACAGATATTGCCAGCAAAAAGATGCCTGAGCCGCCCCACAACAGCCAAAAAGCGGCGGAAGCCGCCTTTTCATCCCCATTTCTCCAGCCTGGTTCCAATAATAATAGGATAAAACCGGATTCCAGGGCAGTGAACTGTCCGGCAGAAGATGGAGACGCGCCATGCGGTTCATGGCCGGCAGATAGGCAGCCTGGGCGGATGCTTTCATCAGGGAATCTCCCTGAGCCTCATCACCCCGTGTATAATATACCTGGGCCAGCATGTACATGGCCTTGGGATCCCCCTGTAGCATCCGCCACACGCCGCAGCAGCCTGTAGGCCTCATCCGCATCCAGTTCCCCGCCCTTCCCGTTCTGGAGCAGCTCCGCGGCCTTTAGTGCCGCAGGGAAATAACCGGCGGCGGCAGATTCCGCCCCTTTTTCAAACCAATGGAAGGCCTTTTCCCGGTCAGGGGGCAAATACTTGCCGTCCCGGAACATTATGCCCAGTTCCATCACGGCTCCCAAATCTTTACGGGAGGCCGCTTTCTCAAACCATTCTACGGCCTTGGCCGCATCCTGCGGCACTCCCAGCCCATCTCGGTACTTAAATGCCAGAAGGCCTTGTGCTGTCAGGTTGCCGCTTTCCGCTGCCTGAAGAAGATATGGGACTGACTTTTCCGGAGAACTGTCCGGAACCAGCTTTCGTTCATAAACAAGGGCAGCCCATAACGCCGCCTTGGAATCACCGTCATCCGCCTCTTTCTTCCACGTCTGGAGAGATTTTTTTATAATAAAGGGCTGCCGTTGCTTCATCCTTCGGTCCTCCTGCTCCTGGGAAGCCATTACAGCCACCTGGTACTGTGCCGCGGCATTACCGCTGTCAGCAGCCCGGGTAAACCAGTACCGGGCCCTTTCCACTTTGGGTACAGGCGGCTGCCTGTATAAAAACAACTTGCCCAAATCCAGCATGGAATCCACATCTCCGTTATTGGCCCTTTTCTTTTCTCTGCCAAAGCATTACCCTCCACGTCAAACATACTCGGACATCCATTTGGACGTTTCCGGCAGCTCCCGGATTTCTGACCCTCCCCACTGAAAATGCCATCTGCCAGCTCCCCCCTGGGCTGAAAGCAAGAAGTGGATGCTGAACGGACAGTCCCCACAATCCCCATCTGCAATGGGCGGCCGCGGAAGCCATCTCCACGACGATGAAAATCTCCGTGGCGGTCACGGGAACGGAAGCTGGAATCTCCCCGGAAATATCCATCTTCCTTGACTTCACGTTCATCCTCCGTCTCCACAAAACGAGTCTTCATTTCCGGAGTAGGTTCATAAGAATCCCCACCTTCAAAAATCTTCCGGATTAAACACATAATCCTCATCGGAATCAACGCCTCTTCCGCCCTGCTCACCCTTGGCGCCCCCCGGCGACAAGCTGGGAAGCACCCAGGTATTTACGCTGGCGGGGAGGATTTTTCAGTGACAGAGCCACGTCCGCATCATCCAGGAATTTCCAGCCCCCGGGTTCCAAATCCCCCCCCCACAGGGAGCCGATGCGCACGCGCACCAACTTGCGGACGCGAAGGCCCAGGCACTGGAACATTTGACGCACCTGACGCTTCAACCCCTGTTCCAGAACAATGCAGGCACGGCGCGCGGAAGCGCGACAAACATATTTGGCCCTGGCATTTCCCTCCGGAATGCGTACTCCGCGCAAAAACTGCATCAGTACGGAATTATCAAAATTCTGATCCACCGTCACCCAATATTCCTTTTCAATGCCGCCGGTAGGATGGGAAAGAATCTGGGTCAATTCCCCCTTATTCGTCATAATCAGAAGACCTTCGGAATCGGCATCCAGCCGTCCCACGTAATTCAGATGGCGCAGGCGCGGCGGCAGCAGGTCATAAACAGTACCTATGGCTCCCTGTGCTTCGCGGCTGCACACATACCCGCGGGGCTTGTTCAACAGCACCACAACCTCTTCCATAGGGGTCATATGGCGGCCGTCCACCTTCACGAAATCCTTCTCCGTCACCCTCATCCCAGGCGTATCGATAACCTTCCCATTCACTTCCACACGTCCTTCTCCAATCAGCCTGTCGGCCACCCGGCGGGAATCAATGCCGCAGGAGGCCAGGAATTTATTAATGCGGATACCTCCGTTTTCTTCGGAGCCATGTTGTTCTTCACTCATATTGGTATAATGTCCGCTATCTCAGCGGATGATTTTGTATTGTTTATATTACGGCAATTCACATCCTCAAAAAGAGGAGGCTTTCTTTTGCCGGAAGAAAAAAGCCTCTCGGTTCATAGACATCCGAGAGGCTTCCTGTATTAGGAAAATGACTTGCCGTGCAAACTCTGCCGGGAAACTCTCCGGAGAGGATAAAGACAAGCTTAAGCTTCATGCTTGGTCTTCGGCAGGCCGAGAGGGCTTTGGCCCTTCTTCCATTCGCCGCGTTCCTTCAGAAGCTTGACACGTTCAAAACGCTTCAGGACGGAACGCTTGCCGCCTACGGTACCGGTTGCTTTGAGGCTGGAATGCTTGGACACGATCTTATGTTTGTAAAAGGTTCAGAAAAATACTTCACACCACCCTCGCGGTGGCAGGCGGGATTTTATAACGGAAGGTTCCGAACTTGGCAAGAGAAATTTGGCGCAATAGCCAAATATATCACTCTATGGCATCCCCGGATGCGATTCCAGCCACTTCCTCCACAAATCCGGACGGTTCAGGCGCGTACGCTCCAGAGACTTCCCGTGCTTCCATTTTTCAATGGCGGGGTGGTTGCCGCCCAGCAAAATCTCCGGAACAGCCAGGCCCCGGAACACGTTCGGCTTGGTATAGGCGGGAGCCTCCAGCAAACCGTTGGAAAAAGATTCCTCCACGGAAGAACGCTCATCCCCCAGCACGCCGGGAATCAGGCGCGCTACGGCGTCAATGACCACCACGGAGGCAATGGCCCCATTCGTGAGAATATAATCCCCGATGGACAATTCCATATCCACCCGCTCTTCTACTACACGATGGTCCACCCCTTCGTAATGACCGCAGAGGATAATGAGATGGCCTCCGGAGGCAGCCAATTCCGCGGCCAATGACTGGTTGAACGTACGGCCCTGAGGAGTCATCAGCACAACGCGGGTTTCCCGCCGGCGAAGTTCCTCTACAGCGGCAAAGATAGGTTCCGGCTTCAGCAGCATGCCCTGCCCCCCTCCGCAAAGGTAATCGTCCGTTTTGCGGTGCTTGTCCGTCGTCCAGTCACGGATATTATGGCAGCGTATCTCCAACAATCCCCTGTCACGGGCCTTTCCCAGAATGCTGCCGCCCAGAGGGGCTTCCACCATATCCGGGAACAGGGACAAAACGTCAATCGTCAGCTTGGCGGCCATAAGAAAAAAACATCAGCGTTCACGCTTATGGCCGCGCAGCATGGCCTCAATGAACGGATCCAGGTTGCCGTCCATCACGTCCTGAATATTGCCGGACTCTACGCCTGTGCGCAAATCTTTCACCATTTGATAAGGCTGGAAAACATAGGAACGGATCTGGTTGCCCCACCCGATGTCTCCCTTCTCACTGTACTGGCGGTCGGCTTCCGCCTGCTTTTTGTCTTCCTCAATCTGGTATAGCTTGGCGCGCAGCATATTCATAGCCTCTTCCTTGTTACGAAGCTGGCTGCGCTCATTCTGGCAGGCCACGATCACACCGGAAGGAATATGCGTGATACGCACGGCGGTTTCCACCTTGTTCACGTTCTGGCCGCCCTTGCCGCCGGAACGGTAGGTATCCACCTTCAAATCCTTGTCCAGGATTTCAATATTGATGGAATCAGAAACTTCCGGCGTCGCGTCCAAGGAAGCGAAAGAAGTATGTCTCTTCCCGGCGGAATCAAAGGGAGAAATGCGCACCAGCCGGTGGATGCCGCGTTCATTCTTCAAATATCCGTAGGCATACTCTCCATCCACCTTCAATGTCACGGAACGAATGCCGGCGTCATCCCCGTCCGTACTCTCCAAATACGTCACGGAAAATCCCCGGCGCTCACACCAGCGGATATACATGCGCAATAACATGGATGCCCAGTCACAGGCTTCCGTGCCGCCGGCCCCGGCGTGGATGGTTACATAACAGGAAGCCTGGTCCTGCGGTCCGTTAAGCAGGGTCAGCAATTCAAAATCCGCCAGAGACTTCTGCCACCTGGCGAACTCTTCCACAGCCTCCCGGCCCAGGTCATCGTCATCCGCCTCCTGAGCCAGCTCAATAGCAGCGTCAATATCCTCCAGACGGGACTTCAGCGCGGAAAACGCCTCCATCCTGTGTTTCAGGGGATTCACCTCCGCCATCAGCGCCCGTGCGGCATTCTGGTCATCCCAGAAATCCGGGGCGCTCATGCGTTCATCCAATTCGGCTACTCGTTGTTGAATGCCGTCCAGGTCAAAGATAGCTCCCGAGCTCGGAAAGACGGCTATGCAGGACAGCCGTGTCGAGCGCCGAGAGATCTGCAGCGATATGGGGATCCATGCGCGGGAACCTATCACGAATTACCTGGACGGAAAAGGGCAAAATGCCGTTTCTCCAAGTCATCCTCTTTTACTCCGACTTGCACCGGGCCATTTCCAAGAATAATAAAACTCCGCACGCTGAACAAAACCGCTCCTTTTCCGCAGGAAGAACATCTAACAGGAAATGAATACTTCCGGAACCAAGTCCTCTTCCCCATTTCAATGCCCCATGGGAAAAACAGCAGACAAAAAAATCTTATCTCATTCCCTTACCTTACATCACCGTTTTCTGCCCTTCCCCTCTTCCCGGAATGTGGTTCGGCCATCCATATCCCCGGCTTCCCATAAGAGAGCCCGGAGCCATGCTACTTGGCGGAATTTTTTCCTCTCCACCCTCAAAAGGGCGGATCCGGCAGGACCTGAGTTTTTCAATCTCCTCCTCAAAAGTCATGATGTGTTCTATCTGGCAAGCCACTTCATTGGCGCGTTCTTCCGGGAGAGCCAATTCCTCCCGCAGGAAATCAAACAGAATACCGTGGCTGACAATAATTTTCCCGGCAATTCTGCGGCCTTGAGGAGGCAGCTTGACGGGAGCATACTGCGTATACTCCACCAGTCCCATATCCGCCAGCTGCTTGACGGCAGATGTAACGGAAGGCATCTTTACCTTAAGCATCTCTGCAATATCCCTCACCTGGGCCGTCCCGTTCTTTTCAGACAGCAACCCGATAGCTTCCAGATAATCCTCATTGCTCTTGGTCAGCTCCAACATGGTATAAAATGAAAGTTAATACTTTAGTGGAAACTAACTCAAGATTTTTTCCAGCCTTCTTTGGAATGAGAAAAAACCGCCGCGAATATGATTATTCGCGGCGGTCAAATTAATCAGCGTAATACGAAAACGGGCTTACTTCTCTTCAGAAGGGCTCCACTCTTCGTTTTCACGGGTAGCCAGGTTGAAGGCGTGTTCCAGCCCCACCATATCGCTGCTCGGGCGGAGGGCTTCAAAGGAAGCGGTTTCGCGGCGGAGCTGTTCGGTGTCGTAATTGACAGCCTTGATGGAAAGACCGATACGGCGTTCGATGCTGTCCACTTTAATCACGCGGGCAGTAATTTCATCGCCCACCTTGATCACGTCTTTCACGCGTTCCACATGGTCTTCGCTCAACTGGGAGATATGAATCAGGCCGTCAATATCGCCGTCCAGATTCACGAAGGCGCCGAAGCTGGCAATCTTGGCCACCTGGCCAGTCACCATGTCGCCCACCTTGAAGCGGTCATTGATGGATTCCCACGGATCGGACTCAAGCTGCTTGATACCAAGGGAGACGCGCTGATCCTCTTTCTTGATTTCCAAAACGATGGCTTCCACTTCGTCGCCCTTCTTGAGAACTTCGGAGGGATGATTGATCTTGCGGGTCCAGCTCATATCGGACACGTGGATCATGCCGTCGATGCCTTCTTCCAGTCCCACAAAAGCGCCGTAGGGAGTAAGGTTGCGAACCTGGCCCTTGATGACGGTACCAATCGGGAAACGGGATTCGATATCCGCCCAGGGATTGTCTTCCAATTGGCGGACACCAAGGGAAATCTTCTGTTCTTTCACAGAAATGGAAAGAACAACGGCTTCGATTTCCTGGTCCAGCTTCAATACATCGCTCGGACGGGTGATTCTCTTGACCCAGGACAACTCGGAAACGTGCACCAGGCCTTCCACGCCCTTTTCCAATTCCACAAAGGCGCCGTAAGGCAGGAGCTTGGTCACGCGGCCCTTGACATGGGAATTGATCGGGTATTTGCGTTCGATATCCGCCCAGGGGTTATCTGTCATCTGCTTCAGGCCCAGGGAAACGCGTTCCTTTTCGCGATCCACTTCCAGAATCACAACTTCCAGGGACTGACCGATATGGAGCATTTCGCTCGGATGGTTCACGCGGCCCCAGCTCATATCCGTGATATGGAGCAGGCCGTCCATGCCGCGGAGGTCGACAAAAGCGCCGAAGTCCGTGATATTCTTCACGATACCTTCCACCTTGTCGCCTTCCTTGACGGTTTCAAGGAAGCGTTGGCGCTGGTCGGCGCGTTCGGCTTCAATCACCTCACGGCGGGAAAGGACGATATTCTTACGGTCGTCATTTACCTTGACGATCTTGAATTCGTAAACCTTTCCTACATACTCGTTCAGGTCGCGAGGAGGAATAATATCCACCTGGGAACCGGGCAGGAAAGCTTCCACGCCCACATTGACCATAAGACCGCCCTTGACGACGCTCTTCACTTTACCCTTAACCAGGCCGCCATCGCGGTACACGCCCACGATCTTATCCCAGTTCTGCTTATGGGCGGCCTTTTTCTTGGAAAGGACGACGATGCCTTCGTCGTTTTCGAGGCGTTCCAAAAGGACTTCAATTTGGTCCCCCACTTCGATTTCTTCGTCTTCAAACTCGGAAATGGAAATAGCGCCTTCGGACTTGTAGCCGATGTCCACCAAAACGACTTGGGGACGGATTTCCTGGATGGTTCCGGTAACAATGGAACCCTCACGCAATTCGCGGAACTTGCTGTCAATAAGTTCCGCCAGTTCAGTTGTGCTCATTTAAATGGTTGATGAGTTAGTATTAACGATCTTTCTCATGGCCCCTTATTGACCGGCGGGCAATCGGGGCGCCTTCCCCCGCCGGGCGAAAAATCGGTTGCTTTCAATATCAGTTTCACGCAAGAACTCAAGGCTTTTCTTGAAAAACTCCTCCCGATTTTTTACGAAACCCGCGGAGCCCCTCTGGACGGCGGCAGAAAACGAGCGCACAAAAACCTTGCAGCACTTCCGTCCCATGTTAAATTCCGGCTAATGGGGAAATGTGGAATACCTGCATCTATCAGCCACTCCTGCCGCAAAACCATGAAAAAAAACCTCCTTTACCTCCTCGCAGCGGGGCTGTCCGGAACAGCCTTCCTTCACGCCGCGGATATCGTCAAACTGGACCAGCCGGACCTGGAACGGGGGCTCCGATCATGAAAGCCCTGTCTGACCGTCAATCCATTCGGAGCTTTTCTGAAAAAGCGCTATCCCAAAAAAGATTTATCAGACCTGCTCTGGGCGGCCAATGGCATCAACCGTCAGGAATCCGGCAAACGTACAGCCCCGTCCGCCATGAACCGCCAGGACGTTAAAATTTATATATGCACTAAAAAGGCCTCCTACCTCTATGACCACAAGGCCCACGCCATGATTCCCGTAAACGATGGGGACGTGCGCCCGGCGGATGCCCCCATATGTCTCATTCTTGTAACGGATACGGCGGAACCCTGGGCTGCCATGGACGCCGGCATTGTCTCCCAGAACATCTCCCTGTTCTGCTCCGGGACGGACTGGCTACCTATCCGCGCGCCAGCATGAACAAGGATGCCCTGGCAAAGGCCCTGAAACTAACCTCTCCCCAAACACCCATGCTCTGTCATCCGGTAGGATATAAAAAATAACTACTTCCGGCTACATTCTCCGGACGGTCCGGAAAAGAAACCATCAGAAATGGAAATGAATTCCACAACAGGCGGAATTATGGTTCCGGAAGAATATCCATGTAGATGCCGGGAGAGCTCCCTTCAATAGGCATCGCGCCCACAGCCCGGGCATAAAAATCAGCCGGACCAACCCCGCCGATGACACCGTATGCATACCCCAGCTCCCGCAAACCTTTCAGGGCGGAAATCAATAGCACGGTGCCCAATCCGCTTCTGCGCACCTCTTCCGCCACCCCCATGGGGCCCAAAAAACCGCGAGCCGTTACATCGTAACAGGCAAAACCAAGAATCTTCTTCTCCCGTGTGGCAATATAACAGGAAATGGGCTGGCGGCCAAACGCGACTTTCGCCTCACTTACCCACTTGGGAGAAAAATTCCGGCCAACCCAGTCAGCTACCAAATGACGTTCGTAAGCACCCGGACGGCGAATCAAAAAACCTTCCCTCTCCAGCCTCCTCAGGTCTTCTTCAATATCGGGCAAATCATACAGCCGCACCAGCATATCCATCATAACCCCGGCACCGTATCACAACTAAGTGCCGTGGCGAATAAAAAACTGGACAAACCCATCTTTCAACCTTAGACTTCGCCGCACCACAAACAACGAGCTGTAGCGCAGGCTGGTAGCGCGCTTCGTTCGGGACGAAGAGGTCGCAGGTTCGAATCCTGTCAGCTCGACCAATTTTCAAGCCGCCTCCGGGCGGCTTTTTGATTACTTATTTACTGATATAAAACAATTTTACTCATTAATAACTCTGAACTTCCCCTATTTTGCGCCAAGGCAAATAAACAGCATCATGCTGATTGAATTTACCCTCCTCACAGGAACAAAATCAAAAACGGCAAATCTTCTCAATTAAGCCTGGAGGATGTCGGGGGTATTTACCGATGCAGAGGAAAAATTATCTATGCCCAATTCTCACCCCTGTGCCAGGCAGCATCACAGCCGCTGCGGAAGTACTCTATAACATCCCCCCCTAAACACAGGAGAATGAACCTCCTCCACAAAAAAGCCCCGTTCATATTTCATGAACGGGGATGAGTCAAATGAAGTCGAATCAGGGAGAAAAAACTGGGTTACTTGCCGGATTCCGGTTTAAAGCGGGCTGCTTCCGATTCGGCGGTGATTTTTGCAGGCTCGATATGCAGGAGCTTTTTCATGGCACGGCCCGGGTCGCTCTCCGTCATCGGAAAATATCTGACGTGATCGCCCAGGCTGTAGGAATCCAGTCCATAAATGCTGTCAGCCGGAGTAAAATCTTCCGGTGTGTTCAGCAGTTTTTTTACCTCCTTTGAAGACGCAAGGACATAACTCAGATTACAACTGGAATACAATTCCGTTTTAGGAGAGCTTCCCTTGGGAAGCTTATTGGCGTGCCCATTCCACTTGACCAGAGCTTCTACAGGAATATCTCCCCGCAGCGACTGAACGACGCGGGCATAGTGCGTCGTTCCCTGGTCAGTGGAGACTATTTTGTAAATGATAACAGACAGGACCACATCGCTTTTTTCTAAATTTCGGGCTGTACCCCTGAGAAAACTATCCTGTTCTACTTCGGTCTGCGTAGCAACATGGGAAGAACGGTCCGGCTCTCCAAGGGCTACGGTTGAAAGTAACCCTGAAAACAGAACGCAAAGAAAAGAAACATACTTCATATGTATATATTAGATACTGATTTTTTGGTTTATATTCAATAAAAATAGGGCGAACACAAAAAATGTCCACCCTATGAATATATTATTTAATATCAGTTATTAATCATCCAGTGTCGATCTTTGGAGCAGCCACACGGGGCCGGAAATAAAACTGCCCACGCCAATGTTATTTCCCGGACACATTCCCACATGCAGACTATCGCCAAATACGATAATATCTCCAGCCTGGGGAGTGTTGTACCCATTTTCTCCATCATCCGGATAATCAGGAGTCCCCAGCAGGGTACGGAGATAAACCGCCATTTGAGCTGCGCTGATGATAATGTGCTTTTTACCCCAACGCCAGGGAATTACCTTTTGCCCCAATATTATTGGCTCCCGGAGCTCCATTAAGGTCAATACCATAACTACTAAGAGCAATGCTCAGACGCAAGGCGCAATTGTTAATGTAATTGGCATCTCCCGAAACGTAGCTATCGTTCAGCCATCCTCCAATATAGTTCCACACATCATCTGTAGTCATGGTGGGATAATCCACTACATTATAGCATCCCAGTAAACGTTGTGCATTGGCAATATTCCAAAGATTTTTTGGAGCATCAATTTCCCAAAGTTCCAGTTCGGAATTTCCCATCTTGGGAACAAACTCCTCCGCATTGGGGTAAGGAGCAATTTCTTCCGGTACGGCAAGGTTCTCATGATGCAGTTTCGCATAGTGGAAGCCCTTTTTAAGTTCCTTGCTTCCAGAAACGGATGTGGACGAATGTGAGCCAGTCAATTCCGCTACCTTTTCACCATTGATTTCCAGATAGCCGTTGTCGTCAATCTGAATCGTGAAATTATAGGTTCCATCTTCCGGAACGCGGATATATCCTTCCCAGTCATGTACCCCGGTTTCTTCCGTCTTGTGCCATCCAATCTTGGAGGACTCTTTCTTCGTTACCTTGTAGCGGCGGTTGTTTCCCACATCCAACGGGTGGAACGGTTTTGTAGATATATAGCCATAATGTTATGTTTCGTATCGTTTACTACTGAATAAACTGAATATTCAGTTCATGGAAACCTTGAAAGATTTCTCGCTCCCCATCAACACGTTTAACGCGTAATCCAACCCTCATTCGGAACGTGAAGGAAAAGGTTAAAACGGCACGACAATCAAGCGGAAAACAAAGGATTTGAAAAGGGCACAAGAAACGAAATCATTGATTATCAATAGTTATATTTCAAATTTTCTTCATTCGGAACGAAGAGACCGCTGGTTCGAATCCTGTCCTTTCGATTATTTTCTAACAACCTCTTCCGGACGGTTATTTTCCGGTAAAATCACTTCCCTTTCAAAAGCCAGTCAGAAACCCACTAGCAGCTGATTCTTCTATCTGAAAAAAGCCCCTGCTGGGATACTTTATCAGTCATCCGTCAAATTCCCATTGCCCCGCGCATGTTTCTTTCTCTAAAATGCAGGTAATGAGTGAATACTTCCTGAAACTTCCCGGCGATTCCCAGCCGAGAGCCTATTCCGAATACGAAGTCCGTGAATTTCTGGGACAGGGCGTGATCGACTCCAAAACGCTTACCTGGAAACAGGGCATGGAAGGATGGCAGCCCGTAGCCCAAGTTCTTCCGCCAATGTCACCTATATGGAGGGAAACACAAGATCAAGAGAGCAAAGATCAACCAGAGAGCAGCAGTACCGCTTGCGTTATCCTTTAAACGGGCTAGCCAAATTATCCATTTTGGCATGTTTCGTATTGCTGCCCTTCATGCTCTGGAGCAGCTGGATTGTTTTTTCCAACAATGTCGTTAATTATGAAGAAATTCAGACACTCATTCAGCAGAATATGGTTCACCTGCCATCTTTTGCGGCGCCATTGGTCTTCCTCCTCAGTATCCTGTTCATTCCATCCCTGCTTATCCAGCTGATCTGGCTGTACCGGGCATCTGCCAATATTCAGGAATTTCAAGTTCAGGGAATTCGGTTCACTCCATTCCTTAGCGTTCTTCTAAGCTGTATGCCGGTAGTCGGCATGGTGCTCAATGCCCTGGTTCTTCAGGAAATATATAAGGCATCTAAAAACCCGGCAGAATGGATGCTGCAAATACCCTCCCGTTCCCTGCGATTATATCTTCTGGTGACTACGGCTCTAACTCTGTGCACCCTTTTTTCCTTTCGGGGCGGAACATTACGTGACGGCCTTTCTGCTCACCGGCGCACTGATGACGGCAGCCAGCATCCTGTGGCTGGTCTGTGTCCTGCAAATCACCAGAAAACAGGAGGAGCTGGTCTCCAAAAATCAAAACTCCTGTTCCTGATCGAAAAAACCGTAATCAACGTTTTTCCTTTTCTTCCGAGGCCGGCTGACTGCCTGGGAGGATTTTATCCAAAGCTTCCATGCTGTTATCCTTATACAGATTCTCCAGCAGTTTTTCCCACCCCGCCGCCATCTGAACCTGTTTCAAGGCAATAATAGGATCAGGCATCATCATTTCCGGGTCGGGAGCATATTGCTTTAGCACCTCATCCGGATTGATCCTGTTAAACGTTGTCTTCCCATAGCCCGGCATTCCCGCCTCATGAGCGATGGATTCAATCATCTCAAAATGCAAATGCGCCAAATAGTTGCCGTGCGCAGTTCCGACTGAGCCGATTTGCTCTCCGCGTCCCACCAGAGTCCCCAGCGGAATATCGCTGACGGTTTTCAAATGGGCATACAGACTCTGTACAAAACGCCCGTCCGGCAAGCGGTGCAGCAGCACGACAACATTTCCCCAATCTGAAGAAGGCTCTCCTGCATAAATCAGCAATCCGCGGCCGGCGGCCCGCACGGGCAGTCCCTCATCCGTATTTTCTCCTCCTATTCCATTTAAATCCTGTCCTGCATGCCTTCCCTTACGGGCGGCATTCATATCCCCCACACCCCTGGGCAACATAGGTAAACGCTCCATTTTCATCTCCGAGGGGCGATGTAAACACATCGGCCAGAGGCGCCTTTGCCAGTTCCTGGGGTGTCAACAAAACCATCCGGTAATCTACAGGAACCGGAGCAGACCGCGGAATATCTTCGTCATAAATATTATGGGGCATCCCGGCCTCCGGGACGGCGGCATATTTCGTCTTGTACCAGGCAAATGCCGTAATCAAGACACAGGCCGTTCCCAAAAGCCCCATAATGACGCGGGATGTCGTCTTATCTATCATCGTGCCGACTCTATACCCACGGAACCGGATTTACAATCACAAGATAGTCAGGCCAGCGTCTGCGGAAATTTTTCCATCCACAATTTGCGCGCCGCACGGATATCTTCTGAGGAAACACGGCTGGAGAGCTCCCATACGAGCGGAACTCCATGCGGGAAAAAAGGAAGAAGGCGTTCAAAGGGAACCACTCCTCCCAGAAGGGGAACCTGATGATCCCGCGCGGGCCATTTGACGTCGTTCACATGTCCTCCAATCAAATGGGAGGACATTCGGCGAAGAAACTGCTCATGATTTAATATAAGCAAATTGTGCTTTCTTTGAATATGCCCGAAATCATGCCAGTAACCGATAAAGGGATTGTCACCAAACTCCTTCATCAACAAATTCATTTCATCCTCACTCGGCACCTGCTCATAATGGCTGCGCCCTTCAATGCCCAGCTTGACGCCAAATTGTCCGGCTTGCGGAAGGAGCTCCCGGAGAGCTTCACGCGCCCGTTCCAGATAAACGGGAGCCAGACGGTTGCGGCGGCGTACAAATGCCCCTTGGCGTCGGCAAACGATTCCGTTCCCACCATTCCCTGACGCGCCAGGTTTTGCAAATGAGCCGTATCCATGCGTTTCGCCAGGGGTTCCACCGTTCCCATATGCAACACGATATATCCGGCCCCCAGTGCTGCGCCCTGTTCAATAGACTTTTTCGTCAATTCAATAGCCTTGGAACGCACCTGCAGCAAATCCGCCGTAAAAGGCCTGCTGTCAGGAGAATCCCCCACCTCGTCAATCGGAGCGGGGAAAAAATTATGCACCCCGGCCACTTGCACCTTTCCGGCATCTACCGCCCTCATGATACCGGGCAGAAGGGATAACTTGATGCCGTGGGAAAGTTCCACATGGTCAAAACCCAAAGAAAGAATCTCATCAATCATTTCTTCCCCGTCCTGATGACGGTGGGAATTCCAGCACGTAGAAAATACCAGCATAAAAAATCAATTATTATGAGCTGATGGAACCGGGGTCCGTATAGCAATCTTCCATCCACTCCTTGACGGCGGCAGTCATGCTCCCGGCTACGTCCGCGCGAGGTTTGACGAAAGCCGGAATAAACCACGGAAATGCGCCCACCAGGTCATGAATCACCACAACATCGCCATCACATGTATGGGAGCCGGAACCAATACCCAATGTGGGAATGGAAGAATGTACGGTAACTTGTCGGGCAGCATGAGGCGTTACGCCCTCCACAACCACAGCACAAGCCCCCGCCTCTGCCACAGCCTCCACATCCCTTACCAAGGCTTCCTCCTCCGCGGAGGATTTCCCTTTGATCTTATATCCTCCCTCCTCCAGCACTTTCTGCGGCAGGAGGCCGATATGACCCACTACGGGAATACCGGCATCCACAATAGCACGGATATTTCCTGCCTGGGCTGCCCCCCCTTCCAGCTTGACAGCATCCGCTCCAGCCAAAAACAATTTCTTTGCGGATTGCACGGCCTGTTCCACCGTATCATAAGAATGTATGGGCATATCTCCCACCAGCAGGGCGTTCTTCACTCCGCGCGCAGTAGCTTCCACATGATGAAGCATATGATCCAGCGTCACATGAGTGGTATCCGGAAAGCCCAAAACCACCATCCCCAAGGAATCCCCTACCAGCACAATATCTACGCCGGCTTCATCCAAAAGGCGGCCTGTAGGATAGTCATAAGCAGTAACCAGAGTCACATGCCGCCTGTTCTTGCAGGTGCGGATTCGTTCCGCTTTCTCAAAAGATTGATTCATGGCGTTCAATAAACATGCAATTTACCAGCGTTCCGATACCAGAAGCGGCTCAGCCTCATCCGTATCCAATTCCGCCAACAGGCAGGCAACCGTTTTATGCTGGCGCGGCAGGATAAGCTCCGGCCTGATATCTGAAAGAGGTTTTAAAACAAATTTCCTCAAATGGGCTCTGGGATGTGGGAGAATCAGACGAGGAGGATCATTGACCACCATGTCCCCCACATAGATGATATCCACATCCGCCGTGCGGGGTTCACAGCGAATCCCGGAACGAATGCGTCCCAGAACCCGTTCTATACCCTGGCAATGCACGAGCAATTCCTCCACCGTACCGGGCCAGGTAAATTCCACCACGGCATTCAAATAATCATCCGCACCATGCGGACACCCTTGAGGACTGGTGGCATACAGGGAGGATTGCAAAAAAGGATCATCAGACAGGCTCATCTGCAACAAATGATCCCTGGCCTGAACCATCAGGCTGTTTTTATCCCCAAGATTGGACCCCAGTGCAATGCCTGCTCTCTTCATCAGTAAAAAACATCGTGGCCGTTCCGGAAAAGAAGAACGGCCACGATGCCGAAAAAAAAGTTATAATTGGGACAACCCCAGAACGTCTTCCATGGTATACAGACCTGGTTCCCTGCCTTGGAGCCAGAGAGCCGCGCGAACTGCTCCGGAGGCAAATGTCATACGGCTGGACGCCTTATGGGTAAGTTCCAGCCGTTCACCATCGGAAGCAAATATTACAGTATGGTCCCCCACCACATCCCCTCCCGCAGGGAATGCATGCCTATTTCCTTGGCGGGTCGAGGCCCTACCAACCCTTCACGGCCAAAAACCACACTATCTTCATAATTCCTGTCAATGGCGCCGGACAGGATTTCCGCCAGTGTCCGGGCAGTACCGGAAGGAGCATCAATTTTGTGACGGTGATGCATCTCCATTACCTCTATATCGCAGCTGCCTCCCAGAATCTGAGCAGCCTTGCGCGTCAGCCAGAACAGGGCGTTCACCCCTACGGAATAATTGGAAGCGAACACAATCGGAATGGATGCCGCAGCGTCCACGATCTCCTGGCGTTCCAGCTCCGTATGCCCCGTAGTGCCAATCACCAGAGGTTTGTTATTGGCAACAGCTTCCGCCAGCAGAGTGCTGGTGAAAGCGTGATGGGAAAAATCAATGGCTACGTCGCATTTGGCGAGGGCTGGATAAAGCTCCTGTCCCTGATCATGAGTAGAACCCACGCAAGTATCCGGATTCTGCGTCACCGCCTCTTGAATAGCCTGGCCCATGCGGCCCGAAATGCCTGTAACAAGAATGGAAATCATATCACTAAAATGTTAAAGAATATTGAAACGCTGAAGAAGAGCGGAAAGCTGAGCTTCCTTCTCTTCCGCCAATGGAACCAGCGGAAGACGTATGCCGGGCTGTATATCTCCCCTCATCGCCAAAGCCGCCTTGATCGGAACAGGATTGGAATCCAGAGTCATTAGCCCTTTCATCAACGGATAAAATGTCTTCTGGAGGGAAAGCATTTCCCCCATATCCTGATTCAGGCCAGCTTTGACAATGGAATTCATGATGCCCGGAACCAGATTGGATGTTACGGAAACCAATCCGCTGGCGCCACAGGCCATAAAAGGCACCGTCAGGCCGTCATCGCCACACAGAACAGTGAAATTTTCCGGAACCACCTGCATCAGCTGGTTCACGCGGTCCACATTGCCGCCGGCCTCTTTCACACAAACAATATGCGGGCAATCCTTCGCCAGACGGCTGATTGTTTCCACACTGATTTCAATACCGCAACGCCCCGGAATGCTGTACAGCATAATCGGCAGACGGGTAGCGTCCGCAATAGCCTTGAAATGGGCATAAACTCCATCCTGAGAAGGTTTATTGTAATAGGGGCACACCTGGAGCGTTCCGTCTACTCCCATCTTTTCCGCTTCCTGGGTCATATGGATAGCTTCTGCGGTGGAATTAGCGCCCGTTCCCGCAATAACCTGAATACGGCCAGCCGCGATCTCCACGGCCAATTCTATTACCCTCAAGTGTTCTTTTACAGTCAAGGTGGGGGATTCTCCCGTGGTACCGACAGCCACAATGCCGGCCACGCCGGCAGCTATCTGCGTTTCCACAAGCATTCTAAAAGCCTCTTCATCGACCCGGTTGCCGGCAAACGGAGTCACAATTGCTGTATAAAGACCTTGAAACTTCATAACCTTACTTGGAAATATACTATCTTAACAGACACTTTTTGTCACGACAGAATACAGAAATATGGCACGCCTGTCAGGCATCCTGAAATACCATTCGTGAACAAATGGAGCAAAACTCCAGGCAGGAATTAAACAGGGACAGGAATGATTCCGGCCGCCTGCCGGGCCGCCAGGCAGCTTTCCTTCCATTGACCACGATATATTCCCGGTGAATATGGCGACCTTCGTTCCCACATAAAAACAACGCAGCCGCACAGGCGGAAGAAGCCAATCGAGACTGGGAAACATACCGAAATACCGGACGGTGAATTACGATCTGGCTCATTCTGACATCTCTCCGGTTCAGGAAATTTTCCAAGCCCGCGATATCTTCCACCCATACTCCCTTTTTTCCAGAACGGGAAACCATATTCACAATCATGGCCCCAGAAACAAAGGCATGTTCCAGCAAAACGGACAGACGGACACGGGAAGAACAACTCAGTCCCTGCACCTCGACTGAGGCATCTTCACAAATAATCAAATAATCAACACGTCCATAAAGAGTATGTACCAGACCAGCAAAAGAAGCCAAATCGGAAGAATGGTTCAGGCGGCCTGACATGACCAGGTGGCTGCTACCCGGGAGACAATCAACGATATGGCAAGATTCTTCACCGGCCTCATGAAGCATGGCAACCACAGTTCCCTGACAGGCAAATGCCTTGGCTGCCAAATATCCTATATTGCCGGCGTTGCCCAGAATGACGACCACAGGTTTCTGAATGACTTGGGATTTCATATGCCGCCATTCTGACGAAAGAGTGTAATCCGTCAATACCCCACACATACTTAAGTCATTAAGAAAGAAAAAGGAATAGTTAAGAAAAAATTATATGGCCACGACATCTTACAAGAAGGAAACTAACTAAGAGAATGTAGGGGGAGAAGAACGGGACCGAGCAAGAAAAGAACAGGCCCCGCGAGTCAAGTGACTGGCGGGGCCTGATGGAAAAAAATCCCGGCGGCGACCTACTCTTGCGGGACCTGTCGTCCGACTACCATTGGCGCGGCAGCGTTTCACTTCCGGGTTCGGAACGGGACCGGGTGGGACCACTGCGCTCTGGCCACCGGGCTTCAGGGGGAAGAGGTGATTTTTTCTTCATCCTGCCTGCCCGGGAGCCCTGCTTTTTTGGGGGCTTCTGAGTGAGGGATTTTTTTCAGGGTATGTGTGTGGCGGCTAAGAAGATTTCCGTCCTTTGTGTGGGGAGGGATTCAGCGTAAACTGACATCTGCGTGGCTGGTGGTTGATGAACATGCACAGGTGAACGAGACAAGAGCAAGTTGTCATTCACGACGGGGAGTGATGTAATATGATGAAGTCAATTGGTAATTAGTATCGCTCGGCTCAATACATTGCTGCACTTACACCTGCGACCTATCAACGTGGTGGTCTTCCACGAACCTGTAGGGAAAACTCATCTTGGGAAGGGCTTGGCGCTTAGATGCTTTCAGCGCTTATCCCGTCCGCACTTAGCTACTCGGCCATGCACTTGACAGTACAACCGATGCACCAGTGGTGCGTCAGACCCGGTCCTCTCGTACTAAGGTCTGAACCCCTCAATTTTCCAACGCCCACAGAGGATAGAGGACCGAACTGTCTCGCGACGTTCTGAACCCAGCTCGCGTGCCGCTTTAACCGGCGAACAGCCGGACCCTTGGGGACCTTCTCCAGCCCCAGGATGCGACGAGCCGACATCGAGGTGCCAAACCACGCCGTCGATATGAACTCTTGGGCGTGATCAGCCTGTTATCCCTAAGGTACCTTTTATCCGTTGAGCGACGGCAATTCCACTTTCTACCGCCGGATCACTTGGGCCTGCTTTCGCATCTGCTCGACTTGTTGGTCTCACAGTTAGGCGGGCTTATGCCCATGCACTCGACACCCGGTTGCCAACCGGGCTGAGCCCACCTTCGCGCTCCTCCGTTACTCTTTGGGAGGATACCGCCCCAGTAAAACTGACCGGCTGACACGGTCCTCTGGCCGGATTCACGGCTCAGGGTTAGATCCTCCAGTTTCAAAGGGTGGTGTCTCATTGATGACTCGGACGCCCCCCTAAAGGGCGTCTTCAGCGTCTCCCACTTACTCTGAGCATTAAAACCGAAGAAACAATGACAGATTACAGTTAAGGTCTATAGGGTCTTTCCGTCCTTCTGCGGGTAGGCGGCATCTTCACCGCCACTACAATTTCACTGAGCGCCTGGTTGAGACAGTGCCCAACTCGTTTCACGATTCGTGCAGGTCGGAACTTACCCGACAAAGGGAATTTCGCTACCTTAGGACCGTTATAGTTACGGCCGACATTCACCGGGACTTGGGTTTAGAGCTTCGCCTTGCGGCTAACCCCTTGCCTTAATCTTTCGGCATTGGTCACGTGTCACACCCTATACTTCGACTTGCGTCTTTGCAGAGTGCTGTGTTTTTGATAAACAGTCGGTTGGGCCATTTCTCTGCGGCCTGCATCGCTGCAGGCACCCCTTCTTCCGAAGTTACGGGGCTAATTTGCCGAGTTCCTTAACCAGGTTTCACTCTTACGCCTTGGTATATTCTACCCACCCACCTGTGTCGGTTTGCGGTACGGGTCGCTTAGCATACGCTGGGGCTTTTCTTGGCACTCGATCCAATGATGCGCTGAGTCCGTGGACTCAACTCGGGATTCAATAACCTAGTCATCTTTTCTCATGCGTCCCCCCAGTTTAAGGGTTGCGAGCTCAGGATTATTAACCTGATGTCCATCGCCTACGCCTCTCGGCCTCGGCTTAGGTCCCGGCTAACCCAGGGACGAAACACGTTGCCCTGGAAACCTCGGGTTTACGGCGGCCGGGGATTTCACCCGGCTTAACGTTACTCATGTCTGCATACTCACTTGCATGTGCTCCAGGGTCAGTCGCCATCGCCCTTCGACGCGCATGCAACGCTCTTCTACCACTCTGCCTTGCGGCAAAGTCCAGAGCTTCGGTATAACGCTTGATCGCCAATCATTTTCGGCGCAGGATCACTCGATGAGTAAGCTATTACGCATTTTTTAAATGGTGGCTGCTTCTAAGCCAACATCCTCACTGTCTGTGTAATCCCACATCCTTTCCACTGAGCGTTATTTAGGCACCTTAGCTGCTGGTCTGGGTTGTTTCCCTCTCGACAATGAAGCTTATCCCCCACTGTCTCACTGCCACGTTCCATTGCACGGTATTCGGAGTTTGATAAGGTTTGGTAAGCGGGTGTGCCCCCTAGCCTTGTCAGTGCTCTACCCCCGCGCATCAGCACGTGACGCTGCACCTAAATGCATTTCGAAGAGAACCAGCTATCACGGGGTTTGATTAGCCTTTCACTCCTACCCTCAGCTCATCAGAGAACTTTTCAACGTTCACCTGTTCGGTCCTCCACATGGTTTTACCCATGCTTCAACCTGGCCAAGGGTAGGTCACCTCCGCTTCGGGTCCAGTACCTGCGACTTATTGCGCCCTGTTCGGACTTGCTTTCGCTGCGACTCCGGGCCGGAAGCCCTTAGTCTTGCCACAAACACTGACTCGCAGACTCATTAAACAAAAGGCACGCCATCGCAGATTGCTCTGCTCTGACACTTTGTAGACATACGGTTTCAGGTTCTATTTCACTCCGCTCACAGCGGTTCTTTTTTCACCTTTCCCTCGCGGTACTTGTTCACTATCGGTCGCCAACTAGTATTTAGCCTTGCGCGGTGGTCCGCGCGGGTTCATACATCGTTCCACGTGTGATGTATTACTCAGGATACCACTAATTCCCACTCTGGATTTCGTCTACAGGGCTTTCACCTTCTCCGGCCAGCCTTTCCAGGCTGTTCTACTATCCAGTATGGTCGAATATGACGTGGTCCTACAACCCCGAAGGAATACCTTCGGTTTGGGCTCCATCCGCTTTCGCTCGCCACTACTTACGGAATCGATTTCTCTTTCTTTTCCTCCGCTTACTGAGATGTTTCACTTCAGCGGGTTTCGCGTTTCATACCCTATGTATTCAGGTATGAACGATCGAGTATTGCCTCGATCAGGTTACCCCATTCGGATATCCCCGGATCATCGCTTGCTTGCAGCTTCCCGAGGCTTTTCGCAGCTTGCCGCGTCCTTCTTCGCCTGTTGGCACCAAGGCATTCACCGTACGCCCTTACTTACTTCATCATATTGCAAAAGCTGTTACCACTTCCACAATACCACAAAGCCCTTTCGTGACTTACTGTATTGTCTCATTGCTTGGTATGCATGTTTATCTTGTGTTTTGTAGTTGTTGTTCAACTACCCACTTTGTTGGAAAGCGATTGCTTCTCAGCAATCGTTTTCTTTGCCACGCAGATGTCAATTTTCGCTTTCCCTCAATAATCGATTTTGCTGGTGGGCCTGACAGGACTTGAACCTGTGACCCCGCGCTTATCAAGCGCGTGCTCTAACCAACTGAGCTACAGGCCCGGCTTTGGGTCTCTTTCCCGAAACTGGTGGAGGCACGGGGACTCGAACCCCGGACATCCAGCTTGCAAAGCTGGCGCTCTACCAACTGAGCTATACCCCCAGTTGCGGTTCTCGGTGAAAAAAGGTCGTCACGCACGTCGTGCCAGGTTGCGCTCCAGGCGTCTGGCTGTTTACACATCTTTGGTTCGTTGCGGGCCCTCGCGGGTTCCGCTTTCTCTCCCCTCGGGAAGAGATCCGACCTGTGCACTTCCGTGCACTTGCTCCATAGAAAGGAGGTGATCCAGCCGCAGGTTCCCCTACGGCTACCTTGTTACGACTTCATCCCAGTTACCAGTCTCACCTTAGGACCCTGCCTCCTTGCGGTTGGCTTCAGATACTTCGGGTGCGACCGGCTTCCATGATGTGACGGGCGGTGTGTACAAGACCCGGGAACGTATTCACGGCGCCGTAGCTGATGCGCCATTACTAGCGATTCCGGCTTCGTGTAGGCGGGTTGCAGCCTACAGTCCGAACTGGGCCCAGTTTTCAGGATTTCCTCCGCCTCGCGGCTTCGGCCCCCTCTGTACTGGGCATTGTAGTACGTGTGCAGCCCTGGGCATAAGGGCCATACTGACCTGACGTCGTCCCCACCTTCCTCCCAGTTGATCTGGGCAGTCTCGCCAGAGTCCCCACCTTCACGTGCTGGTAACTGGCAACAGGGGTTGCGCTCGTTGCTGGACTTAACCAAACATCTCACGACACGAGCTGACGACGGCCATGCAGCACCTGTGTAACGCCTCCGAAGAGTCGCATGCTTTCACATGTTGTTCATTACATGTCAAGCCCAGGTAAGGTTCTTCGCGTTGCATCGAATTAAGCCACATACTCCACCGCTTGTGCGGGTCCCCGTCAATTTCTTTGAGTTTTAATCTTGCGACCGTACTCCCCAGGCGGCACGCTTAACGCGTTAGCTCCGGCACGCAGGGGGTCGATTCCCCGCACACCAAGCGTGCACCGTTTACTGCCAGGACTACAGGGGTATCTAATCCCTTTCGCTCCCCTGGCCTTCGTGCCTCAGCGTCAGTTAATGTCCAGGAACCCGCCTTCGCCACGAGTGTTCCTCTCGATATCTACGCATTTCACTGCTACACCGAGAATTCCGGTTCCCCCTCCATTACTCTAGTCTCGCAGTATCATGTGCCGTCCGCGGGTTGAGCCCGCGCCTTTCACACACGACTTACGAAACAGCCTACGCACGCTTTACGCCCAGTGATTCCGAACAACGCTTGAGACCTCTGTATTACCGCGGCTGCTGGCACAGAGTTAGCCGTCTCTTCCTCTTGTGGTACTATCTTTTTTTAATTTGCTCCCACATGACAGGGGTTTACAATCCGAAGACCTTCATTCCCCCACGCGGCGTCGCACCATCAGGGTTTCCCCATTGTGAATGATTCTCGACTGCTGCCACCCGTAGGTGTCTGGACCGTGTCTCAGTTCCAGTGTGGCCGGACATCCTCTCAGACCGGCTACCCGTCATCGCCTTGGTGAGCCGTTACCTCACCAACTAACTAATAGGCCGCGAGCCCATCCCCAAGCGCATTGCTGCTTTAATCTTTCGATACTATGCGGTATTAATCCCAGTTTCCCAGGGCTATCCCGCTCTCGGGGGGCAGGTTACTCACTTGTTACTCACCCGTGCGCCACTAGAGAATTATTAGCAAGCTAGCAATTCTCTCGTTCGCCTTGCATGTCTTATCCACGCCGCCAGCGTTCGTTCTGAGCCAGAATCAAACTCTCCATCAAATTAATTTTTTTTGAAATTGCTGGACCAAATGGAATCTTGCGATTTCATTTGCGCCATGCTTCAGCCAGCTCTTCCTTCAAGTTGTGTCTCTTGAAGACCTCTTCGCTCTGCCTCGCACGGCGCGCGTCACGACCTTTTTTCTTTCCCCTTGCTTCTACCAAACCACCCCTCTCAGAGCTAGGTCGCTCCTTCGGGCTTTTTGCTCCTCCGGCGCCTCTCGACGCCCTCGGAAAACCCTCGGCGGTTTTCGGTAGTCATTCCCTTCAAATCTTCTTATCGCCCCTGCTTCCAGGGAACTCTCCGGGTGGCCGGCCCCAGCCGCTTCCGTTACTCTTCCGAGTCCGTCCGCCGCCGGGCTTTTCATCCCGTCGCCGTGTTGGCGTGCCGAGAAATCTACCATACCACACCTTTTTGTCAATTTTTTTCGAGATGTTTTTTGCGATTTGTTGAGATCAAAATCAAAAAAATATCTGATTATCAACGTATTGCATTTTTATTTTTTTCTAATAAAAAAGCCTCTTTCACCACGAAAGAGGCCTAAACGTTTCAGAAGTCCTAAGTTTCTCTCTACTTTTTGCCTCCTCCACTCTTTTTCTTCATGACTGCGTATTGATGAACCAGAGGCAGTTCTCGGAGGGCGTTTGCAGCATCCTTCCTTGCCTGGTCATAATCTTTTTTCTCCATTGCCATATTCATCATCACTTCATAGCAGGCGGCATTGTATCCGCCATCATCCCTCGTATTAGAATCCCTCATAATCTGGAGAGCGCGCCGAGCCGCCTTATAGCTGTATTTACGCATTTCCTCCGAGCCGTTAAGGATTTTCAGGATATAGGAAGCAAGCGAATCTTCCCGGGGGAAACACTCCAAGACGTGGTCAAAGATATCAACCATTTTCCGATAATTTTTCTCCTTCCAAGCCTTTTCCGCCCGCACTTCCGCCACAGTAGACGCAAACCATCCGTTATCGGAAAACTGCCCTGCATTTTCCTCAGTCAACTTCTGGTATTCATCAAATTTTTTTCCCGCCTCAATTCAAAGGATTTTTTTATGACAGCATACATGGCCTGCTGGCGGGCCTTCCGTTTCGCATCTTCTTCCGCAAACCTGTTTTTGTCAAAAGAGTCCAATCTGGCAGTTTCCGCCACCCATTCGGGCATCTTCTTAATTTCTCCAGCCCACAGCAATGTTCCGTCACGAACGACGACCGCGGCGGGAAATGAGTCAAGTTTGAGCAAATCACAAAATTCAATGACCGAACGATCCGATTGAATACCGACAGGATAAGGAGTCCATCCTTCCGGCCCGGATAAATAGTCCCGCATCTGTTTTTCCGCCGACGGATTGAGTCCCAATACCACGGCTTTTACTCCCGGATGGTCTAAAAGCCCGTGTTTTTTAAGAACGGCATCAAGAGCTCTTCCAGGAGCTGTTTCTCCAAGTATATTATTGTGGCCTCTCCAGAAGCTGATGAATACGGTTTTGCCGACAGGAAGTCCTGTTAGACCGGGATGATTGAACCATTTTAATTTGCTGAACAGGGGAGTGTACTGTTTGTCTTCCTGCACTACTCCCATTTCCTGCATCTTCCTCGGAGGTTCCGGTTTTATTTCAGCAACCGCCTGATTTACAAGATTCTGAAAGGATTCCTTATTGCCTGAAAGCTGCTGCAACTTCGTCCAGGCTTTGCTGATGGACGTTAAGGAAAGCGCCTTTTCCATATCCTGCAACGCTTCTTCCATATTTTCCTGCCGTTCCCTAAGTTCCGCCATCAGTTTCCATGGCAAGGAAGCTTCCTTGTTATTCCTTCTGGAGATTTCAATACAACGGTTCAGACATCTTTCCACCAGGGCGGCATCCATTTTTCCGGCAGGCACGGATTTTCCATTTAGAAGCGTTCCCGCCACATCAATCTGTACACGGTAATTGTCCGGATACTCTTTGCACAGGTCATCCAGTACGGCCTGTGCTTCCTGGAATTTTTCCAATTCCGCCAAGACTCTGAATGGAACCATTTTCAGTTGAATGATCTGATCCTGCTGAAACTGTCCCGAATCCTGAATTTGCCTTAAAAAGGCCTGAGCTTCCCCCTTTCCTCCCTTCCGGGCAAGCTCTCCCGTTCTCTCAGAAACCTGGCGGTAGAGCTTCCATGCACGGGCGTTTGCGCCGGGATTATCCCCCGGAAGAGATGCTGCAGAAAAATCAGGCTTCAACATGGCCCGCATCATTTCTTCAGAAAGTTTTCCAGGATGCCCTCTCCAAATAAGCTTGCCGTTTTTAACGGCAAAAGCATGGGGGATGCCGTTAACCCCCATTGGAGACAGCCATTTATCCCTGGTTTTTTTCCCATCCACATCCACGGCCATGGCATAAGTAAGGGGCGATGGACGGTTTCTTAAAAATTCTTTCAGAGATTCCGGAGATTTCCTGTCCATGACGTTAACTCCGATAACCTGCATATGAGGATTATTCTTAAATGCCTGATGCAATTGTTCCATATGGGGCATAGCAGCCAGGCACGGGCCACACCAGGTAGCCCAAAATTCAAAAATGTACACTTTGTCCTTTTCCCATTCCTTTACCGGAGTTCCCTGTATCCATACATCCGGCAAACCATCCAGAGCAAGTGATGGAAGGGCATCCTCCGAAGCAACCGTTTTGTTTTCCTTTTTCTCAGAAGAAGCTGCGTGCAATGGCATTCCGGCAGACACCGCAAAGATCATGGAACACCCTAAAACCAACAGAGAGGAATTTAACATGGTAACACGGTACTATCGTAACCTTCTGTGTCAAGCCAATAGAAAAAGGAAAGGAAAGATAGAAGAGCCGTTATCGTGTTCTTTTCACCAGAACGAAATACAAAATATTCCCAAAAATAAAAAATATTAATCATGAAGTTTTTCATATGGAATAAGAAAACAAACACGCTCAGCATCCACACTTTTTTGAGTTTCATTGGATTTAGGAAAAATGATTTACCTTTTTGGATATACAAAGACAATATTATTTTCTAAAATAGAAAATATGCCAGAAATGGCTTGCCAGATTTTTCTGAATGCGAAAAATGCGCTCATGGATGAAATGAAGTCCAGTATCAGAAAGTTTCTCGCTCTTACGAAAATGACCCGGGACGAATTTGCCGACCTTTGCGGCGTCAGCAAAAGTCAGGTCGATAAATGGCTTTCCACTGTTCCAATTCCCCGTGCCAGACAACGCCTTATCATCAGAATCATGAAGGAAGAGTACGCCAAACAGGCACGCCTGGCTCAAACAAAAAATCCGAACAGCATCCACGTTCCCGTTACTCCTCAAAAGTATGAAAAGTTCAGGAATGAAGCTGAACGCCATGGCCTGACCGTTCCGGAATGGGCGAGTGAAGCACTGGATGCTCTTTCCAGCATCAAAAGCAGAAGCTGAAAAGAGGATCCGATATTCCGGATCGATTCCAGAGAAAGAGAAAATAGTGTTGTTATCGCCTCTTCCCTATCTTTTCTTTCATTAAAAATCTGCACAAATTCATGTCTGACGACGATATACGCATTTTGGTGAAGGAGTGGCTACAAAGCCAAAACCGCAAGTCCTATCAATTGGCGGAGGAGATAGGCATCCGGCCGCAAACTTTTTACGCACAGATGAGCGTTCGTAAAATATCGGCCAATACCAAAAAAGCGCTTTCCCGCATCATTCCAGGCCTGGTTTCCGATTCAGATCTGAATCCACCTTCCAATACGGAAGAATGTGACCCGAAAAAACTCAGAATCAAGGAATGGCTCCGGGCTCACGGCAAAACACGCCGATGGCTTGCGGAACAATGCCGCGTTTCCGTCCGCACCGTACATACCTGGTTTACTGCACGCGGTAACATTCCTGTCACCCAATATCTCTTTATCGATAAGCTGATGAGTGAAGGCGAGTCGTGGAAAGTTCAGCTTCCCAATACCATTCCCGTGAATTTTCCGGAAACGGAAATGGAAATTGTTCACAAATTCCAGAAACTACATCCGGACATAGATCTTCCTATGTACGGCATGCATAAAATCCTGGAGTTATGCGTTAATGTACTCACTCAGGATGAATATTCAAAGACGTCTCCATACTCCCGTATTACCAATACCGGAGAGATTCGCCACCGCCGGATAAAATAAGAATTATTCAAAAGTTCAAATTTTCTTTTCCACGGGAGCATTTCTGAAAATGCACTGTTTGCATACCCCTGCCGGTATTTTTCTAAAACATCGCAGGTTCTCCGCCAGCCTGGCCTTCCGGGCCATTCTTCTTAATCTTTCACGGAACCCTTTCATTTTTTTGTCTCCTTTTATCACGACGGCCACAGACTATCCTATCTCTCAACACAGAGAAAAAATCAATTCAGCCACATTACATCATCCCTTCAGTTTCGAAAATCAATCACTATTGATTGGAAAAACAGTCCGAACCATGCGTAATAGTGCTTCTATGCAGCCTGTTCACCAGAGTTAACCATACTTACCTTGCCTCTCCATTTTTAAGAAAGCCGGCTTTTGGTGAAAAAGCTCTTATCGCATGAAAAACCCCGTATTCTTAAAAAGAATACGGGGTTAAAAAATGGCACGTCCAACTGGATTCGAACCAGTGACCCACTGCTTAGAAGGCAGTTGCTCTATCCAACTGAGCTATGGACGCATGATGCGGCAAAATAGTAACAGAGTTCATCTCAACTTGGCAAGCCCGGATCTTTGAAAAGCGCGCTTTAAGCGCCGGAGCAGCGGTCATGCGTAAAAGGTATGTCCACCAGGGTCGCTCCAAACTTCCGCACCAGAGGCTCCTGACAGGAAAACATGCGTTCCCGTTCCTCCGGTTCCGTATCTATATATCCGTGCAGATGCAGAAGACCATGCACCATGTACCGGAAAAGTTCTCTGAAAACAGGTTCTCCGAATTCCGAAGCCTGCCGGATAGCGGTATCAAAGCTGACGATGATCTCTCCTATTCCGTCTCCATGCGGAAAAGTAATGACATCCGTCGCCGTCGGATCATTCAAAAAACGGGCATGCACATCCCGGATGACGTCATCGGAAACCACGCTGATTTCTACTTCATCCAATCCGGAAAGTACGGGGACAGGACCTTCAGGCAACGCCAACACGGACGGAAGACAACTCTCCAAGGCTCCAATTAGGGCATCCGTAACGGATGAACTGAGCCTCCCCTCCCCCAAATGATTGTAGAGTTCAAGATTCGGTTTCATTTTCCTCCGCATCCGCTCCATTCTTCATCTCCGCTTCCGTGGATTTTCCCTCTTGAAGGGTTCCGGCATCGGGCAACTCCATGATTTCAGGAACGGCTTTGCCTTCACCTTCCTTTTTCACCGCTTTCTCTTCTTTTTCCCTGACGGACACATCAGAGAAAGCATTTTTCTCAATTTTTGCCTCCGGATTGTGAGAAGGATAGGCAATGCGGTTGTGGTGGATGCTTTTCAGCGTCTTAATGAAACTGTTGCGAATCTTTTTGAGATCTCCGAAGGTAAGGCCGCAATCGTCCAAATGGCCGTCCACCACCCGTTGCTTCAAAAGTTCATCCACCCTTTTCTGCATTTCCTCACAGGAAATTTTACCCATGGAGCGCGTGGCGCTTTCCACGATGTCCGCCAGGCTGACGATTCCCGTTTCCTTGCTCTGCGGATTGGGCCCCTTGTAACGGAAGTTGGATTCCACCACCTCCGGAACGTCATCCGGAGACGCTAGGCCGCTTTCCACGCGGCTCAGAATCTCATCACGGTATTGAAGGGCTTTCCGGTAAAAGAAGTAAGCCAGTGACGTGCCGTGATGCTGCTCTATAACGTCCACCAAAGGACGCGGAAGGTTGTTCTCCCTGGCCAATGCCACCCCGTCCTGAACGTGGTCGATGATGATACGGGCGCTCATGCTGGGCGTCAGCTCATCATGGGGATTGGGGCCATCCATGATATTTTCAATGAAATAAAGGGGGTTTTGCATCTTGCCAATGTCATGGTAGTAGGCCTCCACCCGGCATTCAATGGGATTGGCCCCAATGGCTTCCGCCGCAGCTTCCGCCAGCTGGGCAACCATCAGGCAATGGTGAAAGGTTCCCGGAGCTTCCATTTGCAGCCTTTTCATGAGAGGGAGATTCATATCCGCCATTTCCAGCCAGGAAATGGGCGTAATGATTTTAAAAGCTCCTTCTATGATAGGCAGGACACCGCTGATCAGCACGCTGGTCAGCATGCTTACGCCAAAAGCCACGGCCAGGCAAACCAGAACTGCAGTAAGGTTGTAGTCCCATGCCTGGAGATTGATGACACCCATGATGCAACACAGCACCATGACAAGCAGCCCCACAAAGAAGCCCGCTCGCAGCAACTGAGCACGATTCCGCAGGTTATGGGTAAGCAACACGGTAAGCATGCCGGAGAGAGAGCTCAGAATCCAGAATTGGACCTGCTTTTCCGGAGTATATTGCTCCGGCAGAATGAAAAAAATCCGCCAAGCATGCAGATGGAAATAGTGGCAAACATGCCCAGAAGAGGTCCCAGCAGCACCGTGACAACCAACGGAGCCATCATATAGGGAAGGTACAAAAGTTCATTGCCTATGTCGGAAGTAATGTCAGCCGTTACATGCCGGATGAGACCAAAAAACAGGAGCTGGACCAGAACCGCCCCCCACGTGACGACAAAGGTTTTGTTTTTCCTGCGCAAGGAACCGGCGCATAACCAGTACATAGGCATCAGCGCCAGCGTCACGGAAAAAAGCAGAAAAGCTTCCGACACATGATGCCATATGGATTTTCCCCAGTGGAGACTGTAACTGCCCATCCATTGAAGCACGATGAAAACCAGCACGCACAACCCGACGGATACCGCCAGGCTGGAATCCAAACGGTCACCGGCTGAACGGGACACGGAGGCAGCCCCTTCCGGGGAGGCACTTTCTTTTGCCGCTGCGGCGGCATGCTTTTTCAGAAAATGAAACATGATAATTATTTGGGGTACACTTCGGCAACCTCCGGAATAGTGCCCAGCCGGGCCATCTCCTCTTCTATGAGGGGGTTGACGCCCTGTTGCACCATTTCCATGGAAACTCTCAGGGCATTGCGAATGGCTACAGGGGTAGAACTGCCATGCGCAATGATGGTCACGCCCCTGACGCCCAGAAGAGGGCTTCCCCCTACGGAGTCCGCAGAAAGGCGCACTTTCATGGCACGGAATGCTCCGGAGGCGCAGGCAGCTCCAACCATACGGAACGGGTTTGCCTTAAGTTCCTCTTTCAGCCATTTGCTGAAAGCCTTGGCGGTAGCCTCGCATGTTTTCAACAGGACGTTTCCGGTAAAACCGTCTGTCAGAGCCACATCTATTTCATGTTCAAAAAGATCGTGGCCTTCCACATTTCCTACGAATTTAAAAGGGAGCGCACCGCGCTCCTCCAAATGCTTCAACAGACAAAAAGTTCCCTTGGTAAAATCTGTTCCCTTTTCATCTTCAGAGCCATTGCTCATAACTCCCACCTTAGGCATCTGTTTGCCGTAAACAGAACGCGCCAGAATGCTGGCCATAACGGCATACCCTACCAAATGCCGGGGCTTGGCATCCGGGTTGGCTCCGGTATCAGTCACATTGCAGACTCCGAATTCATTCGGAAGCTGGGTCACAATGCCCGCACGTTCCACACCATCCAGCAACCTCAGTTTGACGGTGGCAGCCGCTACAGCCGCCCCCGTATTGCCCGCGCTGACCACGGCATCCGCATCTCCGGACTTGACCAGATCCACGGAAATGGACATGGATGAATTTTTTTTCTTTCTCACCGCCAGCAATCCGGATTCATTCATTTCCACAACTTCCGCAGCCGGAACGATCTCCACGCGCGGGCCGGAAAGCCCCCAGCGGTCACAAGAGCTGCGCACCGTTTCTTCCCTTCCCACAAGATAAATTTTTTCAATGAGAGGAAAATCCTGCAGGGCCCGCTTCGCCCCGTCCACGTTAATATCGGGCGCGTTGTCGCCGCCCATCACATCCAGTGCAATCTTCATATTATCTGTTGAAGAAATGTGTTAGCAGAAAAAACAGTCCGCTTCAAGCAAGTTCAGCCGCTTTGCGAAGCAAAAGCGGCTGGAAAGTCTATATGATAGCGCCGCAATACGGCGATAATTTTCAAGGCAAATGCGGCGCCCGCGGAACTTACGCTTCCGCTTTCACCACAATTTCCTTGCCGGAACGGGTCGTGTACGTACCGCAATTGGGGCAGGCGGTATGGCCGGGGGTGCTGCTGCCGCAATTCTGGCACTTGCGGAGCTTCGGCGCGCGCCATGCCTGAGCGGCAAGGCGGGTACGCTGCTTCATCTTGGACGTTCTGCGCTTAGGTGCTGCCATAATTTTAGTTGGTAAAAAGGTGATTAATGATGATCTCCCAGTTCATTGAGGGCGTCCCACACGCCGCTATTCCTGATCGGGGCAGAACTGTTTACACCCGTTCCCCCCTCTTTGTCCACTCCAAAATACGGAGTTTTCGCCATACAGTCGTTTTCCATGCCTCCGTCAGCACACTTCGGGTATGCCGGAAAATCCAGAACTATTTCTTCCCTCAAGGAATCTGAAACATCCACAACATTCTGTGAATCAATCTGGAAAGAAGTCGCGAAATCACAAACTTCCACCACGTAGTCAAAGTAGCCCAGGCAACGCACACAGCGGAATTTAAAGGGGGCGGAAATATTGCCTCTTACAAACAATTCATTTTCAAATCTCTGCACATGCAGATCAAAAGCAAGAGGCCCAATGGAAGTAACCTCTTCATCATCAATGCCGAAAAATTTCAGAATCCAGTTCACCGCTGTATTTTTTTCCCTGCCTCCGGCAAGTTCTCCAGTTCTACCAGCAATCTTTTCATGAGTATATCTTACAGGCATACTTAATGCCTGACAAGCAGGCAGGGCGGCACCATTCATGGAAAATGACACATCCGTCCCTCTTTCAGGCAATGCCCGAATCGCTCCGGCCTAACCGGGAGGCCATTCCAGCTTGCGGCCTGCCAACAGATGCATGTGCAAATGGGGGACAGCTTCCCCGGCGTCATGCCCATTGTTGATGACCAGGCGAAAGCCACCTTCATCCAGATGAAGAGTCCTGGCAATCCGCCCGACTGCCAGCATCATGTGTCCCAGAAGGGCGGCATCTTCCTCCCCGGCCTCGGAAAGGCGGGGAATGGGCTTGCGCGGAACAAGCAGCAAATGTTCCGGTGCTTGTGGACTAATGTCCCGGAAGCAAACACACAGGTCATCCTGATATACGATGTCCGCGGGGATTTCCCCTGAACAGATTTTTTCAAATAACGTAGCGGCCATAAAATCAAAAAGGAATCTGCAATGACTTTAACATGTTTTGCAAACCGTGGGCAAGTTATTCCCTGACGGCTGAAGCGCGTCGCAGGCGATCCATAATAGCGCGGCCCAGGCCGGATTCCGGAACGGATTCCGCCACAATGATGTCAATAGCTTCATTTTCATCCATCTGTCTCATCAGGGCAAACAGGCGCACGGCAGCTTCTGCCAGCCGCCCGCTGCCGGGACTCATGGCTACCACTTCCGCCCAGTCCCCTTCCCGGGCAACAGCGGACGTTCCTTCATAGGAAAGCAAGCCGTACTTCACCCCCTCCACCGGGGCAAAACCCCCCGGTTCCAGCAGCAGCATAGGTTTGCGCGGGGCGTAATGGCTGGTGAGCTGCCCCGGCGCATCCGCCGGAGATTCTTCCGAAACAGGACGGCAGGAAGGCTTGCGGCGCACCACCTTGACCAGGTTGCGAAATTGTTCCCGGGTCACCGGCCCCTCACGCAGCAATTCCAGAGAGGGCTTGCCCTTCTCGTCAAGCACAGGGCGCACAATCGTGCTTTCCAGCCCCTCGGAACAGGCTCCGGCATCCAGAATCATTTCAATACTGCCCCCCAATTCCTTCTGTACGGCAGAGGCGGAAGTAGGGCTGATATGGCCGAAGCGGTTGGCGCTGGGCGCAGCTATAGGACGCCCCAGCGCTTTCGCCACCCCCCGCATGGCAGGATGAGCGCTTACGCGAACGGCCACCGTAGGAAGGCCGCTGGTTACAATATCCGGAATGATATCCGCCTTTGGCAACACCAAGGTCAGCGGCCCCGGCCAGAATCTGGAGGCAAGCGTATGCACCAGATCTTCAGCCCCTCCGGAACGGCGGTATATTTTTCCACCTCACTCCCATGATGCACATGAATAATCAGCGGATCAAAAGAAGGCCTTCCCTTGGCTTCAAAAATCCTTGCTACCGCTTCCGGGTTCAAGGCATCCGCCCCCAGGCCGTATACAGTCTCCGTGGGAATCCCTACCAGCGCGCCCGCACCCAGAGCTTCCGCCGCACGGGCATACAGTTTGCGGTTGTCTGACAGGGGATCTACCTCGAACAATTCGGTTTGCATGGCTTTATCCTTGCCTGAAGAAGCTCCTGCGTCAAGCAAGACCTCCTTCCCCTGAAAGGAGAAAACAGACAAATGAATAAGAGCACGTCCTGCGGCCTCATACTTCCCCTCTCTTTTTCCAACTGCCTTTACTTCACTCCACCCTTACGGACTTCCCGAGTGAAAGCTGGCGCAGGAAAAGGCCATTCCGCTAAAAAGTTGTTTTCTCACGCTACCGGATTGAGTACAATCAAGCCATGAATAGGGCCGCATCAACATCCTTGCCAAACATCATCCTGATCGGGCTGATGGGATGCGGCAAAACTACCATCGGAAAGGAACTGCACCGGGAAACGAACCTTGGTTTTACGGATACGGACCAGTTAATTGAACGCCAGACGGGAATGCACATTCCGCAGATTTTCAAAATTCATGGGGAATCACATTTTCGAGACCTGGAAACCGGAATCCTGCAACAGCTTCAGATGGCCGCCACACAAAGCCGCATTATTTCCACAGGAGGAGGCATCATTATCAGACCGGAAAACCGGCTGCTACTGAAAAAACTGGGCTTCGTCGTCTGGCTCCATACAGACGTAAACATCCTGTACCAGCGTATTTCCAGATGCACCAACCGCCCCCTGCTCCAACAACCCAATCCCAAGGCCGTGCTGGAACATCTCATGAATGAACGGCATGGTTTTTACCAGGAAACGGCGCACTTGACCATTGATACGGCCAATCTCCACATCCATGAAATCGCATTCGGCATTCTGGAATCCGCCAGAGTATTCCGGTCCCGACGGCAATAATGCCGACCCGTTTTTCCGTGAGCGGGAAATTTTCTCTTTCTGATTCATCCTAACGCAAGCGCTTCCGGGGAAGCCCTTTTTCCCGCTCCACGCACAAGAAACAACAAAAGGCGATCCCCATTAAAGGAACGCCTTCAGGAAAATAATAATGCACCGGAAAAGGCTTAAGCCTTACGGGCCTTACGGATCATTGAATTCACCGTTTCAGAGGGCTGTGCTCCGTTGGCAAGCCATTTGTCAACCTTTTCCAGATTGATGGTATAGTTGACACCTTCCTTCATGGGGTCATAGGAGCCCACTTGCTCAATGTAACGGCCGTCACGACGCGCGCGGCTGTCGACAACGACGATTTTGTAGTAAGGACGGTCCTTGGAACCCTGACGGTTGAGTCTGATTGCTACTGCCATATCAATTATAAATAAAAGGTGTTAATGGAAAACTTGCGCGCCTTGCCACTCACATGCGTGCGCGTTCGGCTTTCCACAGCGGGTGCAGATGTATGCGATATAATGGAGTCATTGTCAATACCAGAGTTATTTTTACAGGAAAAAAAAGCCTCTCCTCCATTTCTGCATCAGGAAAAAATTTTCCCACCGCCATGCGGCCAAAAGAATACAGCATGCTGAATCCGAACCCCGCCAGCACAAGGGACAATATTCCATCCAGTATTCCGGCATACCGTCCGTAAAAGGAACGAATGGGCTGCCAGCGGAAAACAAGAGCCCACAAAATCCAGCCCGCCGTTCCCGTCGCCACGATTAAAAAACAGATAAAAAGAGCATAGGAAGGATCATGATTTTTTTTTTCCAACAGCGGAGCGGAAAGAGCCACAAAGAAAAAACGTGGCCTTGGGATTCATCAGGTTAGTCACCAGAGCATCACGGTAAATACAGGAAGCCGGGGGAAATATCCCCGCACCCGGCAAGGAAAGCATTCCTCCCCCTCGGCCATATTTTCTATGCCAAATACAGCATCCAGCAGGAAGCGGCGCAAAACAGCCCCACCCCCAGGAAACTGTGAAAAACGGATGCTCCTACTGTACAAGCCAGTGCAGCATGGGCAACTATTCCGGTACCAATGCCCAAAGCAGCCATCACTCCCGCGCCAAAGCCGTAAGCCAGCGTGCTCCGGGTAACAAAAGCCTGGTCGGGCCCCGGAGATGCCTGGGAAAGAAGCAGAATACCTGCGAACATAAGTTCTTCCTTCATGAAACAAAAAAACCCTTATGCCCTGGGATGCGCCTGTCTGTAAACTTCCGCCATTCTGGCACGCGTCACATGCGTGTAAATCTGGGTAGTGGATAAGGAAGCATGGCCCAGCAGTTCCTGGACGGAACGGAGATCCGCCCCTGCCTCCAGAATGTGCGTGGCGAATGTATGCCTGATCTTATGGGGAGAAATGGTAAAAGGAATGGAAGACAGCTTCACATATTTGTTCAGCATCATCTGCACGGAGCGAGCGCTTAACCGGGTTCCTATACGGGAGACAAACAAGGGGGAATTCTTCGGCAGACAGGCCATGGAAACATAAGTTTCCAGAGCAGCCAGAGCAGGAGTTCCCACAGGCAGGATGCGCTCCTTGCGCCCCTTCCCCATTACCTTCACGCCCCGGAAACGGTGGTCCACACTGCCGACATCCAGCCCTACTAATTCACTCAGGCGCATCCCGCAGGAATAAAAAAGTTCCAATATGGCGGCATCACGGTAGGGAAGCCATGCGGGAGCATTGGCGGAAACGGCCGTCTTGTAGGGAAGCTCCAACAATTCCAACATCTGGTTGAGTGTCAAGAAAACGGGAAGCGTTTTTTTTCTTCTGGGAAGGGAAACGCCCGTCATCGGATTCGTCTCCAGCCCGTGCCTCCGCATCATGAAACGGTAAAAACTGCGCAGGGCGGCAAACCTCAGCCGGATGGAAGACGTGGCGGCTTCATCCTTCAGCTCCTGGAAAAGCCAGTCCCTCATCTGGTCCGGCGTACAATTCTCCCACCCTGGGAATGAATCAGCCGCCCAGGCCCTGAACTGGCGCAAGGCGCGGGCGCACACCTCCACCGTATGAGGAGAAGCCTGCTTTTCCACCTCCAGATATTGAAGAAAGTCCTGTTCCGGTTCCAGAGGAATCCCCATCATGAAGAATAAATTACTCCGTACCTTTATCCTTGTCATCCCCGGCATCCACCGGCGACTCCTTCAGCAGCACTTCACTAATATTGGCCCGGATGAACAAATCAATATCGTCCGGTTCTTCCATGGCATACAAAGGGCTGTCTTTATGGCTGTCCGCCAGAGCCTGCTCTCTCTCCACCGGGCTGAGCACACCGTCCTGGTCCAAATCGTAAAGCTCCATCATTTCCTTCATTTTGGCCTGGTACAGAGCCGCGGCATCTTTCATGACAACGGCATGTTCCTCCGGATCAATGCGGCCGTTCCCGTTGGCATCATAATTCTGCAGCAACATGTTACGAGTCAGCAGAAACAATCCAGGAGCAACCATGAAGCGCTTCCGTCCCACCGTGCGAATTTCCACCATGGGGCATTTCCACCCCCTCTGCCGGCGGGGGCGGCGGAGGAATTTCCTTCCTTCCTCTCGGCGAGGGGTAAAACGGAATTCCATCTCTCTTGTCCGGCCCGGCATCCGGCCTGCGCACCCCGCGCCGTTTCTCTACATGTTCCCGGAAAGCCCTGTACTCTTCCAGGGAAAGCCTTCCGTCCCCATCCTTATCAAACTTCCTCAGGAAGGTTTTTCTGGCCTCCCTCCGCGCAGAGCGGGCATCCTCCACCAACCGGGCCTTGTCCTGTTCGGACAAAATTCCCGTGCCCGTACTGTCATAGCGGTCCAAAACCATTTGGCGGATGAGCAAAGTCACCTGAAGGCATTCCAGTCCGGGCCTGGGGGCAGTTTCCATTTTCCCGCGGTCGCCGGAAGCCACGGATTGCCCTGCCGCAAACGGGAACAGACCGAACGCCAGCGCTGCGGAACATGACAAGATAAACATGTGGGGCAATCTCATAACCACTTTTACTAACCCCGCCGGAAAAAGACGGTTTCAAAAATAAACATCCGCCCCTGCCGGCGGGCGACACGGGCGGATGCAGGAAACGTACGGAAAGCGGAAAAACTTACTTCTCCACTTGAACGATCGCGTTCTTTTCCAATTCAATCACCACGCCTTCCGCAATCTTGAGAGAAACGGTGCGCTCATTCACCTTCTCCACAAAACCGTGCAGCCCTGCGTTTGTAATCACCTTGTCCCCGCGCTGCAGGGCTGCGATGCGCGCCTGCTGCTCCTTCTGCGCCTTCCTCTGGGGACGGATCAGCATCACCCAGAACAGGACGATGATAATCACAAACATGAACATGGGGCTGGCGAGAATCTGCTGAAACATATTTGCGGGTTCCTGCCCGGCGGCGCCCGCCGCATCCTGAGCCTGTGCTAACATAAAGATATTCATAAAATGTCGTTTGCTTTATACCGCGCGATAAACGAATCCTTGAAGGAACCGAACGTGCCGGCGGCTATGGCCTCGCGCGCCTGGGCCATCAGCCGGAGATAGAATTCCAGATTCTGAAAAGAAAGCAATCTTAAAGCGAGTATTTCACCGGCTTTAAACAAATGCCGCACGTAAGCGCGGGAAAATTGCGTGACATGCGGATGTCCCTCCGGGTCAATTGGGCGGGAATCCGTCGCCCAGCGCTGATTCTTGATATGCATGGGGCCGTCCGGAGTCAGCGCCACGCCGTGGCGAGCCAGGCGGGTAGGCATTACGCAGTCAAACATATCCACGCCGCGGGCAATCATTTCCAGCAATTGGGGGGGGGTGCCCAGCCCCATGGCGTACCGGGGCTTCTCCTCCGGCAGCCAGGGAGCGGAATGATCAATGGCGCGGAGCATTTCATCCTCCGGCTCTCCCACGGAAACGCCGCCGATGGCGTACCCGTCAAAATCCATGGCGGCCAGTTCTTCCGCGCACTTCTTTCTTAAATCCGCATACACGGAACCCTGCACAATACCGAAATGGTGCTGACGCCCTTCCCCGGAACGGGGGCGATGTTCCTGCACCCACGCCTTGCAGCGGCGGGCCCAACGAAGCGTGTACCCCCAGGGAGGCTTCCGCGTACTTCCTGTCGCAGGGATAAGGGGGGCACTCGTCAAACAGCATGGCGATATCACTGCCCAAGTCCGCCTGGATCTTCATGGACCGCTCCGGGCTCAGCATCATGTACGCCCCGTCCAAATGGTTCTGGAAACGCACCCCTTCTTCCGTAATTTTACGGAGCTTGGCAAGGGACCAGACCTGGAACCCGCCGGAATCCGTCAAAATAGGGCGGTTCCAGGAGGAAAATTTGTGTAATCCGCCCATTTGCCTAATTAAAGCGGAACCGGGGCGCAGGGACAAATGATAGGTATTTCCCAGAATAATCTCAGCTCCCAGCATCTCCAAATCCTGCGGATGCATGGTTTTCACGGAACCCTGCGTTCCCACCGGCATGAAAATGGGGGTGGGAACCCGTCCATGCGGCAACTCAAGCGACCCCAGGCGCGCAGCCGTGGAGGAATCTTTCTGATGAAGTATAAAAGGCATCGGAATCAGACTTTCTGCAATTTGATAAAGCGGGCGCGGTAAATCGGCTTTCCCATGGCCTCCCATTGAAGCTGGAAATCCGTACGGGGATAAAAAAAATCGTCCCTCATCCCAACTGGCACGGCTAAACAGACCGCTGCGCGCCACATGGTCCAGCACCCACAGAAAATATCCTTCATGATCCGTCTTGAACAGGAACTCCCCGCCATCGGACAGGGAACGGTGAAGCACGGGAAGAAAATCCTCCTGCACCAGCCGGTTCTTATGATGCCTCTCCTTGGGCCAAGGATCCGGACATAAATAATGCAGCCGGGAAATGCAGCCGGGCTGCATCATCCATTCCAGAAAGTAACGGCTTTCCACGCGAAACACCTTCACGTTATCCAACCCGCGGACGGCCGCCCGGGAACAAACCCCCCGTACGCGGCCCAAAAGCCGTTCTATTCCCAGAAAACGGCGCTCCGGATAATGGGCCGCCATCTGAAGCAGGAATCCTCCGTCCCCACACCCCAAATCAACCTCAAACGGACCATCCGCGCCAAAAATATCAGAAGGCGCCAGCACCTTGAAAAAATCGTCTGGAATAAAGGCCGGATTTATCATGGGAATCAACGTGCGGATAAGATGCGTTACAAAACGGACTCTGTCAAACGAGAAGACCCTCTCCCCGCAAGCATGGCGGGAAGAGGCCCGAAAAAACGGAAAAAATAAGCCAGAACGGCCCGGAACCGTCAGCTCCGGCAATAAAGGCGATTATAAATTTTACGGTCAAAACGGTAATAGCGCGCGGCGCGGTGGGGAACCCTCCTCCTTCTCATCCAGCGGCACAATGTAGGGGCGGGAAGCGATCTTTTGTGGAAATTACGCACATCCATGGGCTTGCCGAGAATCTCCTCATTCAGCCGCCGGAGCTGAAGAGCCGTAAACTTGGCAGGCAGCATGTCATAAATCAGCGCAGGCTCCTTCTTCACGGAAGAACGCACTCTCTCCAGCGCCAGGTCAATAATATCCCGGTGATCAAACGCCAGTTCCGGCAAATCATCTACAGGAACCCAGCGGGTCTTGTGGCTTTCCATCAGTTTGCGCAGCTTGGTGGAAATCCTGAGCATGGCCATGTAGGCCACCGTCACCAGGCGTCCTATCTTCTGGCCGGAAACAGCCTCCACCCATGCCCTGTCCTCCGGATTCTTGATGCGCGATGGCGCACCGAAAGTATGGAACTGTTCCAAATGGGGGGAAGACATGCCGGTCATGTCAAACAAAACGCGGCGGGCAGCGGCATCCAGTTCTTCCTCCTCATAAATCAAATCGCCGGGCAATTTGGAAATGGCGCCGGTATGGCCAGGTTCAAATTGCGTCTTCTCAACCAGAAGGACTTTCAAACCTTCTTCATCGAACCCGATCAACACACAATCCACTGAGAGATGCGGATAAAATGCCTGCCTGCTCATTATGTTATCTATTATTGTAGTAAGTTCCCAGAATCGCATCAACGCTACGCAAGCGAACCAGCCAAGTCAACCAAAATCAAAATAGAAACGGCAATGAAAAGCCGGCCCGCTTGGCACCGGGAAACATCACGCCACTTCCGGAAGACTGCTTCTCACGGGCGGAAAAACGCGCCCGCGTCTTGCATTTCATCATCACCCCGTCCATATAATAAAATCATGCAGACAGGTATCCTCAGGGGAATGTCCGTGCTGGCCGGGCTGCTATGGCTGGCATCCTGCTCGTCCTCTCCCAAAAGTCGGGATTATCCGGGCTACATGACCCGCCCCTATACCATCCGGGGGCATCGCTACCATCCCATGAACGTGGAACAGGCGCTGGCGTATGAACAAACGGGAATTGCCTCCCATTACAATGAATGCGCCCTTTGGGGGCTCGTCAGCGGAAAAACGGCGATCGGAGAAAACGTGCGCCCCTGGCATCTGCACGCAGCGCATCCCACCCTTCCCCTCCCGTGCGAAGTGCTCGTTCAATCCCTTCGAACAGGCAAAACCGTAAAAGTCCGTGTAAACGACCGGGGCCCTTTCATCAAAAACAGAATCATAGATCTTAGTGAAGAAGCCGCAGAACGGCTGGACATGAAGCACCATGGGCTGGACAAAGTCAGAATCACCGTCCTTTCCGTAGGAGACGGGAAATGGAAAAAAGAAGCGCCCCCTTGCGCCACTCCGGCCTGATTCCCTACTTCAACACATTCCGTGTGGTCTTAAAATGCATCTTGGCCACCTTGGGCAGCATTTCTTCCCCATGCAGGGCCACCAGCTGGCGCGCAGCTTTCACCACTTGGCCGGAAGCTCCCAGCGGCAACTTCATGCCGGCGCCCTCTCCCGCCGCATCCATCCAGTTCACAAAACGTTCGCGCGCCAGAATAGATGCCGCAGCCACAGCAACATCACTCTCCGCCCGGACACGCTGTTCCAGCCGGACACACACCTTTTTGGCGGCAAGCGCCCTCTTCAGAACAAACGGATTGGCGAACTGGTCGCTCAATGCCATGGGACAATCCGGCACCTTGGCCGCCAGCCCCTCAATCACCGTAGCATGCCCCCAGGCGAGAAAACGGTTCAAATTCCCGAACTCCGGATAAAGCTGGTTATACCGTTCCGGGCCAATGCTTACCAGATGAAACCGGATGCCCGGCACCCTGCGGATCCCCTCCGCCAGGCAACGAATTCTGGATGAAGACCCTACCAGCTTGCTGTCACAAACGCCCAGCTTGCGCAATGCGGCGCCGATGCCCCCGTCCACATAAACGCCGGCCACCACCAGCGGGCCGAAGTAATCTCCCTTTCCGCTCTCGTCAATCCCGAAGTGGGGAACAAAACCGCATCCTTCTTCCATCTCTTCCGGCTGGGCCAAAACTCCGGTCACCTGCGGTTCCAGCGTAAACTCTATAAAATCATCCGTTCCCTTTCCTTGCAGAAGAAGCTTGTTCTTCTTCTCGTAAACCGTCGCCAGCAGGGAAGGCCCGGCAAATGAAAAACGCGCATAGGGAACCTCTCTTCTTTCAAACCCCTTTTCCTCAAGAATGGACTCAAGCCTTCCGGCCTGGGCGTCAGTCAGCATGGTTGTAAACGTGGTTCGCATATATCCTTCCCGGAGCCGGAACACTCCGGGGCAAGCAATGGAAGCATCCCAACCATTCCGGTCAAGCAAAATTCCCGCATCACGCGGTTGAGGACGTAAAAATCAAGCATGCCACGGATTATGTGATTTTTTAGGAGACAAATCATGCACGCTGAACTATAAAACTCATACATTCATATCATTCTGCACTCCATATGGCTAAAACATTAACAAAACGAGACCTCGTTAACAAAATCAGCGCCGAAACCAACTTCACTCAGATTGAAGTGTTCGACATCGTACAGCGTGCCGTGGACATTATCTCCAGCACCCTTGCTGAAGGCGACCGTGTGGTGATTCGCAATTTCGGAACCTTCCAGGTGAAGGAAGTGAAGCCCAAAGTAGGCCGCAACCCCAAAAATCCCGACCAGGATGTGCCGATTCCGGCCCGCTCCGTTGTCAAATTCAAGGTTGGCAAGGAATTGAAGGATCAGGTCGCCAAGCTGACCGCCTCCAAGTAATCCCCACAGGGATCAGACAGATTACTCCGGGCGCCTCCATCAAGCAATGGAGGCGTCTTTTTGTTTGCAATTTGCGCGGCATTCGGGAATATAAGGGAACGTGAGCATGTTCCGGATACAGCACCTTCTTCTGATCACCGTAGCAGCACTTTGCTCCTGTGCTACAGAACGCACGGTAGCTACAAACTTTCAGCCCCGGCAACGCCCTGATTCGGAAAAAACGGACGCAGAGCTGATGGATGCCCTGGAAGCGAAATTCGCCGGCGGCTTCGGCCAGCAGACGGACAAGGAAGGAAACACCAGGATGGTGTCCCAAAAACGGAGTTCCTTTGAAGGGCTCCGGTACAGCGGCAACACGTCTCAAATCGAAAAAAAGGCTTTTGAAACCGCATCCTTTGAAAAAAAGAAATTTGACGGTGCCTCCACCCGGTTTGAAACGAAGAAATGGGACGGCATCAAATCCTTCACGGATGATAAACTGGAAACACCGGACTTCATCGCCCACGCCAGGGGAGTAAATACCCACTCCTGGCAGGATGCCTCCAAACAATACGCCACGCAGCAATCCGACTTTCATGGACGCTCCTGGAAAGATGCGGACAAGCGCCTCGGCCACACTGTCAACCGGGACATTGAAGCCAAGAGACAAAGCTTTGGACAGCCAACTATCATGAGTGCGCGGCAGGCCCAGGCGCATACTATTCAGGAAACGCGGGAAATGATGGGACGCACGGACTGATGCGCCGATGTTTCGGACGTGATCCCATGCCACATTTCAGATTCGACATTGTTTTCAGCCGCCATCTATAATTCTGCCCGTGAGTGCCAAAGACGTTCCTCCTTCCATCACCCTGCCTACCAGTGACTACTATACCATTGTCAAAATGAGCAATCATGCCGTCGTGGGAGTATTCCGCCAGCATGTCTTTGCGCGCCGCAGCACGCGCCGTTATGCGCCCCCCATCCCTGAAGAACACGACTCCTATTGCGTTAAAAGAACTCCGGAGCGTGTCATGGTCCAAATCTTTCATGACGGCAACGAAGTTTACCGTTGCATTTTTGTGCCGCCTGCCGATTATTGACGGCAGGACAACCATGAAAGCTCCTTTTTTCAGTCCGGCCTTCTGCCTCATTACAAGCCTGATTACAGCCTGCTCTTCTCCCTCCGGCCCCAATGCGTGGACGCCGGTCACTTCCGGTCCTCCGCGTGCGCCCATCCCCCAGAACGAAGTTCTGGTCATTGACGAATACCCCATGGGGAATACACCAACGTGGGGCATTTTAACGGGCCGGAAGGGCGCATTGTCCATGTCTCTATGGAAGACAAGGAACTAATCGACTACTTCACCAGGGAAGCTGCGGCCATGGGGGGCAATACCGTCGTCATCAGGGAACCGCGCATCCGCTACCGTTCCGGCGAAGGCAAGAGCAGCCGGGTGGACGTCATCTATGTTCGGGAAGAAATGGGAACACACGGTGCGGAAGACCTGGGCATGGACTCGCTCCCCATTGATGAAGAATCTCTGCGGATTTATTAGAGCCGCCGGAAACGTCCCAGGTGCCATTTCCTGCCCGGAGTTTTTTCAGCTCTTTTTATTGGCCGCACCGCAATGCGGGCACTCCGCACGGGAAATTCCCCTTCTCCATATAAAACCGGAATCCGCATATCCGGCACTGGAACTTGCGCCTCCGCTCCAGGAAAGATCGTATCCATCCCACAGCCAGGCAAACAGATACCACAGCGCAAAAACCGCCGGCGCCCAGTAAAAACAGGCGCATCAAAAATGGAGGGTCATATTCACGGCTCTTCCTCCTTCCATTCGATGGACATGGTGCCGCTCCGCGGCTCCCGGACGGAACCCAGCGCAAAGACCGGGCGAACCTCATTGCGGACTCATCCGCTCCATTACTTCCGGAAGACTCCAGCAACAAAACTTGAGAAGGAACGCCCCATACATCCACCACCACAAAAAAATCACTCCTCAGCCCCGTGTGATCTTCACTTCTGGAAAAACCGGACAGGGAGCCGGCTGTAACAATCCGTCCATCCAGCCCCGGGGAACAAAAAAGACAAATAGGGAATGCATGTTCCGGAAATCTCCAAGGAAGGATTCATCATGGCGCGTATATGAAAATCCGGATGCTGCCACATACGCCAGACCTGATCCGCCACAGTGGGCACGGACACGGGGGGAAGAGGGGCCAGAGGCGTATCTGCGGAACGCGGAGAAGGCAAAGTCACGCCCATTTCCCCGGTCGGGCCGGCCGTCACCGGATCAGCCCAAACGGGGCCTCTCACAGGCAGAGGAGTATTGCGCAGCACATACTGATGCAGGCGCGGATTATCTGCAGGCAGCAGCACCACGGCACCCGGCTGATCTCCCCTGCTGCGGATTTCCGGCACCTCCACATGGACAAAAAGGCCGGCGGCAAAAGCGCAAACGCCAAAAAAAAAAGCATCCACAGAAAAATACGCCAGCGCAACAGGCCGGTTTCCCTCCAGTCAAACGTCAATCCCAAATGAAGGTCGAAAAAATTTTTATCCCGGCTCTTTTTATTCATCTTCATGAGGTAAAAAGGGAAAAGATCAATCCGCGGGCTCGGCGGCAATATAACACGTCATCCCCTTGGCAAGCACCATATCCACCAGCTGCTGTTCCAGGGCCCGTGAAACGGAATCATCCAAACGCAGGGCAATCCCCATACGGCTCCCATTCTCCCCATGCTCCCGGGAAATCCGGTCCAATTCTGAGGAAACGCCGGGCATCCCGCCTTCAATCAGGCGTTTCCGATATAAAAAGCGGGCTGGTCGCCAGCCGTAACTGAAATAAACTCAACATCCCCCACAATATTCATCAGAAAATGGGAAGAAGGAGCCTTTACCTCATACCCGTACGCCATTCCCACACGGGAAGTCATGATCGTCAGCACGCAGACAAGAACAACCAAATCCAGCAGGACGACCACCTGAATGAAAAACGCCCCGGCGGGCAATGTTGAACGGGTCTTGATCTGCATGCCTTTCCTCCTTCCCTGTTGCACTCACAAGCCCCGGCCGTTCATGCTCTCTCCGGCCTCGCGCCTCTGCCGGGCATCACACACCAGGCAAACGGCCTCCGTGCCGGCCCGTTCCAGGGAATGTACAATCTGGCGGGAGCGGGAGGCCAGGTAGGAATAAAACAAATAAGCGGGAATAGCAATGCTCAGCCCCAGGGCGGAACTAAGCAGGGCTTGGTAAACGGCATCCGACATGGCAAGAGAGGGAGCCTTCCCTTCCAGAACCCGGCTGGGAATAAAATCCCACCAGCCCCTGGATCGTCCCCAGCACGCCGACTAGCGGGCTCACCGTAGCCACTACCAGCAATCCGCGGATATTCTTTTCAATCTGAAACACTTCCATCTGAACGGAATCCTCTGCCACAGTCCGTAGTTCTTCACGCCTCAATCCGGCATGAGCCAGCACGGAAGAAACCACGCGGGCCGCAGGTCCCGGTAAAATGGAAGCCTCATGCCGGGCTTCATCCGTCTTTCCGGCATTTACCAGCTTGGAAATACCTCTTAAAAAATCTCCAGTATTAATTTGAATCCTGTGAAAATACAAAATCCGCTCCGCGACAACCGCCAGCGCATAAACGGCCAGAAAGCTCAAAACCCAGAACAACGGACCTATCTTGATGATCAATTCATTCATAACCCTCTTTCTCGCGTTAGATCATGCACACTTCCCATGTAAATTCAACTCAAACCTATGTGGCCCGGCAGCCGAGCTTCTGCAGCAGCCGCGTTCCCGCCCATAATAAGACGGAACCGAGCCACAGCAGAGAACCGAAACTCAGGAGCCATACCGCATCAAACAGGCACATGCCGGAAAGCAGCACCGTCACAGCCCTTTGAACCTGGGGCCTGCCCGCCTCACGCCGTGCTACGGCGGAAATCACGCAGGTAAACAAAAACAGGCCGAAAGCATACCACAGCAAGGCCGGAGGAGGAACGGACTCTCCACCCGAACGGGCAAATGCCAAGCCGGCGGCCAGCACCCACACCCCACGGCACAACCCCATCAAAACAATGGAGCCGCTCCACAGTTTATGGAACACATTATACAGGGAAATCACAATCAGCAGCAAAGCCCCCACGGCAAATTCCCCGCCCAGCGCCATGTTCAGCACCAGGCCGGACAACCCGGCAGCCAAAGACAACAGCCTCAGTACGGAAACGCTCACCGCGCCGCACGGCACGGGGCGGTCCGGATAACGGGCGGCATCCCACCTGGCGTCCACACGGTCATTCTCCCACATGCCATACAAATAAAAGCACAGCCCCATCAGCACTACGCCCCCATACAGGGCGGGAAGCGGCAGCTCCGCCCCACGGACGGAAGCCCACGCCGCCGCCGCGTTGGTAAACAGCGTGGGAATATTGGCCGGACGGGAGGAACGGAGTACTCCTCTCAATAAACGGCAATCATGCATCGCCGCATACTGTACAGGGAAAAACGGCGATGACCAAGCACATCCACAGTCAGCAAAAGTGCGGGAACCGGCATCCCGCCCATGCCGGGCAGCATCCATACATACCCAGAAATAGATTGTCTTTGCAGGGCTGTCCCCTATCATGCCGGAGGCATTAAAAATACTCTTCTCTCCCCCATGAATATCAGGACCCACATCCAGGCGCTTCTCATCTGTACCCTGCCCCTGTCCGCACAGGGGCAAAGCATCGTGGATTCACGGGCCTCCCTTCCACGGGCCGTCCAGCTTCACGGGGATGAAGGCAGGGAAACGGTGCGGCCAGACGAATCCAAGCGCATCTCTCCGAACGAAGCGCCGGCATCCCGTGTTCAGCCCCAGCGGATCGTCAACCGGATTGCCGCCACAGTCAACGGCCGTCCCATCACGGCCAATGAGGTCAGCGTGCGTCTTATGCCCATCGGAGCACAGCTCGCGGCCCAGTATCCCAAACAGGGGCCCGAATTCTACAAGCAACTGGCCCTGGCGAAAAAAAAAAAACATCATTGAAGACCTGGTGGAGCGAGAACTGCTCCGCAATGAATTTGAAGGCATGGGCGGCGTCATTAGGGGACTCTCTCATTGACCAGGAAGTCAACCGCACCATCCTGACCACCTTTAACGGAGATCGTTCCGCCTTCCTGAAAAACCTGAGCCTCTCCGGCATGACCATCCGCGCTTTCCGGGAAATGACGAAAAAACAGCTTCAGGTTCAAATCATGCGGGCTTCCAAATACGACCAGGAAATACCGCCTACTCCGGAGGAAATACAGCAGGAATACGAATCTACCAAAGAACAATACCGGGACCTGACCAAAGACAAAATCAAATTCAAGAAAATCTTCATTCCCATGCTGGGGGATGACTCCGCCTCCACGCCGGAAGTACAGCTGAACCTGGCGGAACTCATCGCCAAGGAAATCAAATCCAAAAACGCCACCTTTGAGGAAATGGCCAAACGCTACTCCAGGATCTATATGCGGAAAAAGGCGGTGACTGGCCCGTTACGGAACGCTCCACGCTCTCCCCGGAATCCGCCGCCATCATCTTTGGCGCACAGCCCAGCGAAATCATCGGACCGTTGGTGGACTCCACCGGCTTCACCATCGTATTGGTGGAGAAAAAAGGAACTGGCGCCGCCGCCCCCCCCTCCGCCATCAAGGAGCAGATTGACATCATGGCGCGCAACAAGCGCAGCAATGAACGTTATAAAAAAATGGGTGGAACGCCTCCGGAAAAAAAGCCATCGTCAAAATATACATCTGATTCTTCTCCTTTCCCCATTGCCGGACCGGCCCATTCAACAAGGCCGGTCCGGCGTTCTCTCTTTCATTTCCCCTGTTTTTCTTTCCGCCAACCGTTCCGTCCGCTCTCCTTCTCCTGCCGGGGGCATCTTCCTCTCGCCCATATCTCTGGAAGACGCCTTCATACATAACTGGACGGCGGCCGCAAGTCATCCCGCCTGACGCGTGGAACCCTGCTGACGTAATCCGGGCAGAAACCGTATCCTGCTGAATAAAAATCTTGCAAGATGGCAGATTTCCAGTCGTAATATCACAGATATGTTCACCAATATTACACGCACGACCCTCTGCATTACTGCGTTCAGCATCGCCAGCCTCATGGCGGCGCCTCTGAATGCAACCAAAACGGAGAGCCTGGATTGGAACTGGAAATTCGCCCGTTTCGGGAAAATGCCGGATGGCAGTACGCAACCGGAACCGGGAAAAGCCATGGGATTCGCCACTGCCACCAGTGAAGAATCCGGCAATCCGGCGGACAATGCCGTGGACGGGGACAAGTCCACCCGCTGGTGTGCCGCCAGTGGCAAAAGCGGAGAAAAAATCACCGTGGACATGGGACGCCCCGTAGATGTAAAAACCGTTAACATCCTGTGGGAAAAACAAAGCAACCATCTTTTCAAGCTGGAAGGCTCCGGTGACGGAAAACGCTGGGCAACTATTGAAGACAAAACTTCCGGGCAAAACGACTCCAAGGAAGACACGGTAGAAAACAAAACCGGCAAACCGCGATACTTCCGCATCACCGTCACGGGCAACAACCAGAGCAACTGGGCCAGCATCCGTGAAATCACCTTTAAAAACGACAAGGGGGAAATTATCCGCCCTCAGGCCGCCGCCGGAACCAGTAAGTCGGACAATCCCTCCAGCCCCTCTTTCAACGACAAAAACTGGCGTTCCTTGAACCTGCCGCACGACTGGGGCGTGGAAGGCCCCTTCCGGATGGAAATTGAAAACAGAACCGGAAACTCCCCTGGGTCGGCATTGGCTGGTACCGCAAAACGCTGGAAATCCCGGCGGACGCCAAGGGCAACCAATTCTATCTGGACTTTGACGGCGTTATGTCCCGCCCCAAAATTTATGTGAACGGACACCTGGCCGGCGAATGGAAATACGGTTACAGCTCCTTCCGCGTGGACATCACGCCCTTCCTGAAATTCGGGCAGCAAAATACCATTGCCGTCAGAGTGGACAATCCCCCCAGCACCTCCCGCTGGTATCCGGGCGGCGGCATCTACCGCCATGTGTGGCTCACGGAATCCAACCCTGTGCACATCGAACACTGGGGCGTTTTCGTCAAAACTCCGGAAATCACCAAATCCGCCGCCAAGGTGGAAGTGGACACCACGGTAAAAAACACCACGGACAAAGCCGTCATCCCCACTGTTACTGAAGAAATCCTGGACGGAGGTAAAATCGTAGCCTCCACAACCACCAAAGGGGAAGAAATTCCCGCCGGGGAAAAAAGGCAAAATCACCAGCACGCTGACGCTCAAAAACCCCACTCTGTGGACCCTAAACGCTCCCCATCTGTATAAGATGAAAACCACGGTCAGGATGGGAGACAAAGTCATCGACCAAAAATTCACCAACTTCGGCGTAAGAACCGTTGAATGGAAACCCACGGGATTCTACCTTAACGGGGAGCGCGTGCAGCTCAAGGGCGTTTGCCAGCACCATGACCTGGGACCGCTCGGCTCCGCCGCCCACACTCGAGGCTATGAGCGCCAGATTGAAATCCTGAAGGAATTCGGCGTCAACTCCATCCGCACGTCCCACAACCCGCCTGCGCCGGAAGTGCTGGACCTGTGCGATAAAATGGGCATCCTAGTCATTGACGAACTTTTCGACGTATGGCAATGCTCCAAAGAAGGCGTCAACAACGAATCCTTTAACGAATGGCATGAATCGGGAAATGAAGTTCCGGAACAGGGAATGAAAAAAATCTGCACCATATCTCCCAAACCCTGACGGATCTTTTTCCACCGGGAAGACCCCACGCGTAAAGTGACTTCCGGCTGCAACAACGCCAATGCCGCACGCAACGGCTTTGGGGACACCCTGGATGTTTACGGCTACAACTACAAGCCCTGGGCCTATAAGGACTTCGCCAAGGACCGCCCCCACCAGCCGTTCTATGGTGCGGAAACCGCCTCCTGCGTCAGCTCCCGCGGAGAATACTTCTTCCCCGTGGACTGGAACAAGGGCAAGGGATTCTACCTCTACCAGGTCAGTTCCTATGACCTGTACGCCCCCGGCTGGGCCAACCGTCCGGATGTGGAATTCGCCGCTCAGGAAGACAATCCCAACAGCGCGGGAGAATATGTATGGACGGGCTTTGACTACATTGGGGAACCCACCCCGTACAATCTGGACGCCACCAACGCCCTGAACGTGCCGGAAGGGCCGGAACGCGAAAAGCTGATGGCGGAACTCAAAAAACTGGGAGACCGCGCCCCCTCCCGCAGCTCCTACTTCGGCATCGTGGACCTGTGCGGCTTCAAAAAAAGGACCGCTTCTACATCTACCAAGCCCACTGGAGGCCGGATCTCAAGATGGCGCACATCCTGCCGCACTGGAACTGGCCGGAACGTAAGGGGCAGGTAACACCCGTGCATGTCTACACCAGCGGGGATGAAGCGGAACTCTTCCTGAATGGGAAATCCCAGGGCGTCCGCAAAAAGGGCACCGGGGAAAAGGACCGCTACCGCCTCGTGTGGGAAGACGTCAAATACACGCCCGGCACCCTCAAAGTAGTCGCCAAAAAAGGACGGTAAAATCTGGGCTACGGACACGGTAACCACTACCGGAAAACCTGCGGCACTCACCCCTCAAGCCGGACCGCAATGAAATCAAGGGAGACGGCTATGACCTGTCTTATGTCACCGTAGCCGTCCGCGACGCCCAGGGCCGTATGGTGCCCCGAAGCAAAAACCAGCTCACCTTCAGGGTAAGCGGCCCTGCGGACATCGCCGGCATCTGCAATGGTGATCCCACGGACTTCACCACCATGGCGAATCCGGAAAACAAGAAAATCATGAAAATCAAGGCCTTCAATGGTCTTGCCCAGGTCATTCTGCGCTCCCGCAAGGGAGAATCCGGAAAAGTGACGCTCCAAGTCATCTCCAACGGACTCAAGCCGGCTCAGACAACTGTGACGGTCAAATAAAAAAACAGGAAAAACTCCGTTCCAGCCGCCGGGCTCCATCAGGAAACCCGGCGGCTTTTTCATCACATTATTCCGGGGAAAAAGAGCCATCTTTCCACCCTCTCCCGGACAGGTAGGGATTGAAAGAAAAAAACTTTATGCTACCCTTTTGCCCATGTCTGATCTGCCCAAAGCATACGATCCCTCCCTGGTGGAAGAAAAATGGCAATCCCGCTGGATTGAAGAAGGTTGTTTCAAGGCTGACCCGGCTTCTGAAAAGCCTGCCTACTCTGTCGTCATCCCTCCCCCAACGTCACGGGAGTGCTGCATCTGACCATGCCGGAATCGCCACGCAGGTAAGGGTGGAAAAAGACCTCAAACAGACAACGGGCCGGAGCCGCCACGATCTGGGCCGTGAAGCCTTCCTGGAAAAAGTCTGGGAATGGAAAGAAAAACACGGAGGCATCATCATCAACCAGCTCCATAAGCTGGGTTGTTCCTGCGACTGGGACCGCGAACGCTTCACGATGGATGAGGAATACACCAAAGCCGTTGGACAGGTCTTCATTGAACTCTTTAAGGAAGGACTCATCTACCGGGGCCGCCGCATGGTCAACTGGTGCCCTGTATCCCTCACGGCCCTCTCTGATGAAGAAGTCATCATGGCTGAGCAGAAAAGCAAGCTCTACACCGTTCTTTACAAACTGGAAGACGGGTCCGGAGCCCTCCATGTAGCCACCACCCGCCCGGAAACCATCATGGCGGACGTGGCTGTGGCCGTCAACCCGAAGGATCCGCGGTACGCCCACCTCATCGGGAAAAACGTCATGCGCCCGCTCAATCCCACCCCCATTCCTATCATCGGAGATGAATATGTAGAAATAGAATTCGGCACGGGCGCTCTGAAAATCACTCCGGCCCATGATAAGGCCGACTTTGAAATAGGCCGGAAATTCAACCTGGAAATTATCGACATCCTTACCCCCGACGGTCATATCAACTGCCCGGAAGTGCCCGAACTCCACGGCATGGACCGCTTTGACGCACGCCGCAAATCCGTGGAAATGCTGGAAGCCTCCGGCCTCATGGTCAACATTGAAGACTATGATAACAAAGTCGGGTTCTCCGAACGCGCCAATGTCCCGATTGAACCGCGCCTCTCCATGCAGTGGTTCCTCAAATACCCCTGCGTGAAAGAAGCCGCGGACGCCGTAGCGGGAGGGGATATCACTTTTCGCCCCGCGCGCTGGGCGAAAACCTACGCCCACTGGCTGGAAAACATTCAGGACTGGTGCATCTCCCGACAGCTCTGGTGGGGCCATCGCATCCCGGTCTGGTACCGCAAAGACAAGGCGGAAGAACTCAGGAACGCCCCGGCGCTGGACGCCTCCGCACTGGAACAGGGCTTCCTCTACGTGGGAACCGAACCGCCCCAGGACCCGGACAACTGGATTCAGGACAACGACGTAATGGACACATGGTTCTCCTCCTGGCTGTGGCCTTTCTCCACCATGGATGAGGAAACCCGCGCCAAATTCTATCCCACTACGGATCTTGTCACGGGACCGGACATCATCTTCTTCTGGGTGGCGCGCATGATTATGGCCGGATACCGTTTCCAGCATGACAAACCGTTCAGCAACGTCTTTTTCATGTCTATCATCCGTGACAAAATCGGGCGTAAAATGAGCAAATCCCTGGGCAACTCCCCGGATCCTCTGGACCTGATCGCCACCTACGGAGCGGACGGCCTCCGCTTCGGACTCATGCGCATCGCCCCCACAGGAACGGACGTGCGCTTTGATGAAAACCAGATCAGCGAAGGCCGCAACTTTGCCAACAAGCTGTACAATGCCACGCGCTTCCGGCTGATGCAGGGAGATGCCAGGGGAGAAACGGCCCCTCACTACTCATCCGTACATATCTCCATTATCTCCAAGCTCAAGCAACTGCATGCAGATGTAGAAAAAGCGCTGGCGGACTACGAATTCAACGCCCTCATCCAAACCCTGTACCAATTCTTCTGGAACGAATACTGCGACCGCTTCCTGGAAGCCGTCAAGGGTGACCTGAAGGACGGGGCGGACCCAGCGGCACGGGCAGCCACGCTCACCACGATGGACACGGTGCTCAGGCACTACCTGGCCCTTCTGCATCCGGTCATGCCTCATATCACGGAAGAACTCTGGGCCTCCCTGGGCTTTGCGGAAAGCAACGGCGGCCTGCCGCTCATGCGCACTCCTCTCCCCTCTGCCGAAAACCTCCTGGCAGGACTTGATGAAAGCCGCATCACCTTGGCGAATACCCAGGCCGCAGCCCTTTATGAAACGGCCAACAAGGCCCGCAACCTGAAAGCGGAATACGACCTTTCCAACAATAAAAACGTCAGCTTCATCCTGAAAACTCCCCACGACGTACCCCAGGATATCCTCTCCCGTCTGGCCATTTTGGCGAACGCCAAATCCGTCATCCGGGACGCAGCTTACTCCTCCCCCAAAGGGAACGCCTGCGGCCCTCACGCCGCTTGGGGAACTCTTCCTGCCCCTGGAAGGCCTTATTGACGTGGAAGCGGAAAAGGAACGCCTGGGCAGGGAACTGGACAAAATAGCTAGGGAAATCGCCAAATCCGCGGCCAAGCTGGGTAATGCGGGCTTTGTGGAAAGAGCTCCGGCAGAAGTCGTGAATCAGGAAAAAGCCCGTCTGGCGGACTGGGAGGCAAAACAATCCCAGTTAAAAGGGATGCTTGATTCCCTTTCCTAACCATCTATCATTCCGGGAATGAATAATATTCAAAAAGTACTTTGCCGGCCGCGAGCAATTCATTGAATTGCTTGAAGCGGTGGGTATACGTACTCTTGAACAATTCGCTTCCGCGGACCCCTCCACCGTTTTGCCTGAACTTCACCAGGCAAAACGGATGCTGAAACTGCAGACGGAAATTCCTTCCGCTCCCGTTTTCAGGGAATGGGTGAATCAGGCTCTTTCTTCTCCTACTGCGCCGGAACCGGAGCTTCTTCCCATCCATGAGGGCGACGGCCTCCCCCTTGCCACTCCCGTTGACCCTTCGATTACTGATTCTTCAGAAAACAGAAGGGAACGTGGGCGTTCCCATACGGACGGACCTCCAAAACATCTCTCCGCCAAGGCCAGGCTGCAGGAAGAACACAGCTACCAGCCCGCAAAACATGTTCACACCCACAAGGAGCCGAAAACCTACCTTCGCAAAAGAAGGCATCAAGCACATGACCTCCTTCCGGACATGGATGGGAGCCGTTATCGTCCTGCTCCTGTTCATCTGCATCCTCTTCTCCATTTCGGTCACCACCCTTGTGCTTCTCAATGGAGAACGAGGCTGGCCGTTAATCAGCCTCTGCTTCGGCCCCTGGATTCTGGCGCTGGTTCTCTATCTTTCCCTGGCGCTTCCCCGGAAATGCAGCGTGTGCAGGGCCCATGTCTTTTCCTTTAAAAAATACACCCGCAATAAGGCGGCCCACCATATTCCCCTGTTCGGCTACGTATTCGCCACGGCACTGCATATATTCCTCTTCCGCTGGTTCCGTTGCCCGGCCTGCGGTTCCTCCCAGCAACTGGGAAAACCCCGTACCGAACCGCACAGGCATTAACGAAGCTTAATTCCTGCGCCAGGCTTCACGGTATCCCGGCCTCCTGCCTCCTTTCTTCCCCTTACCTGGCATTCGGAAGGCGGTTCCTCCATCTGTCCGTCCCTTCCATTATCTGCCCCTATTCCCCGCACTTCAACCCCACGCTCTGACGGGACAGGAAGCCCCTGCCCGCTTCCGTATCTCATGGAACGGCTCCCGGCAACGCCCCCTTCCGGTAACTTATTCTATAAAAAGCCACCATGAGGAACCGCCTCAAAACCGGCTCGGAAAAAAATCCGGCAAGAAGGCCGTTTCTCCGTCTCTTCCGGATAAATACGTTTCCTCCTTCCTCCGGATATCCTAGCAACTCAAACATGCGTTCAACGTCATGGAAAAGCATATCCCTGAAAACGGCAGTCCAGAAAAACAACCGGACATTTCAACAACCGGAATTCCCCCCTCATAACCTATTCCGGATTTGCCGGCCTCCTGCGCCAGGCAAGGGCTGCGCTCCGGCAACCTTCTCCCTATATGGGAAGCACACCATAATGAAAACTTATCAGAAAAACGGGGACAATAAAAAACGCCATCCTCCTTTTCGGAGGATGGCGTCCAAAATCCTGAGACGTCTCGGTTAGAGCATCCGGAGCAAGGGGAACAATCTTCATGAACTTCTTTTCACGGAGTTCACGAGCGACCGGCCCGAAAATACGGGTGCCGCACGGGTTGTTGTCCTTGTCGATGATGACGACGGCATTGCCGTCAAAACGGAGCACGGAACCGTCATCACGGCGAATCGGGGCGGCGGTGCGCACTACCACGGCCTTCACCACGGTTCCTTTCTTCACGGAAGCGGTGGGAATGGATTCGCGGATGTGGCAGGTAATAATGTCGCCAATGTGAGCCTGACGGGTGGGCTTGCCGGTAACGCAAATCATCTTGGCGGAGCGGGCGCAGGGATTGTCGGCTACCTGGACTAGGGATTCCATCTGGATCATGGTATCAAATCTCCTTTACTTAATGGTTGATTCCTGATTAATGGGTAAGCACTTCCACCAGTTCCCAGCACTTCAGCTTGGAAAGCGGGCGGGTTTCAACGATACGTACCTTATCGCCTACCTTGGCCGTGGGAATTTTCGTCATGGGCATAGAACTTCTTGCTCTTCTTGACGATCTTCTTGAACTTGGGGTGCGGAACGCGGGCAACGTATTCCACAACGATGGTCTTGTCCATCTTGGTGGAAGTCACCACGCCGACGCGCGTCTTGCGAAGGCCGGGCTTCTTGGTTGTTTCGGTTTGTTCGGACATTGGATTCTAAAAGTGTTAGAATATTCTGTAATTACCGGAAATCCTCAATTAAACCTCCCCGGTTTCACCCTTAATGGTAAGGGCGCGGGCAAGGTCCTTGCGGACGGTGCGGATTCTCTGGTTGTTTTCCAACTGGCCGGTGGCCTGCTGGAGGCGGAGATTGAAAAGTTCTTCACGAAGGCTGCGCACCAGAGCGGAAAGCTCCTTGGCGGACATAGCACGAAGTTCTTTGGCGGAGTTCTTATCGGACATGGTGATGAGTAGCTTTAGTGTTGAACGCCTTGACGATAGACGAAGCGGGTTGATACGCCCAGCTTGTTGGAAGCCAGTCGAAGGGCTTCACGCGCCTGGGATTCGGTCACGCCGCCTACTTCAAACAGAATGTTGCCGGGGCGAACCACGGCTACCCAGCCTTCCACGGCGCCCTTACCCTTACCCATACGAGTATCCGGGGGACGGGACGTAAAGGATTTCTGCGGGAAAATGCGGATGAACACCTTACCTTTACGTTTCAGGTAACGGTTGATCGCAATACGGCAGGCTTCAATCTGGTTGTTGGTGACCCAACCGCGGTCGAGCACCTGAAGGCCGAAGTCACCAAAAGCAACATAGGTACCGCTGGTGGCATTGCCGGAACGGCTGCCGCGGTGCATCTTGCGGTGCTTCACTCTCTTGGGCATTAAAGGCATATCTTATTCCTCCTTGTGTTAAGTGTGATGAACAAATGTGGTAGCGGCTTTCTTAGGCGCGCGGACGACGGGGTCCGCGAGGGCCGGACGGACGGGAATTCTGCTGGGAGACGACTTCATCGCGCTTGTTGACCCAGCACTTCACACCGATGATGCCGTACAGGGTACGGGCTTCGGCAAAGCCGTAGTCAATCGGAGTGCGGAGCGTTTGCAACGGCACCTTGCCTTCGCGGTACCATTCGGCACGGGCAATGTCAGCCCCGCCAAGACGGCCGGCGCAGCGGATGCGGATGCCGTCGGCCCCGCGTTCCATGGCAACCTGCACGGCGCGCTTCATGGCGCGGCGGAAGGCAACGCGGCGTTCAAGCTGGACGGCCACGTTTTCTGCAATAAGCTGGGCGTCCGTTTCAGGGGAACGGATTTCCACAATGTCAATGTTGACCTGGGTGGAAGCGCCGCACAGGCTCTGGAGGTACTGGCGGATCTTTTCAATTTCCTCACCCTTGCGGCCAATGACAAGCCCCGGGCGGGCAGTGTGGACGGTGATGCGGACACTGTTCCAGGCACGCTCAATCACGATGCTGGAAACGGCGGCGGACATCAACTGTTCCTTGATGTACTTGCGCATCACCAAGTCTTCATGCAGCTTGGTGGCGTAATCCTGGCCCGTGGCGTACCACTTGGAGCGCCAGTCCTTGTTGACGGCGAGGCGGAACCCGATTGGATTTACTTTCTGACCCATGATATTAGTTCAGCTATATGTGTGTTAGATTGGTATGGCCTAGCCTTCTTGATCGGCCAGGATAACGGTGATATGGGATGTACGCTTGCGGATCATGTTGGCGGATCCGCGGGCGCGGGGCATCGTGCGGCGCATCGTGGGCCCTTCATCGACCATGACGGACTTGACCACCAGCGTATCAACGGACAGTTCCGCATTATTCTCGGCGTTGGCCAACGCGGACTTGAGCGTCTTATTCAGCAGGTAGGCACCTTTCTTGGGGGGTGTAGGACAGGATGTCGGTCGCCTGGGAGACGGACAAGCCTTGGATTTCTTGAGCAACATCGCGCATCTTCTTGGCGGAGATGCGGGCGTATTTGTAAACAGCTTTCACTTCCATGGGTTTTTCCTCGTAGTGCAGGTTATTATGAAGATGATTTAGTCGTTGGTTTTTACTGAGGCAGAATCTCCGACGCGCACCGGATCGGCTGGCGTCTCAAGTTTCTGAACAAGCGCGCCACATACTTCCTTGCGGACGTCCGTGACTACGGCTTCTCCGATGGTTTGAGCTCCCCGGGTTAACCGAACCGGCATCCCGACTTGCATTCCTGCCGTTCTGCCGGTATTCAGCACCACCACTCCGGATTCGGAATCAATGCTGAGCACCTTGGCTTCCGCCAGGGTTCCCGCGCCATCTCGCACGGGCTGTTGCCTGTATCCCAGAACGGATTCCAGCAGGCGCAGAGAACTCTCCACAGCCGTCCTGGCGTTCGCATCTTCGGATATGGCTTGTTTCATGTAGGCAAGGATGGCTCCGGAGAGCTTGACGGATGCCTGCTCCAACCGCTGGACGCGGTCATTAAAAAGCTTCGATGTCCGCCATCGCCTGAATCAGGCGTTCCTCGCTGTTACCTAGCGCAGCCCCCAAAGCTTCCAGCCTGGAACGGATGTCCACCAGCTGTGCGGCCGCCTTGTCGGCGTCGCTGCGTGCCTGGACATAGGGTGCCTTGAGGGCCGCGTTCTGCTTTTTCGAGGCGCTCGATTCTGCGCGTCAGTGCCGCCGTATCCTCTTCCGCTCCCTGCAACGCCCCGCCCAGCCCTACCAAGGTGGTAAGAGAGTATGCAAGGATGGAAGAAGAATTCGACATGTTGATTGTTAACTTACTGATTACTTCTTACCGATACCGCCGTGCTGTTTGAAGACACGAGTCGGGGCAAATTCACCAAGCTTGTGGCCTACCATGTTTTCCGTGACGTACACGGTGGCAAAGTTCTTGCCAGCGTGCACCAGGAAAGTCAGGCCGACGAAGTCAGGCGTAATCATGGATGCGCGGCTCCAGGTCTTGATCGGCTTGCGGTCGCCGGATTCAAGCTGAGCGTCGATCTTGGCGAGAAGCTTTTGGCTGACAAAAGGGCCTTTTTTGAGAGAACGTCCCATGTTATATAATCCTAGTTAAAGTTATAATATATTGATTACTTGGCATTGCGGCGCTGTACGATGACGGAGTCGCTGGGCTTGCGGAGACGGCGGGTCTTCTGGCCCTTGACGTGGCCCCACGGAGATTTGAGGTGCTGGCGACCGCCACCGGACTTGGACTTGCCTTCACCGCCACCGTTCGGGTGGTCGACGGGGTTCATCGTCATACCGCGCACGGTAGGACGAACGCCCATCCAGCGGGTGCGGCCGGCCTTGCCGGACATTTCGTTCATGTGCTGGGTATTGCCAACCTGGCCGATCGTGCAGTAGCAATCTTCATTGAAACGGCGGATTTCACCGGAAGGCATCTTGATCAGCGCGTAACCCGCTTCACGGTTGGAAACGATGGCCTGCTGGCCGGCAGCGCGGGCTACCTTGCCGCCGGAACCCGGACGAATTTCAATGTTGTGAACGGAAGTACCCAGAGGAACGTTTTTCAAGGGCATGGCATTGCCTACCTTGGGAGCAACCTTCTGGCCGCTTTCCACCTTCATGCCCACCTGCAGCCCCGTGGGGGCCAGAATGTAGGATTTTTCACCATCCTTGTACTCAATCAGAGCAATGCGGCAGGTACGGTTGGGATCGTATTCGATAGTAAGGACAGTAGCGGGCACGTCAAACTTGTTGCGTTTGAAGTCCACCAGGCGATATTTGCGCTTATGGCCACCGCCAATGTGGCGGGTGGTGATGCGGCCATTATTATTGCGGCCGCCGGATTTCTTGAGGGGTCTGCAGAGACTCTGTTCCGGGGTAGAGGTGGTGATTTCGTCAAAGGACGGCCACACCTTGTAACGGTTAGAGGGAGTAACTGGCTTGAATGACTTGAGGGACATGATAGCTTTCCTTCCTAATAGGGGCTTTAAACGAGGTCAAGGGTTTCACCGTTGGCAAGCTTGACGTAAGCTTTTTTCCAATGAGCGGTGCGACCTGCATCAGAGCGGCGCTGGCGCTTGAGCTTGCCGTCATAGTTGGCGGTACGCACGGATGCGACCTTCTTGCCGAAAGCAACTTCGACAGCCTTCTTGATTTCGATTTTGTTGGCGTCACGATCAACTTCGAAGACCAGCTCGCCGGTAGTTTCCTGGAGCATGGTGGCCTTTTTCGCTGATGCGCACCTTCTTGATGACTTGGTAAATGTCTTTCATGGCTTCTTAAGCAGTACGGCTGGCGAGGGTTTCTAAAGCGTTGTCAACGAGGATCACTGCATCAGCATTCATGAGCTGTTCAATGTTCACTTCCGCAGCGGTCATCAGGAGAACTTCCTGAACGTTGCGGGCGGCACGGTAGGTGGTTTCGTCAAAGGAAGCTGCCACAATGAGCACCTTCTTGGCATCCGTCAGGTCTTTGACGGCTTTGATGAAAGATTTGGTCTTGCCGTCAGCCACGGAAAATTCGGAAACGGTGCTGACCTTGGAAGCGGCAATCAGGTCACCCAGTACGCGGCGCAGAGCCAGGCGTCGGGTGCTCTTGTTCACCTTCTTGCTGTAGTCGCAGGGGCGGGGACCGAAGACCACGCCGCCGCCCACAAAGATGGGAGCGCGCTTATCGCCGTGACGGGCATTACCGGTGCCCTTCTGGCGGAAGATCTTTTTGTTATTGCCGCTGACTTCTGCGCGGGTCTTGGAATTGGCGGAACCGGTGCGGCGGTTCGCCTGGTAAGCCACGATCAGGTCATGCACAGCCTGGGAGCCCTTGTCACTGCCTACAACCTGGATGTTGGCGGCGGCGGCGGCTTCTAATGTAAAGGTATTTGCGGACATAGATAGGTTTTCCTATAATCAATGTGAGGTTAACTAAAGCCTTACTTCTTCTTGGCGGGGCGAATCACGAGGTAGGAACCGCGCGCGCCGGGCACAGCACCGGAGATAAGGATGACATTATCTTCCGGACGAACGGCGACGACCTTCAGGTTCTGCACCGTGCGCTTGGCATTGCCCATCTGTCCGGGCATCTTCTGGTTCTTCCAGACGCGGCCGGGGGTGGAACAGCCGCCTACGCCGCCGGTACGGCGGTGCATCATGGAGCCGTGGGCGGCGGGAGAACCGTGGAAGTTGTGGCGGCGCATCGCGCCCTGGAACCCCTTGCCTTTGGAAGTGCCGATCACATCGACCCACTGTCCGGCGGAAAAGAGATCCACGCCGGGATCTTCAGCGCCTTCAGCAGGCAATTCAGACGCTTCTACGCGGAATTCCTTGAGGAGTTTGGTGGGCTGGATGCCCAGTTTCTTGAAGTGGCCGGCCTGAGGCTTGGCCACGCGACTTTCCTTCTGCGCATCAAAGGCGACCTGGATAGCATTGTAGCCGTCCTTTTCTTCCGTTTTAATCTGAGCGAAGGTGTTGCCTTTGACGTCAATGACGGTCACGGGCACCATAGCGCCGGATTCCTGGTCAAACAGGCGGGTCATACCGACCTTTTTTCCGATAAGTCCTAGAGCCATTGTAGTGTGTCTTTCTGTTTTTTAATTACTTATCCGGGTACCAAACTAGATGCGGATCGTGATGTCCACCCCGGCCGGAAGATTAAGCTTCTTGAGCTCATCAATCGTGCGCGCGGTCGGATCAACGATGTCGAGCAGACGCTTGTGGGTGCGGATTTCAAACTGTTCGGCCGATTTTTTGTTGACGTGAACGGAGCGGTTCACAGAAAACTTTTCAATGCGGGTCGGCAACGGAATCGGGCCGTGAACTTTGGCTCCGGTGCGCTTGGCGGTTTCAACGATCTCCTGGGAGGAGCGGTCGATAGCGCGGTAGTCAAATGCGCGGAGTCGAATGCGGATTTTTGGACTTTGCATGGACGTGCGGTCTATTGGTTATACTTCAAAGGTTTGTTTATTTAGCCTTCTCGCTGACAATCTGGTAAACGAGGTTCTGGGGCACCTGTTCAAAGTGGGAGGGCTCCATGGAATAGGAAGCGCGGCCACTGGAAAGGGTTCGGATGGCGGTGGAATAACCGAACATTTCGGACAAGGGGACCATAGCCGTCAAAATGCAGGCGTTGGCATTGTTTTCCATGTTGCTGATCTGGCCGCGGCGGCGGTTCAGGTCGCCCATGATGTCGCCCTGGTAATCGGTCGGGGTGGAAGCTTCAACGGACATGATGGGTTCCAGCATGATCGGCTTGGCTTTCTTGAAAGCGTCCTTCATGGCGAAGATAGCAGCCATCTTGAAAGCGTTTTCATTGGAGTCCACTTCGTGGTAGGAACCGTCCACCACTTCAACGTGCACGTCCACCACCGGATAACCGGCGACGACGCCCGTGGTCATGGCTTCATTAAGACCGGCATAAACGGCGTTCATGTATTCCTTGGGAATGGCGCCGCCTACGATCTTGTTTTCAATGGTAAGCCCCTTGCCACGTTCGTTCGGCTTCACATCGATGACCACGTGGCCGTACTGGCCGCGGCCGCCGGACTGCTTGACCAGTTTGCCGTCGCCATGGGCAGGGGCAGTAATGGTTTCGCGATAGGCAATCTGGGGCTTGCCGATGTCGGCTTCCACCTTGAATTCGCGCATCAGGCGGTCAATAATGATTTCCAGGTGAAGCTCACCCATGCCGGAAATTAGGGTCTGGCCGGTTTCTTCATCAGTCTTCACCCGGAAAGTCGGGTCTTCTTCAGACAGACGGCCCAGAGCATTGGACATTTTTTCCTGGTCAGCCTTGGTCTTGGGCTCTACCGCCATGGAAATAACGGTTTCCGGGAAGGTGGGGGGTTCCAGGCAGATATCATTGTCCGGGCTGGTGATGGTGTCGCCCGTGGTCACGTTGCGCAGCCCCACGATGGCGGCAATGTCACCGGAGTACACGGCATCAATATCCGTATGCTGGTCAGCCTGAATCTGAATGATGCGGCCCACGCGTTCCGTCTTGCGGGTGCGGGGATTGTACACGGTGTCACCCTTCTTGAGAACACCGGAGTACACGCGGATGAACACCAGCTTGCCGACGAATTTGTCAGCCCAGAGCTTGAACGCCAGCACCATGGGCTTGGCATCGTCCGTAGCGGTGATTTCGAAGGTCTTTTCCGGATCCAGCGTGCTTTCCGCGTGGGCGGGAACGGTTTCTACCGGGGAGGGGAGGTAATCCACCACGGCGTCAAGCAGGAACTGAACGCCTTTGTTCTTGAAAGCGGAGCCACCGGCAACAGGCACAAATTTGTTGGCGATGGTGGCGCGGCGGATAGCTTCCTTAAGCTCTTTGGGCGTGAAGGGTTCTTCCATGAGCACCTTTTCAGCAAGCTCATCGTCCACGTCAGCCACACGGCTCACGAGTTCATGGTAGGCCAGTTCGGCTTCTTCCTTGAGTTCGGCGGGAATATCCTCAATCGTGTAGGTGGAGCCCAAGCGGTCGTTGTCGGCGTAAATAACGGCCTTCTGGTTCACCACGTCAATCTGGCCGCGGAGCTGGTCTTCAGCGCCGATGGGGATCAGAATGGCAGCGGCATTCGCGCCCAGCTTGTTGTGGATATCGTCCAGCACGTTGTTGAAGTTGGCGCCGGTACGGTCCATCTTGTTGACAAAGCACATGCGGGGCACGCTGTACTTGGTGGCCTGGCGCCACACGGTTTCCGTCTGGGGCTGCACGCCTGCCACGCCGCAGAACACCACGATGGCGCCGTCAAGCACACGAAGGGAACGTTCCACTTCAGCGGTGAAGTCAACGTGTCCGGGAGTGTCGATGATGTTCAGCTGGAAATTTTCGCCTTCGAACACTTTGCTGATACCTTCATTCTTCACCTGCTTCCAGTTGGTGGTGACAGCAGCGGAGGTAATGGTGATACCGCGTTCGCGTTCCTGCTCCATCCAGTCGGTCGTGGTGGAACCGTCGTGGGTTTCACCAATCTTGTGAATCATGCCGGTGTAGAAAAGAATACGCTCGGACAACGTGGTTTTGCCGGCGTCAATGTGAGCGGAAATACCGATATTGCGGTAACGCTCAAGGCCTTGCGATTGGGATTATTTACGTGATCGGACATAGTGTCTGGAAAGTATCTGTAGTGATCGAAAGTGAATGATTCGGCTGACAGTCGCAGAAGGAATTACCAGCGGAAATGGGCAAAGGCGCGGTTGGCCTGAGCCATTTTATGAACGTCGTCGCGCTTGCGAACGGAAGAACCCTGATTGTTGGCGGCTTCCTTGATTTCGTTGGCGAGAGCCTTGTGCATCGGCACACCCTTGCGGTTGCGGGCGTAGTTCACAATCCAGCGCATGGCCAGGGATTCGGAACGGGCCGGATCCACTTCAAGCGGGACCTGGTAAGTAGCGCCACCGACGCGGCGGCTCTTTACTTCCACACGGGGTTTGGCATTTTCAATAGCGCGGGTGATTACTTCCAGAGGATCAATGCTGTCCGTGCCTTCGTTAGCCATGTCAATAGCGGCATAAACAATGCGTTCCGCGCCAACAAGAGCGCTGTCGTAACGAGGGTCACGACGTTCGATTTTTCTATAAACGCGTTTACGGCGAGCCATAATATATAGTAGGTAAGATGTTTGGTTTACTTGGCAGCAGCCTTCGGACGCTTGGCGCCATACTTGGAGCGGCCCTGGCGGCGCTTGTCGACACCGAGGCAGTCAAGAGCGCCGCGGACGATATGGTAGCGAACACCCGGCAAGTCCTTCACACGACCGCCGCGAACAAGCACGATGGAGTGTTCCTGAAGGTTATGACCTTCGCCGCCAATGTCCGCCACGTAAATGAGAT
>VOFF01000869.1_pt1 | contig 76001 bp, 83 predicted proteins | sample 5384061 | NCBI WGS metagenome assembly VOFF01 (sample SAMN12384725, study PRJNA508395) | human gut metagenome | isolation source: healthy gut E | host: Homo sapiens | reverse complement strand
ATAATAATCCATATTAAGCCACGATTTTTCATATGTCCGGTCCCCAATCTGAAGGCGGTAAATGCTTTCTTTTTCTCCTACGGCCCAAATGGAGCCGTCGCCAGCTACCAGCGTGCCGCGAATAAAACGGACCGGACATTCCGGAAGTTGCTCCGGTATCTGGACGGTTACGACCTTTCCTGCCGCCCACGCCCCCAACAAAAGGAAAATCAACACAAATGTCCCTACGAAGTGTTTGAATTTAATCAACATAACCAACTATCTCCTGATTATTGCAGGATAATATTATCGGTACGGCATAATTCGTTTAGAATTATGCACATAAACAATTTAATATATGTTAGTTATATTAAAAACATCAATTCCAAGAAAAAATCTCACTAATACTTTTTTTATGCTTGGATGGGAAAAAATACAGGGAACAGGCCTGATAGCAACGTCCGGCATTTCGTTTTTTCAACATGTTTTCCCCGGTTATTCTCTGATTCAAATTTCAAAATTATTTCTGAGAGGAAGGTGTTCCGTTCCCACAACAAAGAAAAAGTGAAACATATCATTCCTGCATCCGGCCCATAGCAAACAGGCCTTTCCGCCCCGGATTACCTCCCCTGGGGCTGTTGAATACCCTGCTGAAATATCGAAACGTATCAAATAAACACTTATTAAACTCCACCGCAGCCGTCAGGTCCACGCACAAACCTTGACAACTGCGGAGCTGCGCTGGCTACACACTTATTCATCCAACAAAATCGCTCAGCAGAGCTTCTTCCATCAGGAATGGTGGAAAGCCGTTCTTCCGCCGTCATCGGAGAAAAGAGACCGGAGGTGTTTTCTCGAAGAAAGAGAGCATGCGCTTGTAATCTTCCAGGAACAGGTCGTGAGGGTTTGAGAAAGCCCTGGCGAACCATGACGCAAGATCCTGACAGTTGGCAGGGGCGTGAAGACCTGCCAACCCTTCTCAGTTGTCGGAAAGGTCTCAAACGACCCAGCGTGGATCCATCCTTGATGAAGAAGCAGACGGCGGAATCTTTTCGGATCGCGTACGGTAATTCCATACGGCCGTTTGGAAAGCTCATCTGAAATGTACTTCCGCTACTTCGTAGGCCTGTGTATGGATGTTCGTATAGCCTTCCTTGCCAGTCGGATGAAAAACGGGCAACCCGAATAATCTGTCGCCGCCGGCTCCATCTACATGGATGTCAACATGATGCCGGTCTTGTTTTCATAATCATCCCCCGCCAAGATCCGCCAGACAATTTAAGCAACCCTTTGCTAGGCAGTCGAACGTGGGAACCACAACACCCACCAATCTGTTCCGAGCCAGGATCCAATCCATCTTCCATGGCCGGAAGCCACTGATGGATTTCACGCATTTCCCAATATCCCAATAGCGGCAGAAGGTTGGGCTTGTCAAAGGGTTTGCCAAGATCCGGGCTCTCCAGCAGGGCCGCATGCCAAGCATGCAAGGGAACCGATAGCCGCTGGCTTCATCTACATTCCAAAGATTGACAGCGTCAACGCTGATGCCGGTCTTGTTTTCAGTCAATCATACCTTTGCAAGATTCTGGCAGCATCCTGACCGTCATCCCAGGTTCCGGCAACCTCCGCGCGCATCGCATAATCCGGGAACTCATCCTTGGGGGAGAAGGTTATCTGCTTCCGGAGAACCGAAAATGGAATTTTCCGCCCGGGCTGTATCGGGCTTTTGATTTGGGATCAAACATGATGCGGCCTGAGCCAACGTTTCCGGCCAACCGTGAAGGCAACCTGCATGAAGGGATAGGTGCCACCTTTAGAATAAAAGCGTTCATATCACGTCATTATCCTAGGTATAAATTTTCTCCTGAAAACACAGAGTCGAGATTTATTTCATCATTCATTGATGACTAAAAATTATTTAATTGCAAATATTCCTTTATAAAAACTCGCCAATATCTCCAGGTGATAACTTTATGTATGACATCTCCATATTATATTAGCATAAGAGAAAACGGACGTTTTTGGATGCACTTAAGATGGATAATGTGTTACCCCCTATCTTACCAATACAACATCCATTGAAAAAAAACTGTGTCAACGGACTTTGCACAATACAAACCAACATCGTGGGAATCCTCCCCGCTTTTCCTGATGAGCAACTTCTGGTGTAGACAGGGGGAAGAAATACCCAACCTATACCGGGTTAATGCCGTGGCAAGCCACACCCTTTTTAATGGCAGCAGAGGTACCTCTCCTCCCACCCCACCAACAGGTGGCATTCCTTCAAGATGCGGATAAAGAATGGGAACTCGGAGCTACTTTTGGGATGATTGAATTCCGCTATTTTTTTTCGCATTCCAACAGCCTCCAGCCTATTTCCACACACGGTGTAAAGTCCGCTTCAAAATCAGCCCAATGAAAGCCGAGAAGTCCGATCAAGGAACCGGAATGTTTCAATTCCACTGCGTACAATCCATACCCTCTTTCATCCAGTTCTTTCCGTATACGGTTCCACATGGAAAGAGAATCCTTTTCCGTCATGACACCGGGAAAAAAACGCATCACCTGGGGATTGGCGTTCATAGCCGCAAAAAAAGGCCAGTCTTTTTCCCGCCACTCCCGTAACACCAGGCGTTCAGATTCCGGCAATGACAGTTTTCCTCCCGGCATGGCCTTAGTTGTACATGGAAAGCTCTGTTTCCAGCTCCGGGCAGCGATTCACGCGAAACCGTTCATCCAGTTCCAGAATTTGGCTATGGCCCAGGCTGTCCTTGATGGTGAGATTGACTTTGGAACGACCGGGATACCTTTTAGAATATCCCGTATCTGTTCCAGATTTTTTTCTCGTGTGGCGGAGGGGACTGACAATGATATTCAGAGGCCCCTGATCCCCGGATTTGGATTTGCGCTTTTTGCCTCAAGTGGGTCAATGCTCTGGGCAGCCACGCTTTTGGAGGATGTACGGTCATCCTCCCGGATGTTGGCTCGCACGGAGACGAAAACGCCCGGCTCCAAGCCTCCCTCCATTTCCTGAGCCTTTTCATAAACATCCGACCACAACAACACTTCTATGCTGCCGGTAAAATCTTCCAACGTCAGAATGGCGAATTTTCTACCGGCCTTGCTGATTTTTGGGGTGACGGAACGAACCATGCCGGCAATCTGGTGCTTCTGCTTGAGTTCGTGTGGTTCCAGCGTGTCAATGAGTCCTATGCGGTATATTTTTCCGCATCAATGACACCGCGCATGGAGTCAAGGGATGGCCGCAAAAATAAGCGCCCAACAGATCCTTTTCATCTCCCATACGCTGCTCCTTGACCACTCTGGAACGGCAGGTTCATCCTTCACCCTGGGCGCTTCAAAGGTCATGTCAAACAGAGACCCCTGCCCCAGAGCCTTATCCTTATGTACCTGGGAAGCTCCGCTGAGGGCCAGGTCCACACGTTCGAACAGAACACAACGCGGCTCCAGCGTCCAGTCCAGCGCTCCCGCACGAATCAGGGATTCCAGAATCTTTTTTGTTGACAGATTTGGAATCCAGCCTGTTACAAATGTCCTCCATACTGGAGGCAGGATCTCAATACCCATGCGATTGGCTTCCTGAATGAACACTCCGATTTTGTCATTGTTCGCCTCATTAGACATCAGCCCGCAGAGGAATTCCACAGGGAAGTGGGCCTTGAGATAGGCCGTCCAGTAGGAAATATGCCCGTAGCAGGCGGAGTGGGATTTATTAAAACCATACCCGGCGAATTTTTCAATCTTGTCAAAGATAGCTGTAGCCGTTTTTTCATCAATCTGATTTGTTTTCCAGCATCCTTCCACAAAGTGGGCCTTTTCCTTGGCCATCTTCGCCGGGTCTTTTCTTGCCCATGGCGCGCCGCAGAAGGTCGGCCCCGCCAAGCGTATAGCCGGCCAGCAGCTTGGCCGCCGCCTGCACCTGTTCCTGGTAGATCATCACGCCGTAGGTTTCCCCACTGACCTGTTCCAGCAAAGGATGCTCATACTCCACCTGGCGCAGTCCCTTCTTCACTTCAATCATTTCATCCATAAACTGCATGGCTCCCCCAGAGGGACGGAATCCAGTTTGAACTCCGGCACGCGCCAGCGGGCGTATTGCTCCGCATCATGCATGACGGTCAGGGTTTTCAAACCCAGGAAGTCCATCTTCAAAAGACCCACTTCATAAATCGCGCTCATGTCGCACTGGGCGACGACAGCGGCATGAGGATCGGACAGATCGTCACGGGTAAGGGCCACATGCTCGTCCAGGGGACGGTCACCGATCACAACACCTGCCGCATGTACCCCCACGTTGCGGATCAAGCCTTCCAGGCGGGTCGCGTACCCCCACAATTCCGCATACCCCTCATCAGAGGCAATCAACTCCCTCAGCTCCTCGTTACTCTTGTAGCTGGACTGAAGAGTCACCTTGGGGCCGGTTTCGATAAGTTTGGAAATACGGTCCCCGTCCGCATAGGACATATCCATCACACGGGCTACATCCCTGAGTACGGACTTGGCCCCCATGGTGCCGTACGTAATAATGTGGGAAACAGCGCGCTCTCCGTATTTCTGCCGAACATAATCAATTACTTCCGGCCGGCGTGTCTGGCAAAAGTCAATATCAATATCCGGAGGGCTGACGCGTTCCGGATTTAGGAAACGTTCAAAGATTAATCCGAATCTTAGAGGATCTATGTTCGTGATTTTCATGGCATAAGCCACCAAGGAACCGGCTGCGGAACCGCGACCGGGACCTACGGGAATGTCATGATCCTTGGCCCAGTTGATGAAATCCGCCGTAATCAGGAAATAGGAGGGAAATTTCAACTGGTTGATAATTCCAAGTTCATAATCCAGACGATCGCGCAATTCCTTATCTGCAGCTACACGTTCCTTTCCGTACCGTTCTTCCAGTCCCTTATAGCATACTTTACGCAGGTATTCTTCGCGCGACGACCCGTCCGGCGTGCCGAATTCGGGGTATTTCTCCGTACTGGTGGAATCCAGCTTGATGGTAACATTGCACCGTTCCGCAATTTTCAACGTATTTTCCACGGCCTCCGGATAATCCTTGAACACCTCCCGCATTTCCTCTGGAGATTTCAAATACACTTCCGTGGAATAGCGCATGCGTTTTGGGGAAGCCAGTTTTTCGTTGGTTCCGATGCAAATCAGAACATCGTGCATGTCGTGATCTTCCTTCCTGAGGAAGTGCACGTCATTGGTGGCAACAATGGGGGTATTGGTCTTGCGGGCGATACGCACCAGCTCCGGCAGGCATTTTTTCTGTTCCTCCATGCCATGGTCCTGAAGCTCTACAAAAATATTGTCGTCCCCAAAAAATATCCTTTAGCGCCAGAAGGGCTTCCTCTGCTTTTTCAGGCTGGTCATTGAGCAGCCACTCATTAAGCGGTCCGGCAATGCATGCTGTACAACAGATGAGGCCCTCATGAAATTCCCTCAGGGTTTCCATATCCACGCGGGGTTTATAATAAAAGCCTTCCAAGTGGGAACGGGACACCAGTTTAACCAGATTCTGCCACCCGGTTTCATTTTCCGCCAGCAAAAGGAGATGTGTGTATTTGCGGCGGCCGGGAAGCTGTTTTTTCACGCTGATGGGCGTCGGGGAAAGGTAAACCTCGCAACCAAAGATAGGCTTTACCTCCTGCTTCTGCGGTCCTTCCGGATGCTCCTTGTTCCAGGCGGCCACGGATTTATTGAGGCTGTTTGTCTCCATGACCAGTTCAATGGCTCCGAACAAATTGCCGTGATCCGTAACAGCAACGGCGGGCATCCCCATGCGGGAACACTCAGCAATGAGGTCCTTGATATGGACGGCGCCGTCCAGCAACGAATATTCCGTGTGATTGTGAAGGTGTACGAAGGAACCGGGCATGGATGGATCCTGTAAGCGGTTAATAAAGGAAATCAGCGGTGAACAGGGCATTCGGCCTTCATGGCTTCCACGCATTCCCGGATAAGGTCCGGGCCGCGATAAACGAAGCCGGTATAAAGCTGCACCAGGCTGGCTCCAGCCTTGATTTTGGCGACGGCATCCGCCCCGTTCATAATGCCTCCAACGCCAATGATCGGAATACGTCCTTTCAATTCGGAAGCAAAAGCTCCAATAACTTCCGTGGACCGTTCCGTCAGAGGAGCGCCGGACAGGCCGCCTGCTTCTTCATGCCGAGGATTGGCCTCTACCCCGACGCGGGAAAGAGTCGTATTCGTAGCAATAAGACCATCCAGTCCCTCATCCAGAAAAACGCGGCTGAGCTCCGCAATATGCTCATCTGTCACATCAGGAGCCACTTTCATAAAAATGGGCACATGGCGACCCGTTTCCGCAGCCAGGTTGGATTGCTCCGATTTCAGGGAAGCCAGCAGACGGGCAGCGGGTTCCGCCGCCTGAAGGTCGCGCAGGCCTGGCGTATTGGGAGAAGAGAATTAATGGCTATATAATCCGCCACAGGCCAGGCCGCACGCAGACAAGTAAGGTAATCCTGGGCGGCATCCTCATTGGGAGGTATTTTATTTTTCCCAATATTGACACCCAGAACACCGTGAAAACGAGTGGCGGAACGAATGTTTTCCACTCCGGCGGCAATACCTTCATTGTTAAATCCCATCCGGTTGATAATAGCTTTCTGGGGAATCAGCCGGAACAGGCGGGGCTTTTCATTGCCCGGTTGCGGCCGGGGCGTCAGCGTACCCACTTCCACAAAACCGAATCCGGCCTGGCCAAAAGCGCTTACCGTATCCGCTTCCTTGTCCATTCCGGCGGCAAGTCCCACCCGGTTGGGGAATTTCATCCCCAGGATTTCCACAGGATCAGAAGGAACTTCCCCCATTACTAGAGGCAGTACACGCATTTTTTCTGCCAGGCGCAACCCCCACAAGGTCACCTTGTGGGCAGTTTCCGGATTCATTTGGAATAATACACTTTTAGCGGCGGAATATAAGGCGGGTGACACAATGCGGGGAGTGTATCACACCCTCTTTTTAGGGTCAAGAATGGGAAGCGTCTTGCCGGGATGATTTTATCCGGTACAATCCCTTGCCTCTCATCCTGCCGTCTGTACGGTATTGTAGATATGGGATATACAGCTGAACATCAACTACTCCCTGTAACAGAAAAACTATTGGCAGGCGGCCTGCGCATTCTCCAGCTAAGGGCAAAAAACCATAACCCGGAACACATTGAAAATATGGGGCGCCAGCTTGCCCCCCTGTGCCGTAAATACGGCTGTCTTTTCATCATCAACGATTATCCTGAAATTGCCCTGAACATCGGCGCAGACGGCGTCCATCTGGGACAGGATGACGGAGACTTGGCATCCGTAAGGGGGCTGCTGGGAAAGGATGCCGTTATAGGACGGTCCACGCATAGTCCTGAACAGGCCCTGGGTGCATGTGGAGAGCAGGCGGACTATATCGGGTTTGGGCCCTTGTTCCCCACGGGTACCAAACCGGGAAGACAGGCCATTGGCCTGGAAGACATCGCAAGCGTACAGCAACAGCTACCGGAAAAATTTCCTCTTCTGTATCGGCGGCATCAATGGGAACACACTGCTCTCCGTACTGGAGACGGGGGGCAAATAGGGTAGTCATCGTTTCCTGGCTGCTTACACACCCCGACATCACGGGAACAGTCAGAACTCTCAGAAAAAAGAACTGGGAGAAGCGTAACGAAAAACGCGCACCCCATCCATGTTATCCCTGCCTTTCCTCTTCCTCCGGAGACAGAGCCGGACGGGAGATCAGAAAAACGGCGGTATTCACAATCATCTGCAAAATGTGCTCCTGATCCTTCATCCACGGTTCCTTTTCTTGAAGATCCATGCACGCGACATATTTCCCCAACGTAGCATGGAAGATGGAACTCATGATATGCGCATGCCAAGATAAGGAAAGCTCATCATCCCACGGACAGAATCTCCGATTCTTTGCTATCATCTCCTGGATAGATGGAGCATAAAATTCATCATAGATTTTTCTTCCAAGATATTCCGGCTCCTGCGGCAAACGCCACAATAAACGGACATGATCCGGCCCTCCCAGGCTCTCATCCAGAAATAGCCGAAAAGCAGGTTCTATAAATGCACGGGCATACGCCCTCAGGGACGGATGAAGATACGCCTCTTTCAGCATCTTCATGCGCGCTTTCATCAGAGGTTCCGCATATTGTCTGTAAACAGCCAGATACAGTCCCTCCTTATTCTCAAAATAGTAAACGATAGAAGCCAGATTAACTCCTGCTTCAGAAGCGACCGCCCTCATGGTCACGCCATTAAATCCCCTGAGGGCAAAAAGCTTCTGTGCAGCACGGAGGATTTTGCCGCTGGTTTCCGCAGAACGGTCGGACTGGGATTTGCGGGTAGAAGACATCTCCTAAACAATCAGACAATGCGCCGCCTAGCGGGAAGAACGGCTTGAGCCGATGGCTTTTACCAACTGTTCCATGTTTTGGGAGGACTGAATAGGCTTGCCGTCCTTGTCCACCAGAATCATGGTAGGGATACCGTGGAGCCACCTTCTTGGCAAGCTCCGTCAAATCCTCTTTCAACAGGATAGGCCATGGCATGTTATTGGCAGCAGCCCATTTTTGGGCGGCATCCAGGTTCTGGTCCAGATTGCACATGATTACTTCCACATCCGGATTATCCTTTACCACCCTGTTATAGGCCTCCACGCTGTGAGGCGCATTCCGGCAGCAAGGACCGCACCAGCTTGCACTGAAATACAAAATGAAATGCTTGGGATTCAATTTCCCGTCCCTCTTTTTAAGTTTGCCGTTTTCAAGCATGTAAGTCTTTCCCTTCATCTCCTCCGCCACAGGGCCGGACGGCATGGACGACCATTCTGCAATAGGCTTGCCGATAACTTCCTTGTGTTCCTCCAGCCATGCGCGATCTTCATCGGAAAGCTTTTCCAGCGGCATCGTAATGGGCTTTTTAGCCGTCGTCACCAATTTGACGGTCTTCATATTCAGGGCTACTGGACGGGCTTCCACCGTACTGCCCGTATTTTTATTAGTCCAGGTGCGGAGGGAAGGATCATCCGCTACTCCGGAAGAATCCGCCCAACAGAGAGAGGACCCCATCATGAATGTGGATGCCAATAAGATACACCAAGATGAAAATTTCATACACATAATGCTAATATACTATTTCTTATCTTCCATGTCGAGAAGCTGATTCCAAAATTTGCCTGGCCCGGGCATGTCCCGGGTCGCGGCGCAGGGCTTCCGCGGCAGCGGCAGCGGCCTCACGGTACCGCCCATTGCGGTAAAGCATCACCGCAAGAGTGAAAGGAATATCCGCATTTCCCTTTTCCAGGGAAGAACAGTTTTCCAAATCCTGCAAAGCCTGCTCCAGCCGGCCCACTTTTTCATTCAACAGAGCACGGTTAAACAAAGCACGAATAAAGGAAGGCTCTATTTTTAAAGCTTCGTTAAAGGATTCCAAAGCTCCCGACTCATCATTATTTTCAATCTGGCCCAGTCCCAGGAGATACCACAGATTGGCATCCCTGGGAGCCAGGCGTACAGCCTCTTGCATCTGATCCACCGCCTCCCGGCTGCGGCCTTGAGAAGCCAGGAAAACGGCATAATCACGGTGCACCACGGATGAAGTGGCATCCCATTTCAAAGCTTTGGAAAACCACAATTCCGCAGTTTTCACATCCTTACGGCTAATGGCTATCTGGGCCAGCTTCATAGCTCCGGAAGGCTGGTCCGCCTGATGCAAAGCGGCAGCAGTAAGCTCCTTCATTCCCGGACTGTCCGGAGGCAGGGAATCCCGGAGAGCCCATTCCGCCTGCAAGCGCACGACCCTGAACGGATCATTAAGAAGTTTGCCCGCAGCAGGATTACCCACTCGCCCCATCACTTTGGCGGCGGCGGCTCGCGTCAGAGGATCCGGGTCCTTAACCGCCGCCGCGGCCACTTCCTGGACGGCGGGTTCATGAGCCCATGCATCCATCAAATCCAATAACGTAGCGCGCCATGCACCCACTTCCTCCCTCTTAAAACATTCCATAAGCAGAGGCAAAACATCTTCCTTTCCTTCGTAGGCATGCTGAACGGCCCTGGTCCGTTCCCTGTACTGCGCCATTTTGGGTTTAGCTCCGTAATATTTCTTTACCGCCTCCGCAGCCCATTCATTGCTTTTTTCCTCGTGGCACATGGTACAGGCATTCGGAATCCCCAACTCTACGCTCAGCAAAGGATCAGGAGAATTGAAAGAATGATCCCTGCGGGGGTCCCGAGCCATATACAGGCTTTCCGGCATATGGCATTCCACACACCGGGCACCCATGCTGGACTGAGGACATGGCGTATGCGTAGCCATGTCAATAACGGGAGCTTTTACGCCGTTTACCGCTTCTCCAGTACCGTGACACCTCAAGCAGAGCGTATTATCTTCTTGAGGAAGCTTCAGTGTTCCCGTATGCGGATCATGACAGTCCAAACAGGTCACTCCCGCCTTGCCCATACGGCTTAACCTCAGACCAGTCTCGCATAATCCTCATCCCTTTGCATGCCATTGGGCCAGAAAACGCCGGGCTGCACGGGAAGCACCAGTTGGAAATGATTGTCAAAGCGGTCACCTACGGCAAAATCATGATCAAATTCATCCCTCCGGGCATGGCAGGAAGCGCAGTTATCATGAATCTGCTGTGGCGTTAGCTTGTTCCTGGTGGAAATCATGCAACCCGTCCCCGCCTCCGGCTTGTCCAGCAGGGGGCCGTGGCATTGAATGCAAGTCACTCCGGGTTCCGTCCAGGTAGAAGCATACCGATCTTTAACAGGATCATAATTCTTATGGAACAAAGACATGTGGCACCACGCGCACTGCGTGTTCCAATTCATGCCTCGTCCTGTCCAGTGCCCCCAGTCTCCCGGCTGGCGGGACTCCTTGCCGAAAATATCAAACCATTCTTTGCGGTTCACGTCCCATGCAGCGCTCAAGGTATGAAAACCGCCGTCCTTGGCAGGAACCAGATACTGCACCAGGGGGATCTCCCTGTGGCCCATTCCGCGCGCCAGGAGGTTGAAGACTGACCGTCATGGACCATGCGCCCGTGACCATTCGTAGAGAATTGGAGAATGCTGCCATGAGCGTCCAGCTTCATGTTATGGAACGCTTCAGATTCCCATTGATCTCCCAGTTTGCGGAATGCCCAGGCATGGTCTGAACCGGCCCACTGACGGAATTCCTTTTCATGACATGCTCCGCACTGCATGGAAATAGGCACCTCATTCTGGTCCCAGTGCTCACTGCCTCCTGAAAAAACAACCGGCTGCGCTGCCGCTCCAGAACGTTTGTCCATCCAGGCCTTCACCATTGTGCCCAGTCCGATCAAAGCCCCAAGAACAACGAGGAGAACCACCCATTTCTTCATGGAAGGGCGGTTCACAGGGGCATCAGCAGATTCAGGGGCGGACATGGCGGAAATATTCTGCCATATCATACGCGCTCCACCAAGGAACTTTTACATCAGGCAGCACAGTCCTTGACATGCCCAGTCCGTAAACGGCAGATTATTCCTCCTCTTCCAGGACCTCTTCCCGCATCAGGGTAGTAATCCGGGTCACGGTACAGCGCTCCACACCGCCATTCTCCGTCCGGGTCACCTTGAATTCCCAGCCCTCTATAGCCGACAGTATCTCCTTTCTCCGCAGGAGCTTCCAGCAAATTAAGAATCAGGCCCCCTACGGTGTCTATTTCCCCGTCCTCCAAATCCATGTCCATGGCCTCCCCCAATTCCTCAATGCGTGCCAGACCGGATACGTCACAGGAGAAGCCCACCGCATCCCTAGGCAACTCCGTCAGCACTTTAATGCGGCCTCGGTCCCAGCCCATTACTTCGGAAAAAACATCCGTCAGGGTCAAAAGTCCGGAAGTCCCCCCGTGCTCATCCAGAATAATGGCAAGGCGCACATTGTCCTTCCTCATGATTTCCACCACATTGTCAAACTTCACCGTTTTGGGAACCTTGGGTATGGCATGAATGTATTCAGGAGTCAGAGCCTTTCTGGGAACATGATACGGAACAGATCGCGGGCATGCACCATGCCCACCACATGGTCCAGATCACCGCGGTAGACAGGGTAACGCGTACGGCGAGTGCGACGCACAATTTCCCGTATCTGCTCATGTTCCGCCCCTTCTGGAATGGCGTCTATCCTGACGCGCGGGGTCATGACCTGGTGTACATACAGATCATCCAGGTCAAACAAGCCGTCCATGATGCGGCCGGATTCCTGCGGCAACGCCCCGTTCTCATGGCTCTCTTCAATAATATACTGGAGTTCTTCCGCAGAATGGTAGTGGGACTTGGATTCATTACGGTCCACACCCAGCAACCCCAGAAAGAAATTGCCCAGGGCATTCATACCCACTACCAGCGGATACAGACATAGCTGGATCACGTACATGGGCATCGCAATGATGAGGCAAAGCTTTGCGGCGTACTGTAGGGAAAGCGCCTTGGGCACCATTTCCCCAAGAACAATATGCAGGTACGTCAGCACCGCCACGGACAGGATGCTGGCTGCGCCATGAGCCACCAGCCAGGAAGCCCAGCCGTACTGCGCCAACCATTCATGGAGCCATCCAGCTACCGCATGCTCTCCGTACATACCCAACCCCAGACTGGCGAACGTGACGCCAAGCTGCGCCGTAGCAATGTAGCGGTCCTGTAACCGGGGCGTTTTCAATATCTGGGAAACGCGGCGCGCCACCATGTTGCCGGACACACCCATCTGCTCCAATGCCGCACGCGGAGCGCCGAGCAACGCAAATTCTGCAGCCACAAACAGGCCGTTCAGCACAATCAGCAACAGAATAATGAAAACCGTCATCATGCATCCACCCCGCTTTCCATGGCAAATTCATTTTCCTTTCTCTCCGGAGGCAGCAGCAGGATAGAGGAAACACGGTTATGGTCCATCTTTTCCACCACAAGCACGCGTCCGGCGATAATCAGGCGGTCCCCATCCTTCGGAATGCAGGACATGTGCTTGATCACGCAGCCGCCCACAGTAGTGGCGCCATTCATCAAAAAAGGGTACCAGGCATTCCGCCTTATGGGCACGCATCATGCCGGGGATGCGCACGGAACCATCCGGAAGGGTTTCCACCTTTTCCCCGGAGCGGATGAATTCCTCATCTATATCTCCCACCATTTCTCCCAGCAGACGTTCCAGCGTCACCAGCCCCACAAACTTACCGTATTCATCCAGAACAAAGGCTTCCTTGGCCCTGTCTTCCCGCAAACGGGCCATCAGCATCTCTACCGTCTGCATTTCCATCACGCATGGCACCTGCCTCAGCATGGAACGGAGAGGAGGCAGAAATTCCCTTTTTCCGCATAAGCGGATACCATATCTTTAATATGCAGCATGCCAATGACAGATTCACGGTTCCCTTCATACACGGGAATATGGGTATGAGGCCTATCTGCGATCATATTCAAAATATCTTCCTGTGTGGCATCCACATCCAGGCAAACAAGCTGAAAACGGGGAATCATAATTTGTTCCACCGTTCGTTCCGCCAGGGACAAAGCGCTGTGCAGCCGTTCATGCTCATCTTCCTCCAACATCCCGCCCTGGTGACTTTCATCCAGCAGCATATTAATCTCCTGCTGGGAGTGGATGTGCTGATGGCCGCCAGGTGGGAGCCGGAACAGTTTAAGAAGCAACAAACCGCTTCCATTAAGAAAGTCAATGAACCATGCGAAGAAAGCCAGTGTCCATCGCATGGGATAATAAGTATACAAGGCCGCCTGCTTGGGAAACTGAAGAGCCAGGGATTTGGGCATCAATTCTCCAAGAATTACCTGAAAAACCGTCAAGCCTATCAGTACAACAAGAGCGGCTGCAGAATTGGCCATTACGGAGTCCATCCCACCAAACCGCTCAAACAGAGGGAACAGATAGGCGGCCAGTTCCACCTGTCCGTATGCGCCCAGAACCAGACTGGAAATGGTAATGCCGAACTGGCAAGCCGAAATGTAGCGGTCCAGCTCTTTTGTATTTTCCAAAATCTTAAGCAGATGAACAGCCACCCTGCTGCCGTTCTCCGCCATTTCCCGGATCATGTTGCGGCGTACGCTCACTGCGGCGAATTCTGCTGCAACATAAAAGGCGTTGACCAGAATCAGAAAAAGAATAACGAAAGTGACAAAAAGAATCATGTATGGCAGGGGTGTCCGTAAAACGCAACGGGCATCCGCATCATAGGAACGGAAAAAATCCTGTCAAGAACGGGAAACAAAAAAATCTGCCATGCGGAAAGAGCTCCATTCCTCCCGTCCCTTTCCAGCATTCCAAACTTTCTCCTTCCGGCACAGGTAAAAAAATTCCAGCGATCACGCAAGCAGTTGAAGCAACTGCAAAACATCTTTCCAGCAACCGGAAAGCCCCGTTCCCGGAATAACCGGAAACGGGGCTGAGAGTTTAAAGGCTCAACGAAAAACGTTATTCCGTAATGCCGGCGGCTTCTGCTGCGGCAGCCCTGGCATCTCGCAAAGCGGCACGTATGGACATTTTCACGCGTCCCTTGTCGTCAATACCAATGCACTTGGCGGTCACCACGTCTCCGACGCTCACGACGTCCTCCGTCTTGGCGGTGCGGCCTTCGGCCAGTTCGGAGATATGAATCAGGCCATCCTTGCCGGGCAGCACTTCCATAAACGCTCCAAAGGTGGTCGTGGAAACAATCTTACCGGTGTACAGTTCCCCGATTTCAATGGTCTTGAACATGCGGGTGACCAATTCCAAAGCACGGTCCAGGCCTTCCTGCTTGGCGGCGTAAATATGCACGGTGCCATCTTCCTCGATATTGATATCGGCGCCGGATTCGGCCTGAATAGCCTTAATATTCTTGCCGCCGGGGCCGATCAGTTCGCCAATGCGGTCGGCGGGGATTTTGGTGGTCTCAATACGGGGGAGCATTCGGGCTCATCTGGGCCGGAGCTGCAATGGCTTCATTCATGACCTTCAGAACATCCGTGCGGCCGGCTTTCGCCACGTGAATGGCTTCCTCCAATATGGAGAGGGGAATGCCGGGCAGCTTGAGGTCCAGCTGGTAGCCTGTCACGCCTTCCGACGTGCCGCAGAGCTTGAAGTCCATATCACCGTAAAAGTCTTCGGAACCGATGATATCCAGCAGAGTTTTGTAAGAGGTGATTTCATGCTGGTCATTCTGTTCCGTCACCAGGCCCACGGAAATACCAGCTACAGGGCGCTTGCGGGGCACGCCGGCCGCCAGCAAAGACATCGTGCCCGCACAGACGGAAGCCATGGAGGTGGAACCGTTGGATTCCATGCTTTCAGAAGAGACGCGAATGGCGTACGGGAATTCCTGTTCGCCAGGCACGACCGGAGCGATGGAACGTTCCGCCAAAGCGCCGTGGCCGATTTCCCGGCGGTTCTGACCGCCGAAACGGCCGGTGTCTCCCACGGAGAAAGGCGGGAAATTGTAGTGCAGGATGAAACGCTTTTCATTCACGCTGCCCGTGTAATTGTCCATGTACTGGCGTTCTTCCATCGGAGCGAGCGTCGCCAGGCAAAGGGACATCGTTTCACCGCGGGCGAACATCGCGGAACCGTGCACCACAGGAGGCAGCACATTGACTTCCGCAGTCAGAGGGCGCAGCTGCTTGAGAGCCCGGCCATCGGCCCGCTTGTCCTTTTCCATGATGGAGATGCGGAAAGCCTTTTTCTGAATATATTCAAAAACCTGTTCCACATCAAAGTCAGTAGCTTCCGGATGGCGTTCCTTGATGGCGGCCTCCACTTCGTCACGCAGGGCCCCCACTTTTTTCTGACGCTCCACCTTGGAAGGGGCGTAAATGGCTTCCTCAATACGATCGCCGGCAATTTCATAGCCGATTTCCAGCAATTCCGGCTTGGCAAGGCAAAGTTCATAAGCGCGCTTCTCCTTACCGCAAACGGCGCGGAGCTCTTCCTGCTTTTCGCAAATGACCTTCACGTTCTCCTGGGCGACACGCAAAGCGGCGATAAAATCTTCTTCCGGCAGTTCATTAGCGGAACCTTCAATCATGATGACCTGATCCTTCGTGCCGGCAAATACCAGATCCAGCTGACTATGTTCACGCTGGGAGTTGGTCGGATTGATAACAAACTGTCCGTCAATACGGCCCACACGCACAGCCCCTACGGGTTCGGCAAAGGGAAGATCGGAAACGACACAGGCGGCGGAAGCGCCGTTAATGCTCAGGATGTCCGGTTCGTTTTCACCATCGGCGGAGAGCAGAAGCGTAATTACCTGCGTATCGTAGAAGTAGCCCTTGGGGAACATCGGGCGCAGGGGACGGTCCGTCATGCGGCACGTCAGGATTTCCTTTTCCGTGGGACGCCCTTCGCGTTTGAAATAGCCGCCGGGGAACATACCCGCCGCAGCGGCCTTTTCCTTGTACTCCACGGACAGGGGGAAGAAGGTTTGCCCTTCCTTGACTTTGGTGGCGCTTACCACGGTCACAAGAACGACGGTATCGCCGCTGCGGACAACAACAGCACCGTCCGCCAAACGGGCCATCTTGCCGGTTTCAATCGTGATAGGATTCGTACCAACGTTGCATTCAACTGAATGTATGCTCATTATATTTTTTGTCTTTCAATCACCCGCAGCCTCATCAGCCCATCCAGGCCGGCTCCGGGCGGGAAGCCTGAATGGCGTCAGGTACGGGCAGTGCCTCAGGAAGATGTTATCCGCAACAGTCCTTTCCCAGAAACAGAGGGAGAATACTGTCCACGCGGCAGGACGCGCATCCCAGATGGATCAAACGCTCCGGCCCAGTCTTACCGGCTTGACAGCCTGTGAAAATCCGAAAAATTTCAAGGCATGCCCGACAGAAACGTTTCGGGAAACGAATCCCCGAACGTCGAATGAGAGCATAATCCCTGTCAAGGATAATGCAAGCAAATAGTTTGATAACCATAGCAGTCCATTTCCTTCCAGGGCTTTAAATATCCACCCGCATGGGGAGAAAAGGTATTTTTTTCCCATCTCACCTTCATCCATTCAATATTCTTCGCATTCCTGATTGAAATGCATTACTCCAAGCAAAATATCCGGAAACGTCCGCCTTCCCTTCTTCACAGGAGCGGAAATGCAGAATTTAAGGACGGACTGAGTATTCCTGCCTGACTCCCATAACAGCCGCCCACTGCTTTTTCATCCATATTTTCCTATTCTTTGCGCGGCTGCATCATACCCGCAATACCGGACTTTCCGTCCCCAGCAAACATTTACGCAGGAATAAAGGGGCAGTCATGCCAACAAAAACAATCTCCACACTCCAGAATATCTTCTTTCACAAAAAGACAGGCCTTTCAAACTCTCCTGACCAAAACACAAATCCACAGTCACCCGCCATGCCCCCCTTCCATGACAACGCTACCATGCCAGCCCCCCCATAAAAACAACGGCCGCTGCGGAAAACCGCAACGGCCGAATCAAACGGGAATATGCTCCGCCTTTTAGCGGCGAAGGCCAAGACGCTGGATCAGACTCTGGTACTGGGCCAGATCTTCACGCTTGACGTAATCAAGAAGCTTGCGGCGCAAAGCCACCATCTTCAACAACCCGCGGCGGGAAGAAACATCATGTTTATTCGTGCTCAGGTGTTCGGTCAGGTGGGCGATGCGCTGGGTCAGGCGGGCAATCTGGTAGCTGGAACTACCGGAATCCTTTTCATGCATCTTGAATTCCTGCAAATTGATTTCGTTACTCATAAGTGTTTTCCTTGAATGTATTTAGCTCGTGGCAGCGGCTAATCGACACTGTGAGGGCGCCAACTATGCATCATCCAGCCCCAAAAGCAATTCAAATTTCGTCATCCCGGGGAATTTGCCTTCGGTCCCTGGGAAAGCGGCCCCTCTCCATTTTCCCCGGTGTCCCAGACTTCGCGGTCCTTTTCCGTCACGGGGCGAACCACACGGCAGGGATTACCCACGGCCACTACATTGGCGGGGATGTCCTTCGTCACCACGCTGCCCGCGCCTATCACGGAATTTCTCCCAATACGCACGCCCGGGGCAATCACCGCATGACCGCCTATCCATACTCCATCCTCAATGGTAATGGGCAGAGCAAATTCCAGCCCCTGCCGTCTCAGCCCCGGGTCTACGGGATGCCCGGCAGTATAAATGCCCACGTTGGGACCTATCAGCACGTCATTGCCGATGGTAACGGCAGCGCAGTCCAGCACCACGAGGTTGAAATTGACATACACGCGGTCCCCCAGCCGTATATTGGAGCCGTAATCACAACGCAGCGGAGGTTCCAGATAACACCCCTCTCCCATTTGGCCGAAAAGCTCCCGGGCCAATTCCCGGCGCAGGCTTTCATTTTCCGGAGCGGACTGGTTATAACGGAAAACAAGCCGGCGCGCCCCTGAGCCGGGCGGCAGCCAATTCAGAATCCTGGGCATGATATAAACGCCCGGACAGCATGTTATTCCAGTCCTTCGAGGCCATTGGATGAAGAGGGGTCACAGCGTCCGCCTCAGAAAAAGGCAGCTGCCCGTTTTTCTGTTCTCCAACAGACGGCATGGCGGCGGCATCTTTTTTTTTACGGACGTTTCCGATTTTACAAGTTCCTTCTTTCCAGAGGAAGCTGAATTTGCGCCAGCCACCGGGGCAGCAGGCTTGTGCACCGTCCGGAACATTCCGGACGGCTTTTGTTGAAGCTCGTGAATATTCCAGTTTCCATCCCTGACAACCACACGGGTTCCTACGGGAGCTATTTCAAAGAGATTTTTCGCAATCAAGTGGGGAACACGGATACATCCATGGGAGGATGGATGACCGGGCAAGTACCCTTCATGAATTCCTACAGCCCCGTTCACTCTCATGAAATAGGGCATCTTGGCAGGTTCAAACCTCTCGCCGGGACGGGGGAATCCCTTCGTATATCCCCATCCCGCAATTCTCCGTCAGCGTTAATAAACGCACCGTAATAGGAATGATGGTCTTCCTCCTTGGAAGCAATGAGGAAGTAGCCGGAGGGCGTCATGCCGGAACTTCTTCCGGAACTGATGGGGGCATACGCAATGCGGTGCGTCCCCCGGTAGATATACATCATCTGCTTTTTTATCCACTACGACCAGCACCTTTCCGGGCAGCGACGGATCATCTTCCCACTTGAGCAGGTGCCCCGGAATAGTTCCCGTTTCTTCAAAATACCCCGTCATTTCTTCTACCGGAATATGGGAAGAGGGGACAGGGGAAAGCTCCCTTCCCGTGGTACCGCAGGACGAAAACAAAAACGGAACACACAGGCAGGAAACCAACGGATGGAAAAGGGATAATTTCATCTCAATAAGTCGCATCACTGCGTTAGACAGCTGGAGGCCGGAAAAAAAAAGAACCGCTTTTTGACAAAACTGTCAACTATCAATCAAAAAAATCTCTTTTCCTTTACTCCTGCCCTCTGTTACCACATCCGGGCGCGCCTGCCGCGCTCCCGGCCGTTCCCGGTTCCGTGGAGCAGGCCATGGGACCAAGCCTCCGCAAAGGTTCGTGCGGCATCCGCCGTATGGGAATGCCCGTCATGCACGGGGCTTTCCGCAATGGCTCCGCCTACGCCGGGAGGCCTGGACCTGTACAACTCCAGATGCTCCACGCCTCCCGGCTCCTCTTCCCCACAGAAGCCTCGCGCCTTTTCCTGGGTGCGGGCATGGAAAAAACTGCGCTCCAGCAATTCCCTCAGCGTATTAATGCCACGCCAGACATCCGTGGTTCTGGGGACGACGCGCACATTCACCAATCCCAGCCTCCCCATATTCTCCACATAAGAAATGCCGTGCGCATCCCTCCGTGCAGCATCATGAGGCAAAAGATGGAATGTTACCGCCACACCATGATTTTTCTCCCAGTCCTTCATTTTTTCAACGTAATGGGCCAGGGGCTGCTGGCTGGCGGCATAATGGTCCAGCCAGTGGAAACTGTCTCCCATGATCTGCACAAGCCAAATGGCCGTATGGTCACTCAGCCCCAGATCCCATGCCGTGAAAGTGGGAGCGTCCGGATCAGCCTCAAACTCCACCCCCCTACCCGCCCCCGCCCCGCAGGGCCATGATACGGCTGCCGTAAATACTGCCTTCTTCCCCTGTAGCAAAAGCCTCCTGCGGCGTTCCCGGATACTCCTGCTTCATGGAGGCGCCCATCACCCGGGCCATCCGGGCATACCATCTCTTCTGCCCCGCATCCAGAACCACTCCGGTCTCCCGTTCCAGAGAAAGGAAATACTCATCCAGTTCCCTGCTCCATCTGCCGCGCCCCGGCAAAGTGTACTCATCCTGGTCAAACCAGCTGAAAAAAAAGAATCTGAAATCCAAGGGGGAAAGCTCGCTTTTGCCCATGTTTTCCATGGCCTGGCGCGTCAGTTCATAATTCACTCCGTACCGTCCGCCCTCATGAGTGCTTTCCTTCAGAATAAAACCTCCGGGGGGGAACTGTATTGATTGCCCCCGTACGGATTTCCCTGGCTCTCCACGGAGCATGCACGGAAACATACGCCAGCTCGGAAACATGGAGAAACTGCATGGTTCCCCCTCGCAGATTAGTCCCCACCCGCACATCGCTCCCATTGGAGAAAGCCAGGCGGCTGCGCGCCAACGTACGGGGTTGCCATTCCCCCTTTTTTTCCACGCCGGACAGGCTCTTGATTCTCTCTCCCAGCCGGGCCAGGGCCACATCCATCGCAGAGGGGTTGGGCGGCACGTAATCCAGATGGTCCCAGGCAAAATGCAGCTTGGCCAGTTTCTGCTGGGCGTCCGGCAGGCTTTTATCAATGATTCCGCAATGAAAATTGGACCGGAACAGGCTCATATCCAGCATCAACATGGCCACATACGTAGAAATGCCCAACTGGCGCGCCTTCAGGATGTCATTCCTGTACCACAGCCGCTCATGCAGCCGCCGCTGCGCCCTGTTCAGGGAAAAACGCTGGAGCTGACCGGCTTTATTTTCTATCCAGTACAGGTGTTCCAGCCTCCAAAGCTGGCTGGACAGGACGGACTGCCACGACAGGCTCCATGATTCCGTCAAATGATTAGAATTTTCCATACTCCTCTATTAATTCTTTCAACAGGGCTCCTTCCCTGGTCATCCCCTTCTGGGCCTCCGTCCCCTTGTCCAGGGGAAGGCGGTATGCCAGTGGATCGTTCAGCACGTGGGAAACGAACCGGAGTGCCTGCACCATCACGGGATCAAGCAGATCAAGTTTTCCTTTCAAATAACTCTCACGTACGCCCAGTTCTTCATACATCCTGATTACATCCTCCATGAAGCATCCCACAGCCTGTCTTCTGTTCCACCACCATCGTTCCTGAGCATCCGCATCCCCCAGCGTTTCCAAAATCCGACCCAGGAACCGGGTACGGCTCGCCCGTGAATCTTCCGGGGAAGGTTCCTCTCCGGCTCCCGTAAAACACTCCAGCGGAATATAGGAATCCCGTTCGGACACCGCAGGCGCTCCCCGGCTGTCCAGATAAACGCCGTTCCATGCATGTACCACGTAGGGCGCGCGTGCCTGCCGTACGGGACTTTCCGGAATGCCCGGCATCAGGCGCACGGTATGCCCCGGGTCGTCCGGGTCACGGTAAATCACGCAGTTGGCATACATCGCGCGCGCTTCCTCCGGCTCAGGAAGAAAGGGAAGCATGCCGCCTCTCAGTTCCTCCTGCCTGCGGTCCAGAACACCAATCAGGGAAATGGCCTCATCCAACGGGAGTTCCCGGTTCCAGACAGACGTCACCCCCCCGGGAGCCGCTCCGGAATCAATCCGGTAAATCTTCCCTTTCCAACTAACCCCGGATTCCGTAGCTTCCGGTCGGCCTGCAAAATCCCGCCTCACCGCATCCAGCGTCTCCACAGCCCGGACCACATCCGGACGGCTACGCCAGGCGGCAGGGGCGGGAACGCCACGCCTGACGGAAAAATCTTCTTCCACATACAGGGGCGCTTCCAGAATGGGTTCCGGAAGATGTTCTCCCAAAGCCTCCAGGGAAACATCCTTCGCGCGCAGAGGTCCCAATCCGGTCCGGAACGGCTTTTTCACCAAATGCAGGTACAGGCCGGGATGTTCCAGATCCGGACGCCAGGAATTCAGCTGGGGGAACTCCTGAAGCGCCCGGGACAGTTCCCTCATGCGGCTTTCCGCCAGCCGCTCCATCCTGCGTACGGAACCGCCCGCGTATCCGTCCAGCGCGGACAGGGAACGCACCAGTCCCTCTTTCACGTGATCCGGAACGGTAAACAACAGCCGTCCGGACATCAGGCTGTGAGAGTACCGCTCCACCATGGGGAGGCGGACCTCCCCTCCGGCCGGATCCCAGGCACGCTCCGCCCGTATGCGTTCATTCATACCAACCGTCTCTCGGAGCATTCCCATAAACTCGGCAGTGTCCGCATCCTCCCTCAGCGTTTTCTTCAGCAATCCGGCCCGGCTCACCAATTCCTCAAGAGGTTCCGGAACCCTGTCAGGCATTGCGGCCCCGTAACGCGCCCAGGAAGCCACCGTTTCCGGTACGGTGTCATGATCCAGATGGGCAAAAAAATACTCCTTGGACAGCTGGGACAACTCTTCAATCAGTTCCGTTTCCCCTGGGAGCTTCCTGCGGCGCGGCACACGTTCCAAATGTTTCAACATCTCCCAAGCGCCTTCCGGGGAAAGCTGATCCGTGCGCATCAGCCGGTCCCATACGACTTCCGCCTTGTCTTCGATCAAAGCCAGGGGATTGGCCGTATTATGAAGCCTCAGCCGGTGCATTACCAACCCCTTGGCTGAGGAAACGGGCAAATTATCCGCATCCACGCCCAGCCTCTGTACGGAACCCACATACTTTTCGTGAATATTCATGCGCTCCAACAGGGCATCACGGCTCATCAGCGTTTCAGCGGCAAGGCGCCCCCGGCCCGTCACCTCCAGACGATCCCCGGACCCCACCGCTCCGCGCACGCCGTAACCAGCTTTCAGCATATCCGCCACCGCCATGGCCGTCAGGCTGTCATACAGGCAGGGGAGCCGCCCCCCCTGCACGTTTTCCAACCCGGTGGTCAGCCTCAGATAATTGGTATCCCATTCCGGCCGCCCGTTATGGGCATGCCATTCCCAGCTACGGATCAAATCCCTCTTAGCCGAGCAGGCGGCAGAAAACATCATGGAAACATTGGCCATCAGGTCCGCTTCCGCCGCCTCCCGAGAAGGATGCCAGTCCGACCACCTTCCATTGGGATACTTTACTCTCCACAGCCTTTCCGCCCCTTCCCCTCCGGGTGAGGACTGGAACAGGCGCGGGGTCAGCAGGAGAAGACTCTCCACCGCTTTCCGCGTCCCCGGATAAATACGCGGCGAAACCTGTTCCGGACCGGCATGCAGCCGCGGAGCATCCAGCACAGAGGCATAACGGGCCACGTTCTCCGGCGCCACCTCCAGAAACCGGGCCAGCAACCGCCCGTAACTCTCCACGGGCGTATAGCCGCGCCCCACATGCACGTCAAATTCCTTCATGTTGGGAAGTACGTGGTACAGGCTGTTCACATCCGCCTGGATTCCCCATACCATGCGGTTCATCTCCCGCAGCTCAGGGCTTACCCCATGGCGTTCCTCTCCGCCAAGAGAAGCCATCATGCCGCTCATCCTGGCCAGGGCGGAGGGAAGGCCGTCCGGATTAAAAGATTCAGACAACAAATCCGGAGCATTCAGCAACGCACTCCCTTCCTCCAGCCACCGGCGCGCCCTGCCGCAGGCGCCTTCATCCCGGCAAAACGACTTCCATAAACGAAAAGCCACATGCCCGGACGCCTCTTCATGCGGCACGCCGTGTACCCGTTCCATCACTCCTTCATAAACATTGGCTCGTGTCCGCAGATCCATATCCTCCGTAACGGCGTCCCAGTCCCTGCCGGAAAAACCCGCACGGCGTCCCGCCTCTTCCGGATAAGCCAGCAGCAACATCCTGTACGGCCGATAGGAGCGCTTCTTCAGCCTGTCCGCCACAAACGCTCGGCGCAAAGCATCCGCATGAATATCATATTCCTCCGCATTCCTTAAACGCCATGGGATTTCCCGTCCGTTCCTGTTCCGGACCAGACCCAAATCTTCCTCTTCCATACGGCCCAGAGTCTCATACCAGGAAGAAAGAGCCTCCTCTACGGAAGGCCGGCCCTGCGTTCGCTTCATCTCCACACCGGGAGCCGGTTCCGCCGCATAAACAAGCTGCCCGTCCGCTGCGGCGGCTTCACCCACGCGGGGCAGACCGGCACGCAACAGCCACTTGGTTCTGGCCGTAACATAATCCGGATGAGGAAAAAGCTTTTTCAACACCGCTTCCGATTCGGGGAAATCCCGCATCTTCCAAGGCTTTGTACGTACAGGAGAAGGCAAATCCAAAAAATCTCTCACATCCTGTTCCGTCTTCAAAAAAGGCTCTCCGGCTTCATCCAGGGCGCGAGACCACTCCAAAGCCTTCCTAGAAATGTACAAAGACCCCCACAGCGGAGAATTACGCAGGGACTTCTGCAACAATTCCCCGGCACGGTTTACATCCTTATCCTGCAAAATCCTGGAAACCGTTTCATCCGGAATTCCGAATACTTTCAGAGGGGAACCGTCTCCAAGCAGCATTCCGGCATGGCGGAAATGGTTCAGAGCGACCTTTCCCGCGCCTATCAGCAGGAAAGGCATCATCATGACGGCCTCCCTCAACTGGTCATCCGCGGAAGCCTGTCTGGCTTTCCATCCCTCCCAGTCCACACCGGACGCCTTATTCGTAAGAGCTCCCACGCCTTCCTGAACGACCATGGGCGTCAACTCCATCAATTTATTTTCCGCCTCCATCTTCACGGCATCCGCCGCAACGGCTCCCATTCCGGGAAAAAACGCACCAGGATTCCCTGATGCGGGCCTCATGGCCCGGAACGCCCGCATTCCCTGCCCCAACATCTTCTGGCCCAGTTTCGTCATTCCGAAGGAAAGCAAGGTATTCACCCCGCCGGAGACGACAGCTCCCCCCATCTGGGCATCAAACACGCCGTCCGGGTTCATGCTCCGGGCCTCCGCCATATGGCGCCCCGTCTCCCCCGCCATCAACATGCCAAGCCCGGCAGGGCCGCAAAACGCCAAAGCCGTGGACGCTCCCTGCTGGGCCATGTCCACCAGCATCTCCCGGAACCAGGGGGAATCCTTTCCCCCACGCAGCGGGGCAAACTCCATCCTGGCAAAATTCCTCAGTTCTTCAAAACTCCGGGAATAATTGTCCAGCGCCTCCTTTTCCCGTCCCTCCGGCAGGAGCCATGCTGCGCCGTTTACGGCCAGCTGGGCCGCATTCTCCGCAACCTCTGCCGCACCGCGTTTAAGCGCCCCCCCCAGGGCATCCCGAAAGGCGGGACGGGAACGCAAATAGGGAGCCATCATGCGGAACACCTTCTGACGGTCTCCATCCCCCAGGGAAGCCAGGCAATCCACGGCGCGTATGACGTCCGGAACTCCGGCAACGGCTTTCCGGTTCAGCTGTATGGCGGGAAAACCTTCCTTCACCGGCTCCTCACTGGCTACCAGCCCCTCCAATCCCTTGCGGATGATCCCGGCGGCATCCGCCAGACGGTTCCTGTCATCCAGAGCATCGGATACGGCCCTGCCTTTCAATTGTCGCGCCACAGCCTGCAAATCTTCCGGCCATGCGGAAATGGCTTCCCTTCCCCGTTCGTCAGGAACCGTTCCGCCACCGGACAGAGCACGTTCATACTCTTCCTGGTATAATTCAAACAAAGCATCCCTCCGGGAAAGGCGTACCTGATTGTGCATGGAAACTGCCACGAACAATTCGTCATCAGACTTGCCGGACGCTCCATACTGCCGCGCCACCTGTTCCCGGATACTCTTCCAGTCCCTCCGGATGCGTTCACGGGGAATCGCGCCAGAATCCGCCACCCAGGACTGCATGACGCACGCGGCAATTCTTTCCCGGTCCGCCGTCCCTTCCGGATACATCGCCTCCGCTTTCAGCCTCACTTCCCGCGGAATGGTCATCACATCCCCCGTCAATACGCTATTCCAATATTCTTCCCTTTCCGACTCCCGTTCCGGGAATTTTTCCGTGCCGGAAGGTACGGAAAACACTGCGTTCCCTTTCCGAATATGGCTTTCCCCCACAGTTCCGGGAACCGCTTCCGGAAAACTCCCTTCCAGCGGGAGCGCCCCTGTCTGTTCCCTGGTTCCATTATCTTCCATCATCACTTTCCTTCTTTTCCGTTATTCATATCTGAAAACCCCACCCAGCCGGCATCCTGGAGGCGTTTCTCTTTCTCAAAAACCTTTTCCATCTCCGCAGCCGGCTGCTCCGGGGCCCTCTTCACCGCCTCTGCCAATTCCGTCTGGACACGCTTCCATTCCTCTGCCGCACGGGCATCCTCAGGCGGCCCCCATGCGCCATTCCGGAACATGGCGGACAGGCGACGGGAAGCAGCGCGGCGCAATTCGCGGGGTATGCCCAACATCACCTCGCGCCGCCGGAGAAGCCTTTCCACCTGAACGGCAGGCAAACCTGAAGTGGCCACTTCTATCAGGGCGTCAGCATCTTCCTCCCCTCCGCAATCCTCATCAATCAGCGAGGTCATGCGGCACAACAGCATATCGTCCTCCGGAATGCTGATACCGGAAAATTCCGCCGTCTGCCTCCGGTCACGGGAAGCCGTATAACGTCTTAGCTGCTCGGAACTGATCAAGCCATGCTTTTCAGCATTCTCCAATCCGTCATCCCGCAGCAACCCGCCGCCGGACACGGTGACCGCCAGAGCATCCGCATAACGCCGCTTCAACTCCCCATACGCTGCCGCAGCCTCTTCCGCCACCTTCTTTTCCTCCGGAGTTCCCGGCATCTTCTCCTGCCGGGAAACGAGGCTTACAGCGGCCGCCGGATCACGGCGGACCTCCTCCACCGCCCGGTTCAGCGCTGCGCGGGAATACGCTTCCTCCGCCATGCGGGAAGCCTCCTCTCCCGTTACAAATATTCCGCTGCCCTCCTTAATCCTGCGTTCGGCCAAAGCGGCCTCTCCCAGCTCCACGGCAGACTCCACCCCCCCGGCCCAATATCGGCGCGCTTCCTCCAACTGCCCCAGACGGGACATCTTCTGCAAATAAATGCTCCCGGCAGTCTCCAGATTCTCTCTCGCCATGGCCACGCGCTCCCTCACCGGGCCGGACATACGGGCAGGCAGATAGGAAGGAAGCCGTTCTGACAGAGCCTTCTTCCATCTCTCCTGAAGGTGTTCCGAATCCCCTCCGGCTTCCAGCTCCCGCATCACGTCCTGTTCAAAACGGTACATCCCGTCACGGGCCTGCGCCCATTGGCCGGCATCCCTCACCTCCTGCATTTCCTTCAGCGCGGGTCCCGCCACTCCGGACACATCCATCACGCCCGCCGCCAGATCCCGCACACCGGCGGCCTGTGCTTCAAAAGCGTTCAATGGAATCACGCCGGAATCCGGAGCCACATGCAACATTCCAAAATCCTGTATTCGTATAGCCATCTTTAACGGCTTCCAAGCTAAAGAGCGGATGGAACGCACGGCATCCATTCCAAACCGTCACCGTCCGGCACTTGCCGCTTGCCAAAACCGGGCCGTTCCAACACAATCACCCCTATGCCCCGCATTCGTTTCACCGCCGCATATGACGGACGCCCTTACCTGGGCTGGCAAAGCCAGCCGGGAGGCCGTACCGTCCAGGACGTGCTGGAACGAGCCTTTTCCGGACTCTTTGGAACCCCCTGCCGTATCCACGGTTCCGGCAGGACAGACTCCGGCGTTCATGCTCTGGGCCAGGTTTTTCATGCAGACGCTCCGGATACCCACCGCATTCCTGCGGACAAATGGCCTGCCGCGCTCAACACGCGCCTGCCCCGAACCATCCGGATTACCCATGCGGAATACGTTCCGCCCGGTTTCCATGCCCGGTTCAGTGCCACGGGAAAAACCTACCGTTACTGCATTTCATGCGCTCCCATCCTCAACCCTTTTGACGCCGGGCTGGCCTGGCACCGCCCGCTGGCATGGAGCGTGGATATTCTGGAACAGGCTGTACACCTGTTCCGGGGAACGCATGACTTCACTGCTTTTGCCGCCCTGCGCGGCAATGAACCGCGCCCCATTCCGGAGGGTTACTTCCGCCGAACCATCACGCAGACACAAGTGGAACAGGCAGGGGAACATGTCTTCATCACCTTTACCGGAACGGGCTTCCTCTACAAAATGGTGCGCCTCATGACGGGAGCCGCCCATGAAGCCGCACGGGGAAAAATAACGCTGGAAGAACTGGCGCGCCTCATCAACGCTCCGCTCCCGGATGACAAAAGCCCGTTTTGTGCCCCGCCGGACGGACTCACGCTGATGAGGGTCCATTACCAGGAAAAAACGTTCGGAGACAAAAAAAAAAAATAAACTGAAAACGGCCGTCCTTCTAGACGCGTGCCGTACCGTACACAACCCTTCCCTCCTGATCAGCTCCTCCACTTTCCGGTTCAGATGGGGAACCGGACATACGCCCGAACGCAAATCATGCCGTATGCGGGTGGAAGAAGCGGGTTCATCCCCTTCTATGAAAAAGGCGCGCACCCCTTTCCTGGGAGATGGAACCCCGCCGCGGCGGTAAACAATGAACGTCACCAGGCTGGACAAATATTCCCAGCGTCCCCACTGTTCCAGAGAATCCCACTGATCCTTGCCCATCAGCCAGAACAATTCTGCACCGGGATAACGCTCCGCCGTCCTCTCAGCCACCCTCCACGACCACGAAGGAGGCGGAAGCTCCAAATCCGTCCGGTCAAGCACGGCCCAATCCAGCCCTTGAAGAGCCAGCTCAATCATCCGGCAGCGCTGGTCATCCGTCACGGAGGGGGCCTGCTCCTTCAGCGGAGACAGGGAACACGGCATAAACAGCACGCGGTCCATTCCGCAATATTTCCGAGCATGCTCGGCCACGCAAACGTGCCCCTCATGCACGGGATCAAACGAACCGCCGAAAATACACAGCTTCACCGTCATCCACCAGAAGTCAGAGACCTTCCGTTCCCTTGTAAGGCAGAAACCCGCCGATGGGAACGCGCACCATCCTTTTCTCCAGAGGCAGGCGGCGGAAGCGGGTAATAAAATCCGTCAGGCGACCGTAATTGCGCTCCGTCTTGGGAATCCCCTGATGGCCGCAATTCACATCCGGGTTGTAATGCAGCTCAACATGAAGATGGGCCGGATACATGCCGCGGTTCGTGCCGATAGTGCCTACCTGGGTGCCGCGCAGCACCAACTGTCCCAGCACAACGTTAATATCGTTCAAATGGGAATAAAGAGTCTGGCAGCAAAGAACCTTTCCGGACTTGGGTTCACGGAAAGCATGGCGCACAATCACCACCTTTCCCCACGCGCCCCGGGCGTCCGCCGCATAAGTTACCACCCCGTGGCCTACGGAATAAACGGGATCGCCCAAATCGGAATTGCCTCCTTTATTGCCGTTCCAATCCTCGCCCATGTGACGGGGACTTTTCAGGCGCAAACCGCGGGACCGGTAATAGCCGTTGCCGTCAGGCTTCCCTACCGGAAAATCAAAACCGTCACAAAGAGGAACAAGCGCAAACTTGCTGTCCCGCCGGGCCATGTAAACGGGAGCGCTCTCGCTGATCAACGCGGAACCGGTCAGAAAAACCAGCGCCAGCAGTAAAAAACGGAAATAGGACATGGGAACGAAAGTCCTTTGTATGCTAAACGGCTCCCTACTCCGTATCAAGCGGAATTCCCCGCATGTCGGAGTTAGAATTCACTAACACGCTGTCCCCTGTTTCCCGCTTCCTTTCAACTTGACAGCAAAGCCCCCGTATGAAAGAAGGGAGGAGCGACTCCGTATTTTTCAACACACTTTTTTCTGCATGAATAAGCTAACAACACTCTTCCTCGGAACAGTTCTCTCTTCCTCCATGCTGCCCGGCTGGACCGCAGCACCGCCCAAACCATACGGCGCGATTCCAACACCTGCCCAAATCAAATGGCAGCGCATGGAATTCTACGGCTTCATCCACTTTGGCCTGAATACGTTCACGGGACGGGAATGGGGTTACGGCGATGAAGACCCGAAAATCTTCAACCCCACGGATTTTAATGCCTCCGATATCGTCTCCACCTTTAAAAAAGGCGGAATGAAAGGAATGATTTATACGGCCAAACATCATGACGGCTTCTGCGCCTGGCCCACCAAATCCACGGACCACAACATCACCAAGAGCCCTTGGAAAAACGGCAAAGGAGACGTAGTCAGGGAATTCGCCCTTGCCTGCAAAAAGCACGGCATCAAATTCGGCACCTACCTCAGCCCCTGGGACCGCAACAACGCGGATTACGGCAAAGATGGCTACTTGGACGTTTACTATAAACAAATCCGGGAATTGCTGACCAATTACGGGCCTGTCTTTGAAATCTGGTTTGACGGAGCCAATGGAGGAGACGGCTATTACGGAGGAGCCAGGGAAAAGCGCAATATCGGTGACGCGGAAAAATACTATAACTTTGAAAAAATCGTGGAAATGATCCGCAAAATCCAGCCCGGCTGCATCATCTGGGGAGCGGGCCACCACGGAGACGCCCGCTGGGGAGGCTCCGAAAAAGGCCACGTCAATTATCCCCATTGGAGCACCGTAGGGCTGAACGGCGGAGGCGGAGGCACCGGCATGCGCGGCGGAGAACGCTGGGTGCCGGCGGAAGGAGACACCACCATCAACCATGCCGGCTGGTTCTGGCATCAGGGACAGGCATCCCGCGTCAAATCCCCTGAAGAACTTATGCAGGTATGGTTTGATTCCGTAGGCCGCGGAGCTAATCTCATTCTGAACGTGGCGGCGGACAAAACAGGCAGACTGGATCCTGCGGATGTCAAATCCCTGCTGGAATTCAAGGAACTGCGCGATAAGCTATATGCTAGGGATTACGCGTTGGGAGCAACCGTCACAGCCAGCCAGACGCGCGGCAACGACAAAAAATTCTCTCCCTCCAACATGACGGACGGCAACATTGAAACCTACTGGGCCGTGGAAGATGACAACCTGACCCCCACCGCCATTATTACGCTGCCCAAACCCGCCACTTTCGACGTCATCCGGCTGCGCGAACAAACACGACTGGGACAACGCGTGGACTCCTTCAATATTGACGCTTTCATCAATGGCAAATGGGTTTGTATCGACAATGAAGGGAAAACCATCGGCAACCAGGTCATGCGCCGCCTGCCCCGCCCCATCACCACCCAGAAACTGCGTCTGCGCATCACGGGCAGCCAGGCCACGCCCTGCATCTCGGAATTCTCCCTCTTCCGCCAGCCCGCGGGCGCCGTACGGCCCTCCATTTTCCGCCGCGGAGACAACCTCATCATCATCGCGGACGGCAAAAATAAAATCCTGTACACGACGGACGGCAGCGAACCCAAGGCAGGATCTCCCGTTTACAGCCAGGGTGCTAAATTTACGAAGTGCGGCACTGTCAAAGCCCGCTGCCAATTCTCCAACGGTAAACTGGGTCCCGTCAGCCAGGCCAAATTCGGCATCAGCAAAACCGGATGGAAAGTGAAAACCGCCACATCCGGAAATGCGGCGGCGGCCATCGACGACAACCCGGAAACCTCCTGGCTAGCCAAGGCAGAAGCGCCTCAATCCTTTGTGGTGGATATGGGAAAACCGTACCAGGTTTCCAGCTTCTCCTACCTTCCCAGACAGGATGGGAAAACCTCCGGCATGACGGATAAATACCAATTTGAAGTAAGCGCGGATGGGAAGAACTGGACGAAAGCGGCGGAAGGGGAATTCTCCAATCTGCGCGCCAACCCCATTGAGCAATCCATTAATCTCAAGAACGTGAATGAACCCGTGCGTTATTTCCGCTTCATCGGCACCAGCTCTCTGGACGGCAACAGCGCCTCCGCTGCGGAAATAAACGTCTTCGGCACTCCTGCAGACAAATAAACCTCCCAGGTTTTCCCCACCAGGGCATTCCGGTTTTTACGGCCGGAATGCCTTTTTTGCGGCACGAATTCATTTTTGCGAAACAGGCTCCGACACAAACCGGCATCAAAACAAGCAGGAGAATATAAGCCGGAATTCCTCCCAACTCATCCTGCAGCGCTTCAGCAGGCTGGGAATGTCCCGTATATATCGCCGCAACGGCCAAAGGTCTAAAGAGGCGGCTCCGGCATGGCTGCCGTTTTCAACCCCCGCCGGTATGCGGAACATATTGAAATCGGAAAGAGCCCTGCAACCCCATGCCAACGGCAGAACCCCGGAAAAAACGCCTGCTTCCTGAAATCAGCCACGATATCATCTCCGGAAGGCTTCTGTTCCATTTCCTGTTTGTACGAACAATCTTCTCCCTGCCGTCGGAAAACCTGGAGCTTTTCCTTACATCGTAAAATTCTATTTTAAGCAAACAACGGGCAAACCCGGTCAACTCGGCAAGGGACTTCCGCAAAACAGAAGCTTTCCTTTCCAAAAATCAGGCATGAAAAAGGGCGCATCCTTTTGGATGCGCCCTGTACAAATCATGCTGGCGGCGAATTTATTCCTGGCCGCTGAAATCAGGCGTGAGGATCAGGAACTGGTCACTGATGTCCTTGCCCCTTCTCTTGGGAATGAAGGTATCCTGAAGGTTGTCGTTGTCGTCCAGTTCCAGGGTCTTGGCGCTCTGGGCAGTCGTGAAAATCAGAACCTTGCCGCGGAAGCTTTCCGGGTCGAAACGCACGGCATTGCCGGCCACAACGGTGCTGCCGTCTTCACCGGGAAGCACGGAAGTGACCATCAGGGGATATTCCCCCACGGAACTTCCAATACCCACTTTTTTGTTATTGTCACCCTTGCGCATGACGTAGGAAATGCCCACTTCACCGGGGGTCAGGGCTTGACCGTCGTAAATTTCGCCGTTGGGAGTAACGGTGGAACCGCCGGAAGGAGTCTGAACCTTGGCGTAGAAGTTGCTTTCGGAAACAGACTCATTGCCCAGAAGCTGACGGAAATAGTCATTGGAAGTATCGCCCTGAAGTGCGCCCAGGCCGCTCATATAATTATGCTGGGCAACAACGCGGTCGGCAGTGATGTCATCGGGGAAATTGCCCAGTTTGCTGTTGGCCTTGAACTCGTTCATCGCCACGCCCACGTTCTTCATGTTGGTCAGGGCCTGCATCTGGTCGCCTTTGTTGATCTGGTTCAGGATAGGACCATAGGCCACGGAAGCCAGCAGGGCGATAATGGCAATGACAACCAAGAGTTCAATCAGGGTAAACCCCCTGCGTAACTGGTGTGTTGCAAAAGATACTTTCATTGTTGGATATGATGGAATGTTTACAGTTTAAGAAAACCGTACGTGGTTATCTATGTTCGTTTCTACTATTAACGCGATTTCCCAGTCAGGACAAGCATATTCTCATAAAAATCTTGGTCCGGCAAGGAGAGAAAACTCTCCCGCAGCCCCCCTGCAAAAGGCCCGGAAAATACCGGGCCATGGGGGAAAAATCCTACCTGCCGCTGCCGAAAAAGGAACTCAACCCTTCCAAAGCTCCGGCGGACGGCCTGTCCTCCTCGGCAATCACCTGCCGCTGGAGTTCCGCGATCTCTTCCAGACCCTTGCGGCCTAATTCCAGCATCCGGTTCATCTGATCCGCCGTGAACACGGCCTCTTCACCGGAACCCTGCACCTCCACAAACTCTCCCTGGTCGGTCATCACCAGATTCATGTCCACTTCCGCATCCTTATCCTCCACATAGCAGAGATCCAGCAGAGCCTCTCCCTCCAGTATTCCCACGGATACGGCGGAAACCAGCCTCTTCATGGGAGACTCCGCCAGCTTTCCTTCCGCGACAAGCTTGTTCACGGCAATAGCCAGAGCTACGGAAGCCCCGGTAATGGAAGCGGTGCGGGTACCGCCATCAGCCTGTAAAACGTCGCAATCCACCCAAATCGTGCGCTGGCCGATCTTGCCAAGATCCACGGCCGCCCTCAGGGAACGGCCGATCAGACGCTGAATCTCGCTGGAACGTCCGTCCAGTTTCCCCGCCGTAATATCCCGGCGTTTACGGTCAAGCGTGGAATAGGGAAGCATGGAATACTCCGCCGTCAGCCATCCTCCTTCCACACGCTGAACCTTCATCCAGCGGGGTACATCCTCCTCAATCGTAACGGCGCAAATCACCTTGGTGCGTCCGAAAGTCACCAGCACGGAAGCCGTGGCATTCGGGGCGATACCCGTTTCAAAGCTGATCGGACGCAACTGGTCCACAAGTCGTTTATCCTGACGTTCCATGCGGGGAATCATGACGGATGCCGTCATCTTTTTCAAATGGAAAGATGGAATTCCCGTTCCAAACCGCTAATATCCCTCCCATGAAACACCCTCGTACCCGTGTGGCCGTCATTGACGTGGTGGCCCTTTCCCGCCAGATGATGGAACACATGCCGCGGCTCTCCGCCTGGGCGGAGGGGCGGAACGTTTCCTCCTTCCCTCCGGCCTTTCCGGCCCTTACCTGCTCTGCCCAGAGCACCTACGTGACAGGGCTTTCCCCGCGGGAGCACGCCATTCCCGGCAACGGATGGTACAACCGGAACATGTGTGAAATCCAATTCTGGAAGCAGTCCAACAAGCTGGTGCAGGGCCCGCGCCTCTGGGAGAAACTGAGGGAACGGTACGGCTCCGGCTTCACCTGCGCCAAACTTTTCTGGTGGTACAACATGTATTCCACGGCGGACTGGACCATCACGCCGCGCCCCATGTACCCGGCGGACGGCCGCAAGATCTTCGACATTTACACCCAGCCCATGGAACTCCGTGAAACCATTAAAAAGGATCTGGGAGAATTCCCTTCCCCCCACCTTCTGGGGCCCCATGGCAGGAATCCAGTCCTCCCAATGGATAGCGGACTCCGCCCGGTGGGTGGAACGGAAACATCGCCCTGACCTCAGCCTCATCTATCTGCCCTATCTGGACTATGATCTCCAGAAATTCGGCCCATCCTCGACCCAGGCCGCCCATGCGGCAAAGGCTATGGACGGTCTTCTCTGCGACTTGATCGACTTTCTGGAACGGGAAGGCGTCACCCCCTGTCGTGCTCAGTGAATACGGCATTTCCGACGTATCCCGCAGCATTGCCCTCAACCGCCTCTTCCGGGAACGGGGCTGGATCACCGTCAAACCGGAAATGGGTACGGAAATGCTGGACTGCGGCGCCTCCCGCGCCTTTGCCGTGGCGGATCACCAGACTGCCCATATCTACATCAATGATCCTTCCGTAAAAGAAGAAGTAAAAGCGTTGCTCTCCGCCACCCCCGGAGTGGAAGAAATCAGGGAAACGGACTTCTCCGGCCTTTCTTCCGCGGCTCTGGAACGCCTGCCGGGGATTCACCGCCGTCGCGGCCCCCGACGCATGGTTCACCTACTATTACTGGCTGGATGACACCAAGGCGCCGGACTTCGCCCGCTGCGTGGACATCCACCGCAAACCCGGCTATGACCCCGCGGAAATGTTCTTTGATCCGGGCCTTGCCTTCCCCATGTTCCATGCCGCCGCCTTTCTGCTGAAAAAAAAGCTGGGGTTCCGCGCCCAGATGAAAGTTATCCCCCTCAATGGCGACCAGGTAAAGGGCTCCCATGGCAGAGACCGGGTGCCAGCGAACCAGCAGCCCGTATTCATCGGCCCGGCCTTCCTGCCGGAAATTCATGCTGCTGAGGATGTCCATCAAGCCATCCTCTCCGTCTTTGAAAAAGAATAATAGCGGTTCCCTTCAGCGGGCATCCGGACGGGGGTCATATTCCAGGCCGGGAACCTCCCGGTAATGAATGCCGTCCCACAGGACGGGAATGCAGCAGAAAAACCAGCTTCTCTGGCCGTCGTCTCCCTTCCAGTGCCCGAACACGCTGCGGATCAATACACGGTTCAACCCCTTGCGGAGCTTGATCTTTACAGGAGGGCGGAAAAAATACCCTTCCCAGGTCAGAGGGGCTTCCTCAATGCGCCCCTTTCCCCACCCCGTCCAGGGCAGGCTCTTGAAAGGCCACCTGGGAGGGTTCACGCGCCTTCCGTTCAACCATACGTCCCCGCTGGAAAAATCCCAGCTTTCCTGTTCAGGGGCGCGTGCGCTGCGGTACCCGCCTGAATGCCCCCACATGCCGTTCAGGCCAAACATCAGCCACACCTCCTGCTCCCTGGGGCTGCGGATGAAAGTCAGGGCATAACAGGTTCCATCGTCCTTTCCAACCTCCCTTGACATCAGCGTAGGCCAGTGATCCGTCCGGTACTGGTTCCGGTGCATGTTGAACATCGCAAAAAGATGCCTGACATGTATGGCGGCGCCGTAAACAGGAGTCTTCTTCCAGGCCAGTATCCTGTCCCCGTCCCTGTAGGAAGGGGCTATTCTTCTTTCCGGTTCAAAAGAGGTATCATTCTTCCCCCGGTGGTCGAATGGCTCTACCAGGCTCCAGGCAACGTCCGCCTGTTTCACATAGGCAAAAGGAACGCCTTGGAAAAAATGATCACGATGGAAAGCCAAACGCTGTTCAAACTCCCGAATTTCTTCCAGCCGTCCGTTCCCCTGGGGGAAGCTGTGCCATATAATCCCTCCTCTTGGTAGCGCTTCCGCGCCAGACACGCTCTGCAAACGTCAATGCACAAGGATAAAACGGATACTGTTCCAGCACCCTCATCTCACTGCTCAGGTTTCCGTCGCACCACACGGGCATAATGACCCCCAACGCCTTATCATCTCCTTGAGGCACCTCGCAGGGCTGCTGGAAAAACACCTGGTACACGCCGGACAGGGAATCCGCCCAGTCAATGTAAAAACCATTGCTGTCGATGCGCTTCATATTCTTATCCATCCTGGCGCCGGCCTCGTTCTCTCCCCAGCACATCAATACGGAATCCTTATCGTGCGGGCCGCCCGGAGACCACACGACCACTCCTTGCCCTTCCCGCGGATATGCTCCGCCATGCGCGGAATAAAAATCCTTCATGGAAATGTGCGCCTCGTCGGACCCCATGTGGAAAAACCTCCCGGGAAACAGGGAAACGGCCTCGTCCACGACATCCTTCAATATGGAAACACCCTTCTCCGTCTGCATGCCGGTCTTCATGGCCCTGGAAAAAGGCTGGCTGTGTCCCGGCATGTCAATTTCCGGAATCACCTGGATATTCAGCCGGGCGCAATAATCCGTCAGATCCTTCAATTGAGCCTGTGTATAAAACCGCCCCGGGAGCCGGGACTTCCAATGAAAAGCCCCATCCGTCAGGGCCGGATACTTCTTCACTTCCAGCCTCCATGCGGGATCATCCGTCAAATGAAGATGCAGCGTATTAATCTTATAGCGGGAAAGACGGCGCATCATCTCCTTGATCAAGGCAGGAGACATGTAATAACGCCCCACATCCAGCATAATTCCCCGCAGGACGAAAGCGGGTTTGTCACTAATCCGCACAACAGGCATGGCAAATTCCCTTCTCTATTGAAAACCAGTTGCCGCAGCGTTTGAAGGGCGTTAAAAAAACCGCCAAAACTTCCTGCCCTGACGGTTGCTTTTCCCAATCCGACGGACAGGTCATACCCCTCTCCTTTCATCCTGGCATCCGGAAACAATTCCCATGTCATGGCACCTTCAGCAGCCCCCCCCACTATTCAGGGAACCCTGAATGCCGGAAGTCCTGAATATGTCCTTGATCTCCTTCATCAAATCATCCCCCTGCCAGGAACATCCGGACCAACCTTCACATGAACACTCCTGAAACCTGCCTCGCCCGCGCCCCCCTGACGACTTTGGAAGGATACGGAATAAGCGCGGGGGGAAGAAAACTCCGGCACAGGCGCGGTAACCACCCCTCCGGCCAGCGGCCCCCATGAAAAATAAATCAGCAAGGCAATAAAAAAAACCGTACGGGAATGCTGAACACTCTGAACAAAAGCATTCCTTAACTACGGCATTCCATCTCCGCTCCTGTCAAAACAGGGCTTTCTCAACTGGGAAACCAAATGCTTTTCCCATCCTCTCCAACACCGACATGCTTGTTCCTCCATATCACTGTTTCCCTCCGCAAATCCGGCAACAACGAACGGGCGTCTTCGCTATTGTCCCGTTCATTCGCCAGACAGACTCCTCCTGTCAGTGCAAACGTTCCAGCAGGGCATCCATGTCCATGTAATCCTGCCCGTGAATCAATTCACCGAGAATGGGCGCATCGGAAAACTCCTCCACCATGCTCCTGTTCGTCACGCAGGCAGTATCCCATTCATCTTTCACATTATTGAACACGATGCCCAGGCATTCCAGGCCGCGTTCCTTGATTGCATTCAGCGTTAACAGGGCATGGTTGATGGCTCCCAGCTTGTTGCCGATCACCAGAAGAACAGGCAGCTTGAAATCCGCAGCCATATCGCTGAAATTCCTTCCGGGGCCAATCGGGACTTCCCATCCTCCCACCCCTTCCACCACCACGCACTCATGTGCGGCGGACAAAAAGCGTCATAAGCCCGCAGGACAACCTCTTCATCCACCCGCGTATTCTCCAGCCGTGCGGCCACATAGGGACACGTGGCATTCCTCAAAAAAACGGGATTCAGGTCATCCAGCGTCAGCTCCTTCGGCCCGGCTTCGCGCAAAAGGCGGGCATCCTGCCTGTCTCCGCAGGCCACGGGCTTGAATCCGGCGGCATTGATGCCCGCTTCTCTTAGAGACTTGATGATCAGGCAGCTCACATAAGTTTTACCGACTTCCGTATCGGTACCGGTAACAATGAAATTCCTCATAACGGTAAATATTCAGGGATGGGATCTTCTAATCTCCTCAAGCTGCCCGCGGGAAGGCACGCCGTCATTCGTGGTCACCCAGTGATTGATGAAAGACCAGATAATCACGGCCAGAACCAGACAGAACAACTTGGCAGGCCAATTAAGCAATAGCAGTTTTTTTTTCATTGGAAGAAGAAATATTCAGCAGCTCTTCAAGGCGTCCCTTCAACTGTTCCGGAGTCAGGTTGCGTTCCAGCTTCCGCCTACGGCCAACGCGATAGCCCCCGTCTCCTCGGACACCACCACCACCACGCAGTCGCTCTCCTCGGACATGCCCACGCCCGCGCGGTGGCGCAGCCCCAGGGTACGGTCGCTCATTTCCTTCTGGGAAACAGGGAACACGCAGGCAGCCGCGGAAATGCGGTCGCCGGAAATCACCACGCCCCCCCATCGTGAAGAGCCGTCTTGGTATGGAAAATCGTCAGGGCCAGTTCCGGAGAAAAAATGGCGTCCAGCTTCACGCCGGAATCCTCAATAGGCTTCATGCTGATGCTCCTCTCAAAAGCGAACAGGGCGCCGAACCGCTGGTTGGAAAGCTTGCTTACCGCCTTGCAGAAATTATCCAGAAAATCCACCCGCTGAAGCTTGGCGAAGGAAGAAAAAAACGGGTGGCTTCCCAGCTTTGCCAGCCCCACGCGCAGCTCCGGCTGGAAAATCACCACCAGAGCCAGCGCCAGGCCGGGGGCGAAAATGCGCGTCAGTATCCACGAAATAACATTCAGCTGAAAGAAAAAGGCCAGCACCACCAAGGCCAGAAAGCAGGCGAACAGCCCCACCATGATGCGCGCGCCGCGCGTTGCGTGGAAAGCACGGTAAATCTGGTACAGGAACACCCACAGGATGAAAATTTCAACAACCGCCCGGAGCGCATCCTTGATCACTATCCAGTCCCACATGCCCAACAGGCTACACAACAACCCGGCCGAATGCAATACCGATCCTTTCGCGTTGCCGGCAGGCTCCGGGAATTTACCGTTCATCTCAGTTCCCCGAATTTGAAGACATCTCTGTACGTTCCGGAAACAGGTAGAAGTTCTTAAAAAGAAGAGCGGTTCTTTGGGAAATAAATAATAACAATAAATAAAAATTAGATTAAATAAACAATGTTAATCCGCATAAAGCAAGGCTTCAGAAAACTGAAATTCTCTCTGGATTTACGGCATGAACTTGCGGCGGATACACTGAAAAAACCAAACAAAAAAAATAATCACCAAATGATAGCAATCGAACAATTAAAAGAAGTAGGAAAAATCTGGCTCGCCTGGGTAAGGCTTCAGGATCATGATCCTGCCGAAGTCACACAAATATTTGAAAAACTTAAAGGAGAACTGGATGTAAAATTAGGAAGAGGCTGGCAAAAATATGACCCGGTAATAAAAAAAGGAAGGCCCCAATCCTATAAAAAACTCTTTCAAGAATTGGATAGTGACAGTCAGGAATCCGCAAATGCATTGATCCAATATTTCAATGAGGGAATACCGGAAGACGCTCCTGTCTCGCCAGTCATACACCTCATTCTCATCTTATGCGTCTGTGAAGTAGGACGTGGATATGGCCAGGCGCCGGACAATATGCTGGCTTATGCACATGATCTCATTGATTATCCCAATCTCACATGGAGCTCACTGCTGGACACAGCGGGAAGTTCCCCGGAGTTCGCATTTCTATGCAAGGGTGATTCCGATGAAGACTATAAGGAATAATGCATGAGCGCCGTCCGCAACCGACTCACCGGTGAGCCTCCCGCACGGCATGGGTTCCCTGTATCCGGGCACAGGGAACTTCACCCCCATCGTCGGCAAAAGGGACAGCCGCAGGCGGGCTCGGGCAATTCAGAAACATAGGCGGCCCTTCCTGCCTTCCATCTGTCTCAATCCTGCGGACATCAAAAGTTGGTACATCAACTTTTCTCATCACCTCAATTTCCGGGCCAAAAACCTGGCCGCCGTCATGATAACGGACACCTTCCTTTTCCGGAAACCGAACTGCCATCAACAGGAAACCTTCCGGAAACGCTGGATTACCGCCGCATGGGGCAGATGCCCCAGAGCGACACCAGGCCGTCCTGCATCTGACGGCGGGCATCAAATAAAACGCAGGCGGCCCCTACGCCCGGCAGCCTCAGACGGCCTGCCCGTCCATAATCGTAATAATGCGGTCCCCTCTCCGTGCCAGATGTTCGTCATGCGTCACAATCACCAGCGTTTTGCGGGACTCGTCCGCCAGGCCGAACAAAAGGTCCAGCACCTCCGCGCCGTTCTTCCGGTCCAGGTTCCCGGTAGGTTCATCCGCAAAAATAATGGGGGCGTCGTTCGCCAGGGCACGGGCGATTGCCACGCGCTGCTGTTCCCCGCCGCTCAGTTCGCTGGGCAGGTGGTTCAGGCGGTGGGACAAACCCACGCGCTCCATCAGTTCCCTCACATATTCCACGCGCGGCCTCCTGCCGATGGAGGAAGCCAGACAGGCGTTTTCCAGCGCCGTCAATTCCGGCATCAACAGATAATTCTGGAAAATAAACCCCATGCTCCGGTTCCGGAACACGGACCGGGCCGTGGCGGACAAGGCGTAAATATCCGTGCCGTCAATCGTGACCTTTCCCTCTTGCGGCGTTTCCAATCCGGCCAGCGTGTACATCAGCGTGGTCTTTCCGGCCCCGCTGGGCCCGCACAGGAACACCTTCTCTCCGGCGGCAATGTGCAAATCCACCCCATGCAGGATCTCAATGGACTTCTTGCCGATGGAATAGCTGCGGTGGAGGTTGGAGGCGGTAATCACGGGCGCAGTATAAGAAAATCCTTGCCGTATTAAAGTTCTATGTTGTCTATAAGACGCACGTCGCCGAAATAGACGGCGGCGGCCATCAGGGCCGGCTTCCGGTTCTCCGCCACCGGCTGCATGGTCTCCGCATCCACAATCTCCAGATAATCGATGCGCGTGCCGGGCACACCCTCAATCATGGCGGCGGCATGCTCCTTCACCTTGAGGCGTCCGCCCCGGCCTGGAACTCGTCCCGGGCCTGAAGCATAGCCTGCCGTATTACCACGGCCTGTTCCTTCTGCTCCGGCGTCAGGCGGGCGTTCCGGGAGGAATAGGCCAGACCGTTGCCATGCCTTACAATCTCCGCCCGTGAATGCGCACCGGAAAATCCAGGTCGCGCACCATGCGGCGGATAATGGCAAGCTGCTGGTAATCCTTCTTTCCGAAAATGGCGTCCGTGGGCTGTACCAGGTTGAACAGTTTGGCAAGCACCGTGCAGACACCGGAAAAATGCCCCGGGCGGGACGCACCGCACAATGTTGCGGACAAAAAGCTTTCTTCCACGGCAATGCTGCGTTCTCCGGAATACATTTCTTCAGGAGCAGGGGAAAACACATAATCCACGCCTGCACCTTCGCACACCTCCAAATCCTTTTCAGGAGTCCGGGGATAAGTCTGAAGGTCGGAGGAATTGTTAAACTGGATAGGATTGACGAAAATACTGGCAACCACCACGCCATCCTCCCCGGCCAACTTGCGCGCCTGTTCCAGCAAAGCGCGGTGTCCGGCGTGGAGGGCCCCCATTGTGGGGACGAGAACCACATGGTCATGTTTGCGGTGGTGCTTGAGGAGGGCAGCCCTCAACTGGGCCTTGGTGGAAAATGTTTGCATGCGCCTAAAGTGGCCCCTTGATGACAAAAGTTCAATCCTGAAATATTGCTAGAAGGTTGACGCATGCCATTCCACATGTAAACTGGTAAAGTCAGAAGACGCTAAAAATTATGAGATTCTTCAAAACAGCATTAGGTGTATCAGCAGCAATGGCATTAAGCGCCACGGCCAACGCTGAACTTAAGGTAGCGACGGTGGATGTGCAGAAACTCTTTGCCGACTACTACAAGACCCATGAAGCCCAGGCGGAAGTAGACAAGGCTGCCCAGACGGTGCAGGAAACCAACAACACCCGCGCGGAAACCATCAAAAAGATGGAAGCGGACTTCAACGACATGGTCAAAAGGCTTCAGGATCCCATGCTGAATGAAAAGGACAAAAAGGAGCTGGAGCAAAAGGCCCAGATCAAACGTCAGGAAGTCATTGCGCTGGAACAGGAACGCCGCGGATTTGTGGAACGCCAGCTTAAATCCCTTCAGGAACAAATGAAAGTGCGTTCCGCCAAAATCATGGGAGAAATCACAAAAATCACGGAAGGCATCGCCACCAAGGGCAACTATGACCTCGTTCTGGACAAAAGCGCCCAGGCCCTTCGGTCCAACCAGGTATTCGTCTACACGAAGCCCGGCATGGACATTACTCCCACAGTGATGAAAGAACTCAACAAAGACGCCCCCGAAGGGTTTGACCCCTCCAAGAAAAGGCTCCGGCCGTCCCCGCCGCTCCCGCGGCCCCGGCCAACTAACCCTTGACATTAACCCCGGGAAGGCGGAATCATATACCCATGAAGCTTACACTTGAAGCCGTGGCCGCCCTCACCGGGGAAAAATCCTTTCCGGCGACCCCGAACTGACCGTATTCGGGGTCGCTTCCCTTCTTGACGCATCCCGTGAAGAAGCCTCCTTCCTTGGCAATGAAAAAAAAATACTTCCAGGACTTCCTGCACACCTCTGCCGGAATCGTGCTGGTGCCGCCGGGTCTGCCTGCGTATCCGGAACACGCCGCCTTCGTGGAAGTGGACAACCCCTCCATGGCATTCAACGCCCTGGTGAAATATTTCATGGCTTCCGCCTACCGGTTCACCCCCGGCATTCATCCCACAGCCATCATCGACCCCACGGCCAGCTTCAACCCGGACAAAATCCATGTAGGAGCCTATACCTGCATCGGGGCCCACTGCATAATCGGAGACGGGACGGACATTGGCAACGGCTGCGATATCGGAGACGGCGTCACCATGGGGGAAAACTGCCGCCTGCATGCCCATGTTACCATCAGGGAACGCTGCAAACTCGGCAACAGGGTGACCATCCAGCCCGGAGCCGTCATCGGTTCCGACGGATTCGGCTTCCTGATGGGAGACAATGGACGCTACGTGGGCATTGACCAGGTAGGAATTGTGGAACTGGGGGATGACGTGGACGTAGGGGCCAACACAACTATTGACCGCGCCAGATTCGGGCGCACCATTGTGGGGAAGGCACCAAAATAGACAACCTGATCCAGCTCGGCCATAACGTCGTTGTCGGCAGGCATTGCATCATCGTCGCCCAATCCGGCATAGCCGGCAGCACCAAAGTGGGGGATTATGCCACCATCGCCGCCCAGGTCGGCATCTCAGGACACCTCAACATCGGTTCCAAATCCACGCTGGGCGCTAAAACGGGAGTCATCTCGGACATTCCGGAAAACTCTACTTACTGGGGCATGCCGGCTTTCCCCTACAAGGACGCTACCCGCCAATATGCCGCCCTCAAAAAACTTCCGGCACTGATTAAGGAAGTCCGCGCGCTCAAAAAGGAGCTGGATTCTTCCGGCAAATAACGGGCACCATATCGCCGGAACGCTCTGCAGCCCCTCTCCGTGTTTCTGTTCCCGCCGCTTCAGGCCTGTCCTGTCCCCCAGCGGCGGTGCAGAAACCGTTCCAGAGGAGAAAACAGAATCTTGTCGGACAGCAGCCCAATCACCACAATCACGAACATGATGCCTACGACCTGGTTCATCGCGTTCAGTTCGCGGCCGAAATGCAGCAGCTGGCCCAATCCGAACCCGGTCAGGATGGGAACAAAAATTTCCGCAGCCATCAGGGAGCGCCAGGCAAAAGCCCATCCCTGCTTCATTCCGCTCACCACAAACGGGGCGGAAGCGGGAAGCGTCACATGAATCAGGCAATAAATGGGTCCTGCTCCCATGGTGCGCGCCGCACGGGCATAAATGGGCGGCACGTTCCGCATGCCGTTGGCCGTAGCCAGGATTACGGACCACAGCGTCCCCATAATCACCACGAACAGCATAGCCCCTTCCGTCTGGCCGAACCACAGGGTTGCCAACGGAACCCAGCACACGCTGGGCAGAGCCTGGAACCCCAGGGAAACCAGCCCCAGAGTATTCTGTATAAGCTGGAAACGGGAGCACAGCATGCCCAGGGGAATCCCCGTCACCAGGCCGATTCCATACCCCAGCACCAGCCTTTTCATGGTAATCCATGAAGCCTCCTCCAGAGACCCGTCCTGAAATGAAGAGCGCAGATACTCCCATACTTCCAGCGGAGAGGGAAACAAATAAGGCTTCCAGACCCTCAGGTCGCTCAAATACTGCCATGCCCAGACCACGAGAATGAAAAACACGAGCGAACAGGCGTGCGCCCCCCACTTGGACCATTTGTTCCTGTTCATGCTGTGGCTCCTTTCAAATCACGGGTGATGCGGGAGGACAATGCCGCCAAATCACTGCTGTTGATATCCCTGGGATGAGGGAAATCCACGAAATATTCCTCACAGACGCGCCCCGGATGCGGAGTGAGCAACACCACGCGATCCCCCAGGCACACGGCCTCGCGCATATTATGCGTAACGAAAACAATCGTCATGCCGCAGCGTAAATGAATCTCCTGAATATCCTGATAAAGCTGTTCGCGGGTCATGGCATCCAGGGCGGCAAAAGGCTCGTCCATCAGCAAAATGCGGGGGCTGGTAGCCAGGGCGCGGGCAAGCGCCACGCGCTGCTTCATTCCGCCGGAAAGTTCATGAATATGAGCATGGGCACACTCTTTCAGCCCCACCAGTTCCAGATTCTTCTCCGCCATGGCAAGCCGGTCTCCCCGAGTCAGTCCGGGCACCAGATTCAAGCCGAACATCACGTTCCCCATCACATCCAGCCACGGAAACAGGGCGGACTCCTGGAACATCACAGTGCGGTCCCGTCCGGGTCCCGTCACAGGCTCCCCGTCCAGCTCCACCACCCCGGAAGAAGGAAACTCCAGCCCTGCAATGATATTCAGCAGGGAAGTCTTCCCGCAGCCGCTGGCCCCCACCAGGCACACGAACTCGCCTCCTCTGATATTCAAATTAATGCCCTCCAGAGCCACCACCTTTCCGCGCCTCCCGTCAAACACCTTGCTCACGCCGGCAATACGGAGCTTGCAGCCTCCGGGGCCGCAATGTTCTGCACCCGCAATCATCTTCCGCCCGCCTCCTTCGCCATGGTCAACTGTTCCTCCGCCGCCTCCGGCACCACCAGGCCGCCTATATCCGGAACTTCTTTCATAAATCCGGCCTGATGGGCGTCCTGCACAAACTGCCGGAGCTTGGGAATGGAAATCCTGTCCTTGATGACAATGCTTTTCCAGGCCTCCGCAATCAATGCCGGGTCTATTCTGGAATGCATCAGCTCCTCCAGCTCCCTGACCACGATTAACTGGGCCTCATCCGGATGCAGCCTTATCCATTCGTTCAGTTCCTCATGCGCCTGCACCAGGGCTTTCGCCACCTCCGGCTTTTCCCTGAGAAACTCCGCTCCGCATACCAGTACGGTCGCGATGGACTCCTTCTCGTCCACCAGCACCCTGCCTCCCGCCGTCAGCACCAGGCGGCTCACCCAGGGTTCCACCGTCCACACGCCGTCCAGCTTGCCCTGCCGGAACAGGCTGAGCTGTTCGGGGTTGGGAGTCGGCAGAATCGTCACGTCCCCGCCGCGCTGCGTCACATGCAGGCCGCCGCGGGAAAACCAGGCGCGGGCGGAAACATCCTGCGTATTCCCCAGTTGGGGAGTAGCAATCACCTTGCCGCGGAAATCCGCAGGCTCCTTCAGCGAAGAATCCTTCGGAACCACCAGGGCGGCGCCTCCTTCCACAGCTCCGGCAATCATCCTGATATCCTCCCCGCGGGAACGCACAAACGCATTGATGGCCGGGCTGGGCCCCACATAAGCCAGTTCAATGGACCGGGCGAACACGGCTTCCATGGCGCTGGGGCCCGCATTGTACACGTACCAGTTGATCCTGACATCCTTTCCGGTAGCCTCCTTCAGCCGTTCTTCAAACCACCCCTTCCCCTGCCGGGAAAAATGATGCGCCACCAGGCCCTGCACATGTGTCACGTTGGGAAAATGACCGAAATTCAACTCTACGACATTGGGATCTTCCTTCTCCTTCTTTCCGCAGGAAACAGCCAGCAGGCAAAAAAACAGGGCCGGTAAAATCGTCAGGAATCTGGAACGGGACATAAGCAAAAAGAATGGAATACTGAGGCACAGCCGTTTTTCCGCGGCCTTTCAGGCACCGACTAGCAGAAGAAGCCGCCCGAGGCAAGAAGCCGAAGGCAACAACTTTGTCACAATGTGGACAGCAAAAATGCCCGTTTTGTTGAAAAACAATCCCGATCCCGGATCTGAACCGGGCTTTATTGACAAACCTGCACGTTCCCGTTACAAAAGCACCATTCCCAACCCGCCATGCAATCCTCCCCCGACCAGCCCTCATCCGGAGCATGGCTGGGCCTTCCTCCGGATGAAGAACGCCCGGTAAGCCGGAGCGTCAGGTACCGTTGCATATTTCTAATGCTCCTGTATTGGTCCGTTCTTTCCGCCATTCCCCAAGGCGCGGACCGCCTTGCAGAGATAGGAACAAATCTCCCTCTCTGGATGGGAGCCCTGGAACTGACTCCCTTCCTGCTGGTGCCGGCCTTCCTGTTCCTGGCGGTGCGAACAGGAGCCCAATGGAGAGCCTTGATGATAACCGTATATGCGGGACTGTTCCTGAACCTGCTGATGAACATGGCGCTTCCCTCAGGCGCCATGTGGGGCGACCTTCCCGCAGCCGGCCCCTACGGTACGCTTGTCTGGCCCGGAGAGGACCACCGGGAATGGCTGGTCACGCTGCCCCGTTTTCCTCAATTCTGGGCTCTCGTCATCTATGTCTTCCTCTCCGGCAGCGGAACCCCTCCCCTGCTTCGCCTGCTGGCCCTGGCCTGGTGGTTCCTGCTTTGCGTGGCCCCCGTGAACACGGGCATGGTGGGGTATGCGGACATCCTGGGGCCTCTGGTCATCATCGCCCTTGTCCTCGGCTGCATGCACCTGGCGGAAAAAAGAGCCTCCCGGCAAACCAAGGGCTAACAATCCAGGGCGGCCATTCCACGGAAGAAACAGCCGCCCCAGGGCCAGAGGACACCACCCTGCGGAAAACTTCCCAGCGCCATCCGTTATTTCCAGACTACTTCAAAAATATTTACGGAACTTCCCTTCTTCCCGGTCAGGCCGAGGGCCCTCACCGGCTTTTTGACGGATTTCAGGCTGAACGTATTAACTTTCCTGCCCTTGGCCCAGATTGCCCACGGGAACCCACCGTCCGTCAGCCCCACAGGCCAGCACGGAAGCCTCCTTCCCGTCGGACAGGACAATGACGGAACCCGCACGGGGAAAATCACAGGGAATCTCCGCCCTCTCCGGAGACAGCTCCACCTGGAGGAACGTTGCCAGGTTGAAATCCCCGGCAGCTCCGCTGTCGGCGGACTTCCCACCCTTGTTGGCAAGATTCAGCCGGAACTCTTCCAGAGTCACCTCCTGCGGGGAGGAGGAGGCGTTCAACAGCCTGATGCCCTTGATCACTCCGCCAATATCCGCGGAACCGTCCTCCTTCAACGGAACCTCCGCCCAGGACTTTCCATCCATGGAAATGAACAACTTGGCCCACTTCATATCCGGCGTCTTCAAATTGACGGAGGCGGACTCCACGGACGCTCCCGCCGGAATTTGAAGGCCCAGGGACTTTTTCGGCGGCAGGGGATGCACCTCCATGATGCGCTTCAGGGAAATATCCCTGTCTCCTGCTTCAACCACGGCATTCCTGAACGCGGGAGCATCCGTCAGTACGGAAGGCGCTGCAGGAGCATTCACCTTGAAATCCCGGATGGCCGTCCACACGTCCGGCTTGCCTCCCGGAACCCCCTGCGCCGTAGCGCGGTAACGCACAAACCGGCCTTTTTTGCCATTTCCCCGGTACTCCACGCGCAGCCCGCTGGACTCCGGCATCAGGGGAGACCAGGACTGCCCGTCCAGGGAAACCTCCAACTGTCCCCTGTTCACAGCGTCCGTATCGGAATCATTGCGGCCCATCACAATGGAAACGGTGCGTATCTCCCGTGGAACTCCCAGGTCCACGCCGAAAAAAAGTCACCCTTCTTCTGAACCTTTGCAGTAATAGAACGACTCGGGGTCGTCATCCAGCATCTTCTCGATGCCAATCTTGGACTTGGTGGAAACATAAGGCTTCACACGGCCAACGGCCTGCCCGCTCACGCGGGAAAGCACGGGGTGGAGCCCATGTCCAGCAGTTCCCGCACAGCGGGGCCATCACCAGTTCGGACGGCTTCACGGCGGTTTGCCACGGGGAATTCTTCTTGGTCACTTCCGTGACGTGCTTATTGATGGCCTTGCTGATTTCCCTGCTGTAACGCTGCATCTCGGCAAGCAGGCAGGCGGCCTCCATGGCATGATTCAGCGCTCCGGCGGCATTCCCCGCCTCTGTGGCCTCAACCATGCGCATACTGTTCACCCCGGCTTTCCCCAGGGATTCGAACTGGATGAGCCACGGCTCCACCTCTGCAACGAAAGCGGGATTATTAGACTTGGCCCGAATCGCGGCCGGAGCTTGGGCTATCTTCGCGAACTCGGCCTTCAGGCGATCAAACGCCTTGCTTCCAGACACCCTGGCCCCGCGGCGGCACAGCTCCAGCACCTGCTCCACCACGGGGGCAATCTCTACGGACTCCTCTTTGCGGTAATTGTGCCCGCTGGGCCCCCCGTCGCTATTATGATCGGAAAACGTCTGCATGGCGGAGGAGCAGCCGGGGAACAAAATACGGATACTGTCCTTCCATGTCCTGTCGGAATCATAGGCCTTGGCGTTCCAAGTCATGTTCGCCACGCTGAACAGGGAAATCTTGGAAGCCTCCGGCTTATCCATCGGATTGGAAGCAAACCCCTGCATAAACGGCATCGCGTCCGCATCCACGCCATAGGTGCGCCCCAAAAACAGGGCATGGCGCACGTAATCCGTCACCGGGAAATTCCACCAGATAAACGCCGGACGCTTCAAATACTTATTAATCCCCTTCAAAGCAGGAGTCCGGATATCGCTCACAATGCTGGAACCGGTCCACATGATGCCTATATCCTTGTCCAGATGTTCCCATTACCTCATGGTAGCGGCTACCACCGCCGGAATACGCCGTGGGGCATACGATCAACGGCGTCACATCCGGTTTTTTGTGGATAAACTCCTTATTCAGGTAATTCAAAAACTCCACCTGGCCCTCCGGTTTGGCCCCCTCTCCGCCGATGTCGTCAAAAAATACGGCAAAGGAACGGAATCCCAGATCATACATCATCTCAAACTTCTTCACGGCCGCCTTCCGGTCCGCCTCGCCCCAGTGAATATCCGCTCCGGGATGCACGGCCCAGACAAAATTCACCTTATTCTGCTTCGCGACCTTCACTAGCTCTTTCAGGTCCTTCGCCATATCTGCGGGATAAGGCTCGCGCCAGCGCTTGGAAAAACCGTGGAACACGTCATCCTTCGGGCCGTAGATGTAAGTATTCATCTTATACTTCCCGTAAAATTTGAACTGGCTGATGCGACCTTCCTGCCCCCAGGGCAGACCGTAAAACCCTTCAATGGTACCGCGGAAAGGAACATCCGGCCAATCCAAGACCTCCACTTCCGGCACTGTCACGCCGGAAGAAGTCTTCTCCGCCAACTGCAACAGCGTCTGGGCCGCGTAAAACAGGCCTTCGTCGTCATACCCCGTCATCCGTATTCCCTGGGGCGTAACGCTCAGGGAATAGGCCCCGGCCTTCCGGGGAACATTACCGGCAGGCTTTTTGCTTCCTTTGATGATAGTCATCTGCACAGGCAGCCCGTTTGGAGCGAGGGAAAACATGCTTTTCAGGGCATTCACGGTAGGTTCATCCCGCGCGCCCAACAGCTTCAGGGCCGGAACCGTCACGGAACCACCGCTCCTGGTCATCTTCTGCGGAATGGGATACACCGGCATCTTGGCCGTTTTTCCGGCACGGGAGCCTTCAGGAGAGGCGGAAAAAGCCGGAGAAGAAGACTGGGCAGAAACAGGAAGGGCAAGGCCGGCCCCCAGCGCGGCGGCAGCCATCATGGATTGGAAAAGTATCAGATTCATACGTGCAAAAATAAAAAGCCTGTACAGGCCAGGTTCACGAGACTACGGCCGGATTGTTCCACTTCTAACAGGCTCCTCTCCGTATGTCAAAATACTTTGCCCCGCACCGGTACCATGTCGCCCGCCCCGCTGCAGGGGATAACTCCAGGGACAAACCGCAGTGATTTTCCCCAAGCAACTATTCCCGGCCTACAGCCTTGCCGCCACTTCCTCCAACGTCTCCACACGGGCCGTGGCGAGGGTGGGAACATCTTCCGCAGAAAACAGGAAATTGCGGCCTACTCCGGCGGCAAGAGCCGCCCGGATGTCCCGCTCCCGGTCACCTACGGACACGCAGGCTTTCATATCCAGCCCATGCGCGGCGGCAGCCTTCAAAAACAGGCCGGGATTCGGTTTCCGGTCGGGATGTCCGTCATCCGCGCTGGGACAGTGAAACACACCTGCAATCTCCGCACCGGACGAACGGAACACCCCTCTCATATATTCCGTCAACCGCTCAAAGTCATCTTCAGAAAACATGCCGCGTCCTATGCCGGACTGGTTGGTCGCCACCAGCACCAGATACCCCTTCTCTTTAGCCTGGCAGCAAAGATTCAGAATTCCGGGAACCAGCCGGAAGTCCTCTATGCGGTGCACATACCCGCCATCCACATTAACCACGCCGTCCCTGTCCAGAAACAAAGCCTTACCCGCCATATATCTCCCGTTCAACCAGTTCGCAAACCAGATGCCCCACTGCAATGTGCATCTCCTGAATGTTGTTCGTGGCATCGGAAGGAACGGCAATGCAAAACTCCGCAACTTCTTTCATCTCTCCGCCTCCGCGGCCTGTCAAGGCCACCGTCCGGACGCCCATCCGGCGCGCCAGCTCCATCGCCAAAACGATGTTCCGGCTGTTGCCGCTCGTGGAAAGCCCCACCAGCAGATCTCCGGGACGGCCCACTCCCTCCAGCTGCCTGGAAAACACCGTCTCATAACCGTAATCATTGCCCACGGCGGTCAGGATGGAAGTATCCACCGTCAGGGCCAGCGCATTCATGGCGGGGCGGTTCAGCTTGTAACGCCCCACCAATTCGGCGGCCAGGTGCTGGGAATCCGCAGCGGAGCCTCCGTTGCCGCAGAACATGATCTTATTCCCGGCCTTAAGGGTATCCGTACAAATGCGGGCAACCTGTTCAATATCCCCGGCCATGGAAGCCAGGGCTTTGAAATTGTCCGCTATCCCTAAAATCTGGTTCCTGATGTATTCGCTCATTCCGGGCTGCTTTTCATGCGGTTGATGATATTGGTGGAGGAAAAACCCTCCAGGCGGGGCAGTTCAAGAGCCTGCCCTCCATAAGATTTCACGAACTGTCCTTCCGGCCAGCATTCCAAGGGATACCCTTCTTTGGCAATCACGTCCGGACGCAGCTTCTCAATCAGAGGCAGAGCCGTATCTTCATCAAACGGCACTACATAATCGACAAAATCCAGGGATGCCAGCAACAGGGAACGCATCTCCTCATTATTAATCGGCCTGTCCTCGCCCTTCAGCCGCTTGATGGAGGCGTCCGTATTCAACCCTACGAAAAGCACGTCGCACGCTTCACGCGCCTTCATAAAGGAATGCAGATGCCCCAGGTGGAGCAAATCAAAACAACCGTTTGTAAATCCAACCACCTTCTTCTCACGGCGGAAACGTTCCGCCAGCTCCGCCGCGGCCTCCGGCGTCAGGATATTGTCGCGGTGACGCCAGGAGGGCGTCTGGATATCCTTCTCCTTCAACGCCTCCTTCAATTCCGTTCCGGTCACGCTGGCCGTTCCGAACTTGCCCACTACGATGCCGGCGGCCACATTGGACACGACCAGAGCATCCGGCACCGCGGCTCCGGCGGCCAGCGCCGCGCCCAGACTGGCGAGGGAGGTATCACCCGCACCGGACACGTCAAAAACATCCCGGGCCTCCGTAGGAATGCAGACAAAATCGGAAGGGCTGGAGGAAGGAATGAAAATCATACCGTGTTCGCTCAAAGTGACAATCAGATTCTCAATGCCGAATTCGGAAAACAGCCTCTGCGCCCCCGCCACGGCATCCTGTTCCCACCCGTCCATGGCAGGATTGAGCGCCACGCCGGTAGCCTCCTGGAACTCCTTCATATTGGGTTTCACCAGCGTGGCCCGCCTGTAGCGGGAATAATCCGCTCCCTTCGGGTCCACAATGACGGGCTTGCGCGCCGCACGGCACCGGGCAATCACATCCGGGGCGGTTCGTCCGTCAAACAGGCCTTTCCCGTAATCGGACAAAAGGACAAGATCCGCCTCCGGCAAACAGGCATCCACTCGTTCAAAAAAACGGGAAGCCAGCTCCGGCTCCATCCTCAGCGGCTGTTCCTGGTCCGCTCTCAGCAAATGGTGCTTGCCCGCCACAAAACGGATCTTCACGGTCGTCTCGTACCCTTCGCACTCCACCAGCTCCGGAACGCAGTGCGTCTCTTCCAGAAAACGCCTTACCTGCCGCCCATGGCCATCATCCCCGACCACGCTGATAAAAGTGGTGCGGCATCCCAGCGCGCACAGATTGGACACGACATTGCCCGCGCCTCCCAGCATGCGCGTCTCCCGCGTCCATCTTCATGATGGGAACCGGAGCCTCCGGCGAAATACGGCTGACGCTCCCATACAGGAACTTATCCAGCATCACGTCCCCGATGCAGAGAATCCGCACCCGGGAAAATCCGTCAATCAATGTATGCAGCCGGTTCATGGGAGACGCCTCTTTCTACCACGCCCCCTGTTATAAGGCAAGGACAGTTGAACCGCGCTCCGGAACCGGAAAACGGGGCAACGCAGCCGCTTCCCGCCGTTCCGGACGGCAGAACTCTCATTCAGTGGCAAAAAATAGGTCAGTCATGATAAAAATCTTGACCTGTAAGCAGGAAAGCACTACCTATTGTCTCCCGTTCCCGGACGAATAGAAAAAGGAAAACAAATCATGCGTGAAGTTACCGTAAGAAAAGGTGAACCTATCGACCGCGCTCTCAAGCGCCTCAAAACAAAACTGGATGTTGAAGGCATTCTGGATGAAATGCGCCGCCGCCGCGCCTTTGAAACCCCGATGGACGAACGCCGCCGCAAGGCCCGTTCCGCCAGCAAGCGCAACAAGGTAAAATGGCGTTACAGCAACAAGAGCGAAGAAACCGCTTCCGAAACTGCTGAAACACCCGCTTCCGCTCCTGAAGCTTAAAACAGTATTGGTTCGGGAATAAGAACCCAATTTCCATGAGGGCAACCCTTTCTCAAGGATTGCCCTTTTTGCTTCCCTCTGCACATGAATCAGTCAGCCCAGCTCTTCTCCCGCGCGCGCTCCGTTATCCCCGGCGGAGTCAACTCCCCCGTCAGGGCCTTCCGCAATGTGGACGGGGACCCCTTCTTTGTTCAATCCGCCAAAGGAGCCTACATCACGGATGCGGACGGGCGCCAGCTTATTGACTACATAGGCACATGGGGCCCGGCCATCCTGGGCCACGCTCCGCAACCCGTTCTGGACGCAGTACATGCCGCCGTGGACAGGGGGCTGGGCTATGGAATTCCTGCGCCGGCGGAAGTGGATATGGCAGAAATGATCACGGACATGGTTCCCTCCGTGGAAAAAGTGCGCATGGTCAACTCCGGAACGGAAGCAACCATGTCCGCCATCAGGCTGGCTCGCGGCTATACCGGACGCCGTAAAATCATTAAATTCATCGGCTGCTACCACGGCCATGTGGACTCCCTTCTGGTGGCGGCGGGTTCCGGAGCGCTCACCTTCGGAGAACCGGACAGCGCGGGCGTGCCCAGGGAAATGACGCAGCTCACCCTCACCGTGCCCTACAATGACCGGGAAGCAGTAAAAAAAGCCTTTGAACTCCATGGAAGCGACATTGCCGCCGTCATCCTGGAACCCTTTCCTGCCAATGCCGGGCTCTACTTTCCGCAAAATGACTTCCTTCACTTCCTGCGGGAAATAACGCTCCGCCACGACGCCCTTCTCATCTTTGATGAAGTCATGACAGGCTTCCGGGTCGCTCCCGGAGGCGTGCAGCAGCTTTACGGCATCACTCCAGACCTTACCTGCATGGGCAAAGTCATCGGCGGAGGCCTCCCCGTGGGAGCTTTTGGCGGCCGTTCGGAAATCATGGACTGCCTCTCTCCGCTTGGCCCCGTGTATCAGGCGGGAACCCTGTCCGGCAATCCCGTTGCCATGGCGGCGGGATTGGCCCAGCTCCGGGAACTCCTGGAAGGGAACGCCTATGAACGCCTGGAACAGCTCGGAGCGCGCATGGAAGAAGGCATCCGCGAAGCCCTCAAAAAACACGGCAGAAATTACACCTTCCACCGTGCGGGCTCCATGTTCTGCCTCTTCTTCACGGAAGAGGAAGTCTATAATCTGGAATCCGCGCAAAAAGCTTCCAAAAAACTCTTCAAATCCTTCTTCTGGAACATGCTGGAACAAGGCGTCTATTTCGCGCCTTCCCCGTACGAAACGGGCTTTATCTCTACAGCCCATACGGAAGAAGACATTGACCGCACGGTGGAAGCCGTCCGCATCAGTCTCTCCAGGCTGGGTTGACATGCCCCTGATTTGAAGTGACAGCTCACGGCCCTTCCCCTATAAGGACTTCATGAGACAAATGACAGGAACCATGCTGCTTCTGTCCTCAGCAGTCGTTATGGCCGCTCCTTGGGCGCATGCGGAGGAAAAGACAATCCAGCTCACGGAAGCGGAACAACAGGAAATCAAGACGGCAAACGAAAAGCTGCTGGGCCTTACCCTCCGTTTCCTGCATGACTCCTGGCCGCTGGAAATCATGTTTCCCGGAGAAGTGCAGGAGGAATTCCACTCCATTCTTCAATGCCATCAGATGCTGGAGCAATTCCGCCAAACCGGCAACCTCCTGCTCCAGACGCCGGACCGTACCACGCCTCTGCACCTCTGCATTGCCCTGGGATTAAACCGGCTGGCCGTCCGGATGGTAGAAGCGGGCGCTCCCGTCAATGCTCAATCCATTTTCATGCATGACGGCACAAAAGAGCCGGGAGACACCCCCCTTACCTGGGCGTGCCTCTCAGGCCTCTATATGAATTCCACCGCGGAAGAAAGGCTGCCGCTGGTGCACGCCCTGCTCAAACACGGCGCCGATCCGGATCAGCCGGGGCCTTGGGGCGTCACCCCGTTCATGTATTCCGCCGCCCTCAATGACTCCGATCCGGGTCAGGAAAAAATAGCGCTGGCGCTCCTGGACGCCGGCTCCCCGGATCTCAAGCGCAGAATGAACGCTCAGGCGCGCGGAGTCGGCTTCCTCAGTCTGTCCCCCGCCATTTACGAACGGCTCATCAAAGCCGGCTGCGATGTTAACGAACGCTTTTTTGAAAGCAAGCAATCACCCCTCCACCTGGTCTGCACCAAGGAAAAACCGGCGGAACGCCTCATTCCTCTCATTGAACTTCTCATCAACGCGGGAGCGGATCCCAACCAGCCGGACGTGGATGGCCTGACTCCGCTGATGGCCTGCAACTCTCCGGAAATAGCCGTTTGCCTCATGAATCACGGCGCCAATCCCTCTCTCCGCAACGATGACGGCCAGACAGCCTATGACTTCCATATGAAAAACGGGTATCCCCCCATTGCGGAAGCCATCAAGCACTGGCAGTCCAAGCAGAAAAAAGGGGAAACCCGCTAAATAGCGGATGCCATCGTGGGCTTTGCAGCCCTCCTTCTCCCACTGGTGCGGGAAAGAAAAGCGGATACCGTCACGGCCCGGGAACAGGCGGCCGGAACCCTCTCCCTGGAACAGCCGTGCTTCCGAAGCCATGCAGGCAGCCCACCCTGTTTCCTGTTATAAAAAAGCCGCTTCCCCAATTCAGGGGAAGCGGCCTTGAAAACCACAGGAAGAAAGAATTATTCCTCTGCTTCTATGCCTTCGCCGATCATCTTGGGATCTTCCGGCATCTTGCCTGTTGTGAAGTAACCTTCAATTTCCTCCAGGGAACGTCCCTTGGTTTCAGGCAGGAAGAAGGTCACCGTAATGAAATACAGCACCGTAATGCCGCCCAGCGTAAAGAACACGCCGGAATAACCGCAGCTGCCCACCCACGGGAGGAAGGAACCGGCGATAACCGTGGAAACCAGCTGGTTGATCAACAGAGCAATCGCCATACCGTTGGAGCGGATGCGGGCAGGCATCAGCTCGGACAGCGCCAGCCAGACGCACACGCCGGGGCCGGTAGCATAAAAAGCAATGAAGATAATGAAGAACGCAGTCACGCCCCAGCCCATGGAGGTATCCGGCTTTTCGCCCAATTCCGCCTTCAGAATGGAAACGGGCTTCATGGCATAGCCGTCCTTGCCGTTCACCACCATTTTATTGGTGGAATCCGGAACGGCCTTGATCACGGCCAGGGAAGCCTTGTCCTCTTCCTTCTTGATATCCTTGGTATCCTTGGTCAGTTCGGAAAACTCTACGACGGAAAGCTGGGTGGAAGACCCCATCAGGAACTGGTACCAGGCGGGATTGGCTTCCGGCTGGTCATAGGTGATGATGAGCTGCATCCTGTTGATGTCCTTGTCGGCCATGCCGTTCTTGGCAAGAAGATTCCTGATGAAGGGGGAATCCGGAGTACGTTCCAATTGAAGCGTTCGGATGGAACCCACATCCTTGCCCTGTTCAAACTCCTTCTGGACGGAAGGGCTCTGGGCGGCCAGCAGGGCAGCCACATCCGCAGTCACATCCTTGCGGGCTTTTTCCACATTATTGAACAGGAACCCGGTGCCGAGAAGGCCGACCACGATGCCGGCCGTTCCGATTTTAAGCAGGAACTTGCGGCCCTTGCGATCCACCAGCACCATGGCGACAATAGTCATCAAGCAGTTCACGACCTTGATGGTAAAGTCTGCCCAGTTGGCGGTGGTGCCTTCCAGGCCTGCCTGCTGGAATACCTTCACGGAATAATTCAGCACGGAATTAATGCCCGTAGCCTGCGTAAACGCCAGAACGAGCACCGCCAGAACAAAGGGATAGATATACTTGCGCTGAAGAAGGGACTCGCCGGAAGAGCTCTGCTTTTTTTGAGTTCCTCCGCCTTCTGCTTCTCTTCCTCTTCAATGTGGACCATTTCATCAAACACTTCCTTGGCGCGGGCATCCCCGTAACTGCGCACCAGCACAGCCATGGCTTCATCCTTGCGGCCGCGGCGGAACAGGTAGCGGGGAGATTCGCTCAAACGGAAGGAACCGAAAAACAGGAACAGGCCGGGAATGGCGCAAACCCAGAAAATAGCCTGCCAGGCCAGAACCTTGGCGGAAGTCAGCGATTCTTCGCTCGCGCCGGAATTCTCGACGCCGCCCACATAACTGGCGGCAAGCAAACCGACGACGGCGGCAAACACCAGGCCCACCGTCAGCAGGAACTGGAACATCCCCGTTCCCTTGCCGCGGGACTCGGCGCTCAGGCACTCGGCCAGATACAGGAACGACCACGCCCACAATACCGGCACTGGCGCCCTGAAGAATACGGCCCAGCAACATAATGCCGAATACTTCCTGGGACAGGCAGATCACGGGGATGCTCGCCGTGAATAAGGCTGCGGCCACGGTAATCAACGCCTTGCGTCCCATCTTGTCGGCCAGATAGCCCGCAAACAGGGAAGAAAGAACGCTGCCGAACAGCACGGCGGCCACCACCTGGGAAGGCTGGGAGGGATTAAAACCGGCCGTCTGTTCAATGTAGGGAAGCGCGGCAGCAATCACGCCAACGTCCACACCGTAGAGCAGGCCGCCCAAACCGGCCATGATGAGGAGATAGCGCATATATCGCCTGGCCGCATCCGGAACGGCGGCTTTCATGTTTTCTTGGTCTGTCATGGTCGTTGCATTCTAGTAAATTGGCTCTTCTCCGCAACCAAAAAAGACACTTCCCGGGCAAAAACAAATTTCCTACCCGGAAATGCGTTCAAATGGTGAAAATATCGCAAAAGAAACAAGTAACAAACTGTCCGAAAACAGGAAATCATTTGGACACCTCTGCAAAAAAGCCCTCATGCATCCCCCGGCTCCGAAAAACAGCCATGGGAAAATTCCGGAGCCGCACTTCAATCCCCGTAAACCGTCCGGAAAAAACTCCCCTTCCGTATTGGAGCCAGAAAAACAGCGCGATGCGCCATCACGGAAACGGAAGCCGCCCTTACCGGCCTCATCTGGCGGAAGAATCTATCCCAAGCCGCTTTTCAATCAGGTTCACAGACAACTCCGCGCACAGGCGCAATTCGTTATCGGCGTCATGAGTGAAAGCCTTAAGCGCGGACAGGGAAGCTTCCGAACCGATTTCCCCAAGAATGCGGGCGGCGGAACGTTTCAAAACAAAATCGTCCGACTCATTCAGCGAACGGATGATATCAGCTTCTCCCGTTGGGCCGGCTGCCTTGCATTCGTCCTCCCCCACTTCTGGGGATCCTTTTTCCATTCCTCCAGAAGCAACGCCAAACTTATCTTTTCCGAACCATGCAGTAAAAACCTGATCAGAGACGCCGGCGAATTTCGCACTCCGCCTTCTTCAGCTCCGTAGCCACGTAATCAACCACGCGCTGAGCCTCCTCATGATCCGGTTCCGCCCATACCACAAGGGCCGAAGCCAACGCGGTCACATATTCCGCATCACGCCCCCACGGTTCCCGGAGAAGCTCCACCAGCCTGGAAGAAACCTCACCTCGCATCTTATCCGGATTCACAGCCGACAAACGTTTTGCAGCGGCAATAACGCGACGGATGTCCAGACAGGACAGCTCCTTCAAATTGGCCAGCACGAAATACTGGTGGCGCTCATCCTGCAACGCGGCGGAAGCGGGCCGCGCTTCAAACCTGTCCCGGTTCAGAATCACTTCCACAAAAAAAAACGCTCCTTATCCTGCAGGGACACCTTCCCCATCTTGCCCGCAACCTCTACAAATTCCCTTAAACGTAATGGGAGTGGGAGTAATAACGAACAGTCCGCCGCCCGTTCCCTTGCGGTCATAAAAAATAGGTTCGTCCTCGGACTGGGTCATCCTCTTCAAATACGCCTTTACCATATCCCGGTTGGCTGCATTCACCCCAACCACCCATACGCCCAGAACCCCCTGGGATTCCTTGCGGTCAATAGCGGAAAACAGAGGTTTCAAATCACCGTCCCCATAATTCTGGACAGAAGCGTTCTTGGAGGGCAGCTGCTCCAGCCCCATGCTGGTAAAGCCGGAGACATCTTCTTCCCCCGGCGCTCCCCTATTCATGACCTCCGAGCAGGGAAGGATTCACCTTGACCGGATACACGAAAGGCAGGGAAGCAATCCCCCCTGCAACCAGCAACCCCAGCAAAATGAAAACAATCTTGTGCCTGCGTCCAGCACAGGCCATCAAGCCTCCGGCAAGACAGGCAAAAAACAGGGCAAACGCCTTCTGCTGGGGCTGCTGCAGCATGGAAAGGAAAAAGGTCCCATCCATCTCGGAAGAAGCATTGTAAAAAATCCAGACGCAGCCGGCGGCAACAGCCAGAGACGCGCAAAGGCACACCAATTGAATCAGCCCCGTTTCCACCAGGGCGCTCTGAATGGCTTCCCTCCTGTCTTTGGGGGAATGGACGGAAACGGCTTTCTTCGCTTTGGCAAAAGGTTTCTTAGGAATCAGTTTTTCCCTGTCGCAAAGAAATTCATGCCCGCATTTGCTGCAATTCACCATAGAACCCTCCGCGGAAGAAGGCACATTGATATGTCGTTTGCACTGTGGACAATTCAGATTCACCGGGCTCCAATATGCACGTTTTTCATTCTTTTGCAATACCTGTCTTCCCAACTTTCCTCTTACCATGTACCCCGCGAAAATATGCAAGAAACTTCCATCGGCTCCTATTTCCATCATTTCTCCTTTTCATTTCGACTCTCTGATTTTTTTCTGAATGTAAAAACTCGCTCAAACCGCTCTCATTGAAAATAACACTTAATCGAAAACCATTCCGCAAACTTCGGAAAACAAGGTAAAGGGAAAATTCCCATCTTCCCCTGGCGAAAAGCTGGAAATTTTTCAGTCTCCCTTATCAGGGGCTCAATTTCCAAACGCACCTTGATATAAATTATTTGAATTTACAACACGGGCCATTGGAAAAAGATAAAAACGCTCTTCATGCTCCTCTTCCCGCCTCACGTCATTCCGAGTGAACACGCTTGCAGAAGAGGAAATTTGGTAGTAGAATTTTCGCCATGTCATTGCAGCCTGCCGAACGCCGAGATTTCATCCGCGATATGATTTCTGATGACCTTGCCTCCGGCAAGCATCAGGCCCCGGTAACACGCTTTCCCCGGAACCCAATGGGTATCTTCATATCGGACATGCCAAATCAATCTGCCTCAACTTCGGCATCGCCCAGGAATTTCCGGGTGCGCGCTGCCATCTGCGTTTTGACGACACCAACCCCAGCAAGGAAGACCAGGAATATGTGGACAGCATTCAGGAAGACATCCGCTGGCTGGGCTTTGACTGGGGCGATAACCTTTTCTTTGCCAGCAACATGTTCGACTTCTTTTACGAATGCGCCGTTTCCCTCATCCGCAAGGGATTGGCCTACGTAGACGAACAAACGGTGGAGGAAATACGCGCCCAGCGGGGCAACGTGAACGTGCCCGGACAGGAATCACCCTACCGCAACCGCTCCGTGGAAGAAAACCTGGCACGCTTCCAGGCCATGAAAAACGGAGAAATCCCGGAAGGCAGAGCCATCCTGCGAGCCAGGATAGACATGGCCTCCAGCAACATGAACATGCGGGACCCCGTGTTGTACCGCATCATGTTCGCGGAACACCACAACACGGGCAGTTCCTGGTGCATTTACCCCATGTATGACTTCGCCCACCCGCTGGAAGATGCCTACGAACACATCACCCATTCCCTCTGCACGCTGGAATTTGAAACCCACCGCCCCCTCTATGACTGGGTCATTGAAAACTGCCCCGTCCCGGCACGCCCGCGCCAGACGGAATTCGCCCGCCTGAACCTTACCTACACCGTCATGAGCAAGCGCAAGCTGCTGCAACTGGTGCAGGAAGGACACGTCTCCGGCTGGGACGATCCACGGATGCCCACCGTCTCCGGCATGCGCCGCCGGGGCTACACTCCTGCCGCCATCCGCAACTTCTGCCACACCATAGGCATCACTAAATTCAACGGCTTCACAGATGTGGCCCTGCTGGAATACAGCGTAAGGGAAGACCTGAATGCCAACGCGCCGCGCCGCATGGCCGTGCTCAATCCCCTCAAGGTCACTATCACCACCCTGCCGGAAAACGCGGAAGAAATGGCTGAAGTGCTGAACAATCCGGAAAAACCGGAAGAGGGCGTCCGCCGCCTCCCCATCACAAGGGAAGTCTGGATTGAACGGGACGACTTCATGCTGGACCCTCCTAAAAAAATACTTCCGTCTGGCCCCCGGCCACCGTACGCCTCCGGGGGGCTACTGCATCACCTGCACGGACTACAAGCAGGATGCGGAGGGAACTATCACGGAAATCTTCTGCGAACACATTCCCGGCACCATCGGCTCCAACCCTCCGGAAGGAATCCAGTGTCGCGCCGCCATTCACTGGGTAAGCACCAAATACGCGGTGGACGGAGAAATCCGCATCTATGACCGCCTTTTTACGGAAGAAAACCCGGACGCTGCTGAAGAAGGGTTCCTGTCCGTCATGAATCCCTCATCGCTGACCGTCATCACAAACGCCAAGCTGGAACCCTCCCTGGCCGGAGCCGAACCAGAATTCCGCTGCCAGTTCGAACGTCTCGGCTACTTTGTGGCGGACCGCAGGGACCATGTACCGGGCCGTCGTCCTGTTTTCAACCGCACGGTGGCTCTCAAGGACTCCTGGGCAAAAAAACAAAAATAACCTCTCTTCATCCCCTTTTATGGACAATCAACTTCAATTCTGCACCGTTGAAGAAGCAGTGGAAGAAATACGGCAGGGACGGATGATCATCGTTACGGACGACCCTGGGCGTGAAAATGAGGCAGACTTGATCATTGCCGCCGAATTCGCCACGCCGGAAGCCATCAACTTCATGGTTACCCACGCCAGGGGCCTCGTCTGCGCACCTCTTTCACCGGAACGGGCGGACGCCCTCCAACTCCCGCTCATGACCTCCGTCAACCGGGAAAACATGTCCACAGCGTTCACCGTCTCCGTGGATGCGGCCCATGACATCACTACGGGCATCAGCGCCGCGGAACGCTCCCTCACCATTCGCACGCTGGCGGACCCCAAAGCCACCGTCAACGACTTTGTTCAGCCGGGTCACATTCCCTCCCGCGCCGTTCCCGGCGGAGTGCTGCGCCGCGCCGGCCATACGGAAGCCACCATTGACCTCGTGCGCATGGCAGGCCTCCAGCCCGCCGGCGTCTGCTGTGAAATCATGAAGGAAGACGGGACCATGGCCCGCATCGGGGACTTGGGAGGATTCCAGAAAAAACATGGTCTGAAAGCCTGCACCGTAGCCCAGCTCATTGAATACCGCCGGGCCAAGGAAAAGCAAATCCGGCTGGTGGAAACCGTCAACATGCCCACAGACTACGGTGACTTTACCTGCCGCCTCTATGAATCCCAGCTGGACGGTGCTCTCCACCTGGCCCTGGTTCACGGGGAAATCTCCCCGGACAAACCCACGCTGGTGCGCGTGCATAGTGAATGCCTGACGGGTGATGTCTTCGGCTCCCGCCGCTGCGACTGCGGCAGCCAGTTGCACACCGCCATGCGCCGCATCGCCCAGGAAGGAGGCGTCCTGCTCTACCTGCGGCAGGAAGGCCGAGGCATCGGCCTGGCGGCGAAACTCAAGGCTTACAAACTTCAGGAACAGGGTCTGGATACCGTGGAAGCCAACCTCAAGCTCGGCTATCCGGACGACCTGCGCGACTATGGAATCGGCGCGCAAATCCTGCATGACCTGGGAGCAAACCAGTTGCGTCTGCTTACCAACAACCCGCGGAAAATCGTGGGGCTGGAGGGCTTTGGCATAAAAATCACGGAACAGGTTCCTCTCATCATCCCACCCAACGAACAAAACAGCAAATACCTGGCTACCAAAAAATGCAAGCTGGGCCACATCCTGTAACTTTCCACTCCATCCCTTCATGTCCACGGAACTTCCCCGCCGCCAGCGCGCCACGGGCACGCGCGCCAAAATCTGCATCGTCGCCTCGGAATACAACGAACAATACACCCAGGCCCTGGTAGAAAACTGCTCGGAAGAACTGAAAACCGTGCTTCCCTCGGTCCGCCTGGAAATCATCCGCGTACCGGGAGCCTTTGAAATTCCGGTGTCCATTAAATCCGTTCTCTCCCGCTCTCCGGAAAAACGTCCTGATGCCGTGGTGGCTCTGGGGGTCATCCTGCGCGGCAGCACAGACCACGCGGACCTGATCGGCTCCACCATTACCCAGGCCCTGATGCAGCTCGCCCTGGGAATTCACCACCCCCCCGTCATTCATGAAGTCCTGCTGCTGAATGATGAAAAGCAGGCCTTCGCCCGCTGTATCGCCTCTCAGCTCAACCGCGGCCGTGAAGCGGCCCGCACCGCTGCCCGCATGGCGGAACTCTTCCTCAACTCCCTGCTCCGGCAATAATACCTATTACTCTCTCTTCTCTATCGCCATGCTCTCACTCAACCAAATCAGACAAGCCGCCCTCCAATACCTTTACGCCGCCTCCCAGACGCCGGAAACGGAACAGGAGGGAATCTGGGATATCCTGATGGAACCTTTCCGGGGAGACTACTGCAAACTCAAGGCCAAGGCCGTCTCCGGCCACCTGACAAGGGACTATCCGGACAAGCTGCGCCTCTTCATCACCCGTGCGCGGGAAACGGCGGACAAACTGCAGCAAGACCCTCTTACCCTGCCCGTCCGCGACCAGCTTCAGGACCTGCTGACCAAGGAAGGAGAATTCAACGCCGCCCTGCTCCGGCTGAAAAAAGCCCTGCACGAAGACCCCGCCAATGACAAGGGTTCGCTTTCCGCCGCCTGCGACGCCGCCCAGGAACTCAATACCGCGCTGATGCAGATGCGCCGCCGCCTGCTGGACACGCTCAAGGACTTCCCAGCCTACAACGCAATCTGGCCCTCCCTCATTTCCTCCTGCAGGAAACTCCAGGAAATCAATGACCGCATCAACTGCCTCATCCACCCGGACGACCGCCCCTCCCTGGCGGAAATAAAAAAAGTGGTGGAGGCAGGACGGGATGCGGATGAACTCTACCGGGAAGCCAAAACCCTGGGGGAAGACATCCTGCGCCGCCGGGACGGGGGTTGGACGCCGCCATCGACTCCACGTTGGAAAACTACTCCCCGGAACGCGTCAGCGCCAGTGACCGCGCCATCCTGCGCCTGGGCGCCTATGAACTCCTTCATCGCAAAGACCTCCCGGCTCCCATCGTCATCTCGGAGGCCATCCGCCTGTCGGAACGCTTCTCCTCAGCGGAATCCCCCCGCTTCGTCAACGGCGTCCTGGCCGGAATCTCAAAAACGGAACACCCGGCATAACTCCGCTTCGCGCCATGGCAGGATTCTTTAAAAAACTATTCACCAAATTCTCCCGAAGCTCCCGGATAGACTGGGAAGAACTGGAAGCTGAGCTGGTAGCCGCGGACATCGGCATCAGGCGCGCCATGGGTATTGCGGACCAGCTGAAGGAAAGCAAAGGCCTGGATGCGGAAAATCTGGTGGAATCCACCCGTGAAGTGCTCCGCCGGGCCTTTCCTTCCACCGCTCCGTCCCTGCCCGTCCCTCCGGAAGGCAAACCGCTGGTCATTCTGGTCGTGGGCGTCAACGGCACCGGGAAAACTACTTCTGCGGTCAAATTGGCCCATTTGCTGCAAAAACAGGGCTCCCGCGTCCTTCTGGCTGCGGCGGACACTTTTCGCGCGGCCGCCGTGGAACAGCTTCAAAGCTGGGCGGACAAGCTGAATATCCCCATCTGCAAGGGAGCACCCGGCCAGGATCCGGCCTCCGTCTGCTATGAGGCCCATACGCAGGCCATCAGGGAAGGCTTCCAATACCTCATTTGCGATACCGCGGGGCGCCTCCATACGCGCCACAACCTCATGGAGGAACTCTCCAAAATTCGCCGGACTCTCGCAAAGCAGGATGCATCCGCCCCCCACAGCACCCTGCTGGTAGTGGATGCCACTACAGGCGCTAACGCCCTGGCACAAGCCAGGGAATTTCATAAAGCAACGCCCCTGGACTCCGTCATTATCACCAAAATGGACGGTTCCGGAAAGGGAGGCGTGGCCGTAGCCATCATGGATGAAATGCACATTTCCCCCTCCTTTCTGGGAACGGGGGAAGGAGCCGAAGACTTTGAACCCTTCAACCGGGACCGCTACGTGGATTCCCTGCTGTAACGGGACCGCCTCAAATCCATGCCACCGCTTCCCCTCATCACCGCCCAGACGGAGGAAAAGCTGCTCGCCTTCCTGACGGAACATGGGCACACCAAATTCCCGCACCCAGCAGGTTCTGGACTGGGTGTGGCGCAAGCGCGTCACCACCTTTGACGCGATGAGCAACCTCCCCCCGCGCTCAAAAAATCTGCTGGCGGAAAAAACCCGTTTCCACACGCCGGAAATTGTGGAAATCCACAGCTCTGCGGACACCACACGGAAATTCCTCACCAGAATGGAAGACGGCAGCCTGGTAGAATCCGTCATCATCCCTGCCGCAGCAGCGGAAAATGGAGAAAAATCGGAGCGCGTCACCCTTTGCGTTTCTTCCCAGGTAGGCTGTGCCTTCGGCTGCAAATTCTGCGCTTCCGGGCTGCTGGGCCTTAAACGCCACCTCACCACGGGGGAAATCATCGGGCAGATTCTCTCCGCGGAAGCCATCGCGGGAAAACGGGTCAACAACATCGTCTTCATGGGCATGGGGGAACCCCTTTCCAATTTTGACAACGTGGTGGATGCCCTGGAAATCATCACTTCCCACCGCGGTTTGGAAATAGGGGCGCGCCACATCACCATCTCCACGTCGGGATTCGTGCCCGGCCTGAAAAAACTGGCGGCCTATCCCAGGCAAATCCGTCTGGCCGTTTCCCTGCACGGAGCCACGGACGAAGTTCGCGACCAAATCATGCCGGTCAACAAAAAATGGCCGCTCTCCCAGCTCATTCCGGCCCTTGAAGAATGGAGCAGGGGAAGAAACCAGATGCCCACGCTGGAATACATCCTCATCCGGGACATCAACGACTCTCCGAAAGAAGCGTCCCATCTCGTCCGGCTCGCCAAACGCCTGCACGCCAAAGTCAATCTCATCCCGTACAACACCGTGGAGGGGCTTCCGTGGAAACGCCCTTCGGAAGAACGCTGCCGTTCCTTCCGGGATGCAGTTCACAAGGCGCGCATCCCCGTTACCATGCGGTATGAAAAAGGTCATGACATCAACGCGCCTGCGGGCAGCTGAGGCTGAGGAAAGAACAGGAAAAAAGAACGGATGGACGCCCCGTTGACGGAACGGGGCTTTTCCGAATTTGCAACGTTGCCTATTGCCCGGCTCCCTCCCGTTGTGCTATCCTTCCCGGCCGGATGCCACCCATCCAGCCGCCTCACCATGGAAACTACGACAACCACCACTGCCGTTCCCCCGCTGGAACTGACCAGGGCCCCCCGCAAAACCCCGTCCCTGGACCTCAGGGACATTCCGCAGGCTCCCGGCCCGGAAAAAGGAGTGCTGGCCCTCATGACCATGGACCCGGCCACTTACGTGGGGCAGTGCGTGACCATCGGCATGACGGAGGACTACTTCTACCTCCCCGCGCACAAGCTGCTCTGGCGCCTTTTCCAGGCCCGCTATAACAAAAACGAACCCATTGACATCGTTTCCATCACCCAGGCTTTGGAAGACATGCACCAGCTGGAAGCCGTAGGCGGAAGCGCGGGCCTGGCGGAAATATACACCTTTACCACCACCGGAGCCTATTTTGAGCATTACCTCAATGTCCTGAAGGACAAATTCATCCTCCGCTCCATCATTGACATCGCCAACCAGTCCACCACGCAGGCCTTTGACAATCCGGACGACGTAGCGGAACTGCTGGATTCTGTGGAAACCCATATTTTCCAGATACGGGAACGCTATAACAGCGCCAAGGATGAACAAAGCCTGGCCAGCATCCTTAAACAGGCCGTCACCAATTTTGAAAAAATTTATCGCAAGCAAAGGCCAAATCCAGGGACTGACCACGGGATTTGAGGAACTGGACAAAAAAAAACAACGGGCTTAAACCGGGGGACATGTTCATCATCGCCGCCCGTCCCTCCATGGGTAAAACCTCCTTCCTGCTCAACATCATTGAGCACATCGCGCTTAACGAAAAAAAAGCCTACTCTGCTCTTTTCCTGTGAAATGCCCGCAGTCCAGATTGTGGAACGCCTTCTTTTCGCCCGTTCCGGAGTCCGCAGCCGGGAAATCATCAAGAGAGGCAACCTCACCCAGCTTGAAATGAAGCACTTCAAACAGGCCGTCAAGGAAGTGGGGGCTTCCCAGCTTGTCATTGACGATACCGCAGCCATCTCCATCAACGAACTCCGGGCCAAAGCGCGCCGGGTCATGCGGGACCAGGGCGGTTTGGCAGCCATCGGCGTGGACTATCTCCAGCTCATGCGCTCCCACTCCAAACAGGCGGCCAACAGCCGTGAACGAGAAGTGGCGGAAATATCCGCCGGCCTCAAAGCCCCTGGCCAAGGAACTTAAAGTGCCTGTTATCGTTCTGGCCCAGCTCAACCGCGGTCCGGAAAGCCGCACGGGAGCCAGCCTGGGCGTCCCCCGCATCTCCGACCTTCGCGAATCCGGCTCCATCGAACAGGACGCGGACATGATCGGCCTGCTCTACCGCTCCGCCTACTATGCGGAAGATGAGGAAAAACGCCAGCAAATGGCCGGACGGGCCAATCTGCATCTGGCTAAAAACCGCAACGGCCCCACGGGGGGACGTTCCGCTCCACTTCGAAGCGGAACTCATGCGCTTCTCCACCCGCGAAGCGGATGAACACGACCAGGAAAGCGAATAAAAACTTTCTCTCCAGACGCCTGTTCTCTACGGATTAGCAATCCGGGGTCAAGCTTTGATTCTAAGCTGGAATGACTTGTATTGGCGTTTCCTTCCATGCCAAGAGGCGTTTTTATGAAATGAAGTCTGCCCGGCGCCATTGGCTTCCAATGAAAGCCCGGAGATCCTTTGCGTTATTTAAATCTGTAGTTAAATTTTGATAACTCTCTTTTCTGGAATACGTTACATGTAAGAAGAAGTCTGTATTTCAATGGCTGTAGCTCTTTGCAACTTTTCCTAAGTCAAACAGGATTTTCTTCGGTTTCTGCCTATAACGGATTGCTAACCCGGTAGCATCACGGTAGCGCCAGCGTTTCCTCTGGGCTTATTAATCTAGTTATTTTTTTATATATGAAAAAAAAAACTTATTTATTGCGGCAATCCTCTGCGGATCATGCATCTGCGCCAATGCCGCCAGCATGGTCACGGAATGGACCGGCAATGCCGGCCCTACGGAAGGCAACACCTATGAACTGGGCAATGCGGACAACTGGAGCAACGGTGTACCCGCCCGCGGCAACAACCAGGGGCCGGACGTCATCTTCAATAACACCGGAACCATCACCCTCAGCGGCTCCATGGTGGACACATCCGATGGCGGCAGCATCACCGTCACGGGCAACAGCAATGTTACGGTTGGGGGAACCCGCTGGACGGGAAATGTCACCATTGGAGCAGGTTCCGCTCTTTCCCTCTCACAAGTGGACTTTAAAAAGCAGTGACATCATCCTGGACGGCACCTTCAACCTTGGTGTCTGCGGGATTGATTCCGGCGGCAACGGCGCCCGCCTTGTCTTCGGCATTGGAGGCATCATGAACGTCAACCAAAAAATATGGGGGAGCTTCGGACTTCTCCGTTTCCGGTACGCTGGCCACCACATCCACGGATCTGGCTGCTGGAGAATTCCCCAGTTTGTTACCCGCACGCTGATTACCTCCGCCGGCTTTGACGGCGGTTCCATTTCCCTGGGAGACTTCACCGCTGAAGACGGCGGAGCGCTGACCAAGGCATCCGGCATCATGGAAGGGAATGCCGCAGACTATCAGGGCCAGTACTATCTCTACACGGAAGACGGGAACGTCAAAGTGCAGTACGTAGTGGCGGGAGCCGTTCCGGAACCTGCTACGGCCACCCTCAGCCTGCTGGGGCTGGCTTCCCTGATGCTGCGCCGCAGGCGCGCCTGACCTTCCACACCCTGTCTTTTTTCCTCAACAGCCTGTATGCCCACGCATACAGGCTGTTTTATTTTCAGGCGAGTGACGAAAACGTCACAAAAAACATCTTCATGCCATTGCCGGGAATCCGTAGCATTTTTCCATTATCTCCCGTTCGACGCCATGCAAACCCACGCAAAATCACTCAACGAACGTTTCCGCACACTCATCTCTCTGATTTTCGGTCTGGCTATCGGCTGTTCCCTGCTCTTCGGGGAGTCCCGCTGGGAAACGTCTCCGCTCATTGAAGAAAGCCTCATGCTCCTGGCCTGCTTCATGGCCGGCATAGGCGCCTTCGGGCGCATCTGGTGTTCCCTCTACATTGCGGGCTATAAAAACAACGTCCTGGTTACTGACGGGCCATACTCCATGTGCCGCAACCCGCTCTATTTCTTCAGCTTCGTTGGCAGCATAGGCGTATCCTGCGCTACGGAGACCTTCACCATCCCCCTGCTTACGGCGCTGGCGTTCGAATCTACTACCCGTCCGTCATCAGAAAGGAACAGGAAAGGCTCACCGCCCTTTTCGGAGACGCCTACCGGAACTATTGCAGAAACGTTCCCTCCTTCATTCCCTCCCTCTCACGGCTTAAACCGCCGCCTGCCGCCTACTCCGTCAATCCCGCCACATTCACGCACAACATTGTGGATGCGCTGTGGTTCATCTGGTTCATCGGCATCTTTGAATTCATCAGCGGACCTCATGAAGCCGGAATGCTTCCCGTGTGGTTCCTCATTCCGTAACAGGCTCTTTTCTCCTGGCATCCAGAAGCCCCGCAAGCGCCCGTTGGGAAACCATCTTACGGAAAGATGCGCGGTCCCGCGGATAAAGCATCATCTCCGTCCGCGTCTTCCCCCCCCGGAAAGCCCAGGCAAGCCATACGGTCCCCACAGGCTTTTCCGGCGTACCGCCCCCGGGTCCCGCGATACCGCTGACGGCGACAGCGACATCGGCTCCGGAGCGTTCCAGGGCTCCTTCCGCCATCGCTTTAACCACGGGCTCGCTCACAGCCCCGCAACGCTTCAGGACCTCCTCCGGCACGCCAAGCATCTCCGTCTTTGCCCGGTCGGCATAAGTAACCCACCCGCATTCAAAAACCCCGGAGGCCCCCGGCACATCCGAATCCTCTTGGCAATCAGGCCGCCGGTGCAGCTCTCCGCCGTCGCCGCCTTCAGACCCTGCTGCGCCAGATGGCACACAACCGCTTTCTCCAGGGATGCCCCCACAGGAGCCAGCACATACGCCCCGGCCAGAATGCGCAAACGGGCCTCTCCCTGTTTCAAAGCCACCTCACTGCCCACCAGGCGCACGTCCACTTCCCCGACGCGCGCGCAATACGCCACCTCCAGACCCTCCACCTGGTGCAGGGAATCATCCACCAGCTCTTGGAGATCGCTCTCCCCTATCCCTACCAGGCGGAACACGCACAAATGAGAAATATCCTCATCCGCCAAATCTTCCAGAAGCGGCATCACGGAATGTTCCACCATCGGCTTCAACTCCGCCGGCGGCCCCGGCAGCAGGATGAACATGGGAAGGGAACCGCTGGCAGGCATCACCAGTCCGGGCGCCGTCCCGTTGGAATTCTCCAGCACCGCGGCGCCATCCGGAACCATGGCCTGCTTGAAATTACACTCCGCAATGGGAATCCCCCTCCGTTTAAAATAACTCTTCAGCCACTCCGCCACATGCTCGTCACGGTGCATGTCCACGCCGCAAACGTCGCACAGGGCTTCCCGGGTCACATCATCGCTCGTCGGCCCCAGTCCCCCGCTTACAATCACGATATCTGCGCGCCGGGCGCTCTCCCTCATGGCCTCGTTAATAGCGTACCCGTCAGGCACTACGGTTACCCTCCCCACGCGGAACCCTGCCTCAAATAATCTGTTGCCCAGCCATGCGGCATTTGTATTCACAATACTCCCCAGCAAAATTTCCGTCCCGGTGTTGATCACTTCAACCCTGATCTGTTTCATGCAGCCAGTATGCTCCCTCAAGCGCTCCGTGACATGCAACAATCCTGCCATGTATCATAAAAAACTTCATTTAAACGCCCCGTAAGATACATTAGGGGCACTGACAAAGACCATGAACACACCTTCCCGGCCCCGGGCCACCAAAATCATCTGTACTATTGGACCAGCAACAGACACTTCCGACATGCTGGGCCAGCTTATTGAAGCCGGAGCCAACGTCTTCCGGCTCAACATGAGCCATTCCAAACACGACTGGGTCCGGGAAGTAGTCTTCCGCATCCGCCGGAAAGCAGCGGAACTGAAAGCGAACGTAGCTATCCTCTTTGACCTCCAGGGGCCTTCCATTCGCACGGGAGATCTGATGGAACCCTACCATTTGAAAAAGGGAGACACCGTGGAAATCCGCCTGGGCACAGCCAAGCCGGAACTTCCTTTTTCCACCACGGTAAACTATGACGGCCTCCTGCAGGATGTTCAGGCGGGCCATACCATGGTGGTGGATAACGGAGGCATCCTCATGAGGCTGTCCGCCACATTGACGATATCATCCTGGCCGCAGACGTTATCATGGTCGCGCGTGGAGACCTGGGCATTGAAGTCAGCATTGAAGAACTGCCCATCATCCAGCGCCGCATCGTCCGCCATTGCCACAGGCTGGGACGCCGCTGCATCGTGGCAACGCATATGCTGGAATCCATGATAACCCAGCCCACCCCTACCCGTGCGGAAGTCACGGACGTTTCCAACGCCATCTTTGAACAAGTGGATGCCGTCATGCTTTCCGGAGAAACCTCCGTGGGCCATTACCCCGTACGCTGTGTGGAAGTGCTGGATTCCATCGCCCACCGCATGGAGTGCTCCGGCAATCTCAACTTCGCGGCATCCGCCATCCTGAACGGAGACCGCCAGAAAGCCACCAAGGCAGCCATCTCCCTGGCGGACTCCGAAAACGCCTGTCTGATCGTCTTTACCCGCCGCGGCCTGGCCGCCACGCAGGCAGCCGTCCTCAGGCCGGAACGGGCTGCCATTTTCGCCGTCAGCAATGACCCTGTCGTTGTCAGGCAACTCGCCCTGGCGCGTGACGTAACCGCCTTTGAATCACCCTTTCCTGAAAGATCCGGCCCGCATGCTTTCCACCGCCCTGGACCTGCTGAAAGAAAAAGGGCTGATCTCCTCCGGCCAGCCTGTCGTCATCCAGGGGGACAGCCTGCAAGGGGAACTGCTGGCGGACTCCATCATCTTCATGCGCGTGGAATAATGGCCTGCACCTTTCCTATAGAGCGGGAGACGGCCGTGTGGCCCCCCGCCCGCCCCCTCAGGGAACTTCTGCTGGATGCGGATCCGGACGAACGCCGGATAGCGGATCATCTGGCCCACGGCGAACTTTACGTCGCAAAAAACTGCGGGACTGCCGCCGGAGTCATTGTTATCCGTCAGACGAGGAACATACATGGGAAATCATGAATTGCTCCGTAGCTCCTGAATATAGAAGGCAGCATTGCGGAACAGCCCTAGTGCGGCACGCCCTGGACATCATCAGAAACAAAGGGGGCCGGTATGCGGAAGTGGGAACGTCCGATGCGTCTCCGGGGCCAATGGCTCTCTATGAAAGCTGCGGATTCCAGATTTCTGGCGTTATCAACAACCATTTCACGGACAACTATCCGGACCCCGTCTGGGACAATGGCGTGCAATGTATTGACATGATCCGCATGCGTGCGGACCTCTCCCTTCGGAAAGAAGGAGCGCATCATGCTGCTCAAAAAGCATAAACCACGCTGACTCCCGTCACCCAGCTATTGCCCTTTACCAGCGTTCTTCCATACACGCGGTTCACCCCGTGGGAACCCTTGCCGAGCCAGTGCAGGCCAACGAAAGGCTCTATAAAAAACATTCCCGAACAGACGGTAATTCGCCGTCACCCTGAAATAGAGACTGCCAGCCATTGCTGCTGGAAGGCCAATAGGAAGAACTCAACACGGCGCCGAATTTAAAACCCATATAAAGGTTTTCCGTCATCCGGAAATCCGATCCCGTACACATGTCAAACCACCAGCCCGTGATTCCGTAAAAGGAATATGCGGCACTTCCCTGCGCATAAAAACCGGGAAGGAATCCCACATCATGGCGCATAATCAGTGCCGCTTCATACGTTGTCCCCCCCATTGCCGAACAAACGTTCGGGAAGCAAACCCCGCCAATCCGCCGTCATTCGCACGAAAGGATAATGCCGCATACGTAGCTTTTCCGAACTTCCGCTGAAGACCAAGATCCACCATCGTCTCATTCTCTATATCAACTGCCGGATGCCCCAGAAAGATCTCCTCCTTCAGAGCCAGAATCAGGGAATACCGGTCATTCAAATCGCTTCTCCAATCCAGCCGCAAAGGAGCCGTAGGATTACAGCCCGCGGGAATCAGCCCCCTGAACTCGTAATTAGTGGAATACCCGGCTTTGATACTGCCGCTGACCGGTCTTAAAGCAGGAGCGGAAGGAACCTCCGGAATGCGTGATTCCGCCGAAGAAACGGCCATGGAAGCGACAGAGACGATGCCCGCTCCAAAGAGAAAAGAAAAAAAGAAATTCATAACATCGAAATGCCGTGCGGAAAGTATTCTGGATAAAAAAACTCCTCTTGGCAACAAGCAAAAAAAACGCCGCTGTTTTCTGCTCTGCTTCAGGAAACATCATTCAGGCCTGCCTGCTGCCAACTTCAGAAAGAATAAACGAGACCAGCCCCGGCCACTACTCCGAAATTCTTATAAGGCTTGTCGCCCCTGTCCGAACCTCGGTTGACCTTCAAGGCGCCCTCTCCGGCCCAGTTGAAGCTGACGAAGGGAACGAGAGACAGGTTCTTGGCACCCAGTTTCACCGGAAGTTCAGCCTTCAGCCACCAGGCCTGGGAACCGTTGGACATAAAAAGGGATTTATTGTCAAAATAAGAGGAAGTGGCAGACATCCCGGCGCTCAATACAAAATCGATGTCGGAGCATATAGCTGCCTGATACCCCACATGCGGCCGGAACCACCAGCCGGTCATGCCCTGGAAGGCATAGCTCATGGTTACGCCGGCAAACCAGTTTCCGGGCAAACCGTAATCCAGCGTCAGATAAAATTCTGAATGACGGAATGGGTATTCCTTATATACACATCTTCATCACTCATCCAGGTGGCGTTATAATCATACCTGGCAAAATTTCCCAAGCAGGCCGCCGTGAATCAGGTTCCAGCCAAGCGTCGTGGACAGGTTCTTCAGTAAACCATCCCGGTTCTTCCATCCAAAAAAGAAAATCGGTCTCGTTATGAAAAGAGAAATCTCTTTCCCCTGCCATGTGGTGTCCTGAAATCAGGAACGTACAAGATGCCGCCAGTGAATGAGAAGCCACAATGCCGCGGCAGGTGTAATTGGAAGCATACCCGGCATCAACTTCCCCGGACAAAGGACAGTCCTGTTCCACGGGAACAGAAACCGGAGAAACAGTTTTAACGGAAATTTCCGCAAAAGCGGAAGCGGCAAAAAAACGGCACCCCCCGCAATACCAATGATATTTCTGAATTGCATCATCACGCTTCAAATGAAAATCTGGATATCGGCGCATTGCAAAAACGGAGTTCATAAAAGTTCAGCTTTCACCCACCAGGCCTGAGCGCCATTGGCCTGCTCGAACGCAGCGCCAAAATAGCTGGACG
>VOFF01000543.1_pt1 | contig 76001 bp, 108 predicted proteins | sample 5384061 | NCBI WGS metagenome assembly VOFF01 (sample SAMN12384725, study PRJNA508395) | human gut metagenome | isolation source: healthy gut E | host: Homo sapiens | reverse complement strand
CATGCCATGATGGGGTTGCCGCCGTGAACGATACGTCCTTCCATCAGGAGCTTATAGAACTCCTTGGTGGGCGGGCTCATATCCTTAAACCCTTGTCCGAAAGGCACGACCGTGAATCCCATCCCCTCTAAGTTCTGGGTCATCTGCACCGCTCCCCATCGGTCAAAGGCGATTTCCAAAATATGATAAGTCTTGCCCAGTTCTTCGATGACTTTTTCGATGAACCCGTAATGGATGACATTGCCCTCGGTCGCCATCAGGTAGCCCTGCTGGAACCAAATGTCATAGGGCACAGATGCCCTGCGCACACGCTGGGGAATCGTATCCTCCGGAATCCAGAAGAACGGCAGCATGATGTACTTTTCCTCCGGGGTTCTGGGCGGGAACATCAGCACAAAAAGCCGTGATGTCACCGGTGCTGGACAAGTCCAGTCCACCGTAACAGTCACGGCCTTTGAGGGCTTCCATATCGATTGGCTGGTTGCCGAGGTCATAGATGTGTTCCGGGATAAATCGGGTCAGAGAGGACACCCACATATTCAGACGGAGCTGCTTGAATACATTCTCCTCTGCTGGGTTGTCCAGTGCCTCTTGGTAAGCATCCCGGACGCGCTGGATCTGGATGGTCTGTCCCAGTGAGGGGTTGGCCTTATACCAGTTGACTTCATCGTGCCAGTCATCCTCATCGGTCAGACCATAGACCACCGGGTAAAAGGTGTGGTCAATTTTCCGACCGTTCAGCAGGTCAAGGGCTTTCATGTGCAGCTCATAGCAGATACTCTCCTTGTCCGTGCCGGCCGTGGTAATCAGGAAGAACAGCGGCTGTTCACGGGCGTCACCGGAACCTTTGGTCAGGACATCGTAGAGCTTGCGGTTGGGCTGGGCATGGACCTCATCCAGCACCAGACCTGACACGTTCAGACCGTGCTTCGTACCAACTTCGTCAGACAAAACCTGATAAAATCCTGCGTTCCCGTAGTTCACGATGCGCTTGGTGGCTGCCATGATCTTGCACCGTTTCAAAAGTGCCGGGGTCATCTGCACCATCTGGTGGGCAACATCAAAAACAATGGATGCCTGCTGCCGGTCAGCCGCCGCGCCATAGACTTCTGCAGATGGCTCGTTATCGGCAAAAAGCAGATACAATGCCACCGCAGCGGCCAGCTCCGACTTGCCGTTCTTCTTTCCGATTTCGACATAAGCTGTGCGGAACTGTCTGTTTCCGCGCTCATCCACAATACCGAAAACATCCCGGATGATCTGCTCCTGCCAAGGAAGCAGCCAGAACCGCTTGCCCGCCCACTTGCCTTTGGTATGACGCAGGTTTTCGATAAAGCGCACGGCGCGGTCAGCCTTGGCTTTATCGTAGTGACAGGTCGGCAGCATGAAGCGGCTGGGCTTGTAGTCTTTGAGTTTTGGGTAGTTCTTCGGTCTGCTCTCCATCATCCGCCACCTCCCAGCAGGTTTTCCATCTCATCAGCAGCATCCGCAGGGCTGCAATCCGAGGCAATGATCCGGCTTCGGGAGGATGGGGTCAGACCGAACTGCTCGGCAAAGCGGTTCATGATTTTCAGATAGGTCTGTGCAATGGAGACCTGCGGCACCTGCTGCCAATAGCCGGAGGGCGTTTTGACGATGGTGCCGTGCTGGGTGATGAATTCTTCTGCTTCTTTCCATCGTGCGTATGCCTGACAATAGCCGGCGAAGGCAGCCATGTCCACTTCGGTCAGGATGCCGATGGCTTCCATCTGCTTGGCAAGACGCCGCCATTCTTTTTTTGCTTCCGGCTCCAGCCATTTCGGACACGCCGGTGCTTTCTTTGTGGGCTTCGGTTCGCTGGTATTCAGCGGATGCTTGCCCGGATTGCCTTCCAGTTCCTTCATGGCGGTCGGCTTCGGTTTTCTGCCTCTGGTAGCCATTGGCTATCCCTCCCTTCTGTAAAAATGGGCAAAAAAAAAGGACCTCCGAAGAAGTCCTTTGTATATCAAACACGGCGGATACGAGACACAGCCCCCTGCGGGCGTGTGTCCTTGGTTATGCGTTGGGGTTGGCTTCTTTCCAAGCCTCGTACTCATCGACCAGCTCTGCCTCCTCGATGACCTGCCAGACCGCGCAGAATCGGATGCGCTGGCGTTCTATGTCCTCGGCCGTCCAGCTCTCCGGCTTGTGGCTCATGTCGTGGTAGGCATCCATCTCGGCTCTCGTCCGCTGGAAAAGGATGTCCTTGAGCTGCAGGGTTTCGGCGTTGTTCCGCAGGGTGTACCGCCTGTCCTCGGCTGCCCGGCAAAGTTTGCCAAGGTCATCGCAGTTGATGCTCATGTCCTGCTTGAACATGAGCTCAATGCCGGTCAGCTCTCGCTCGGTGGCAGCCGCCTGAATGCTGGCAAGGTAGGTTTTGGCTTTCTTCATCATGGTCTGTATCCTCCGTATGCTTTGTTTTCCGTGGGGCTTCTCCCCTTCGGTGTGACTGTATATTACCGTCACTGGGGAAGTATATCAAGCGGCTATGATACACGATCATTCGCCCACAGTCTTGTCGGATATGTGTATATCCTGCGCACGGAAGATCTGCCGCAACGAGCAAAAGCCCCCCGCAGGGAGCCCCCGCCCATATCTCAGTGTGCGTTCCGGATGCACCATTCGATGGCGTGTCCGGCATCCGAGAAGACCTCATCCGAAATCTTCAGCAGTTCCAGTCGGCACTCGATCGATGAAAGCCCTTCCTTGGGGTCCTCAGCGAATCCGTAAACCGCAGCCTCCACGCCGCCCTTCCAGTTCGTTTTGGCAACCAGAACCCGGTCGCCAAACTGCAGGATGCTGTCGTTGCAGGGACTGAGCAGGTCGTAGTAGCTCTCGATGCTGATGCTGTGTTCCGGGAAGTTGTTCAGATGCTTCTTCATGGTGAAATCCTCCGTGTTTTTTCATTCCGTAGGGTCTTCCCCTTTCGGTATGCACATATTACCGTCATGTGGGGAGGATAGCAAGCGGCTATGCTGCACGATCATCCGCCCGGAATACCGGGCAGAATGTACATCACTCTCCGTCCTCGGCATCCTGTTCAATGAATTCCCGGATTACTTCATAAAAGAGCTGGGGGTCGTATTCCAGCGGCTCACGACCTTGGGAAAAATCAATTTCAATCTGGTCCTTGACCATCTCCTTGGCAGCTTCCAGCGTGAAGCCAGCCTTATCCTCGTCATTCATATTGTTGTAGATGTCCACGATAAGGTCCATGACTCTTTCGTCGTTCATACTCATTCCTCCGTTGCCCCACCACCTCGCCACACAGCCCCTGTGTGGGGCTTGTGCGGTTTGGTTGGGGGAGTTTGTTGGCTTGCATCTGCGCCCCCTTTGTGGGGGGGGCTGTGTCGGGCTTACTTCTCCGCCTTGCCCAGAAGGTAGGCTTCCTCCATGGCTTTCTGGATGCCCCAGACGGGAACCTCGATGAAATCCTCACTGTCGCAGCCGTGCGCTTCAAGGTCGCCTCGGTTTTCCACCTCCACCATCAGGCGCTTTGCGATGTCCAGCAGGGCTTTCTGCTGCTTCCTGGTCAGGGTCTGCTTTTTCATGTCTATGTACCTCGCTTTCGTTTTTGTGACTGTATATTACCGTCACGTCCCGCAGATAGCAAGGCCGCAGATTACACGATCATTCACGCCAGGATCGGTGTATATTTGAGAGCCCTAGCACAGGAAAAGGGGCCGCCCTTTCAGGCAAGCCCCCGCAGTTTTCTGCTCAGTAGTCTTCTTCCTCATCGTAGTCGTCTTCGCAGTCGTCGTAGTCCTCTTCCTCATCGTAGTCGTCTTCGCAGTCGTCGTAGTCCTCTTCCTCATCGCAGCTGTCGTCCCAGTCTTCCGCCATATCGCGGTAATCCCACATATCCTTGGTGGGCTGGCTGCGAAGGTCGGGGTTCTGCTTGATGTAGTCGGCAACCGCACCCTCAAGGGTATCCAGAACCTTTTCGTAGGCATCCTCGCTGAAGATCTCCCAAAGGGCTACGGTCAGGCTGCTGATTTCTGCGTTGCCCTTGGCGATCAGGAACCGGGCCGCGGGGTTGCAGGTTTCTTTGCCGTAGCCCTGGTTGACCATGTCGCCGTCGTTGAAGAATCGGTACCCGATCCGTGCGGTGGCTCTGACCAGTTCTCCGGCGAGGCTATCCGCCTTGCCGCTCGTGGGAACCAGTTCCTCGAAAAGCTTATTGATGCGGTTTTCATTCTTCGTCATTTTTGTATCCTCCAGCGTGTTTTTTGTGTTTTCCGTGGGTTTTTCCCTTTCGGTATGCACATATTACCGTCACTTTCGCACACTATCAAGCGGCTATGATACACGATCATTCGCCCCTAGATTTGTGTACATTCAGGCGGTATGACATTGGACGGACACGAGCAAAAGGCCGGTTTCCCAGCCCCTTGCCCCTATCCGTCCGGTTTACTTGCGGATTTCGAGGTAGCTTGTATTGCCCCAGCAATCGGTGGTCTTGAACCGCACCTTCTGTTCGGTTTCCCGGTCGAGGGCAACCTTCTTCAGAAGTTTCATCTTCTGGATGCGCCGCAGAAGGTCTGCTGCGTTCTCGGCATCTTCGATGGCATCCTGGATCTCGACCACCGAGCAGTCGGTGCCGTACCAAAGATTGCTGAGTGCCTCCGGAATGCCGTTGGCAGTGAAAAGTCGGATGTTCGTGTAGGTCATGGTGTTTATCTCCCTTCGTTTTTGTGATTGTATATTACCGTCACTCAAGGGTGATAGCAAGCGGCTAATGTACACGATCATCTAGCCCAGCACTCCGGAAAATGTGTCACTTTGCGCCGTCGTGGTATTCCTCGATATACTGCCTTCCGTCCGGTTCGGTGACCACCGCAGGGTAGCGCACACGGCTGCCGTGCCGGGTCAGGAGCTCGGCGGCAAGGTCTGCAAGTTCTCCGAGGATCTCCATGTTCCATTGGAGGTCGTCATCCTCCGCCATGACCTTGCAGAATTCATACGCAGCGTTGTAGATCTCATCGTTGCGGGCACTCTGGGCATCCGAAAGCTCCAGTTCCTCGTCCGTCTCCGGCGCCGTGGATTTCGGGCACTCTGCCCAGCGCCCTTCGTAGGTCTCGCCAGCCTCACAGCCGTCGGCGTCGTATTCGTTGACCCGAACCCACCGGTTCGACTGGAACACTCGCTCGGTGATGCCGTTCTTCCGGATGCTGAGCATCACCTTCTCCCCATTTTCATTGACACCCCACAGGGCATCCGGGTAATCCCCGAACTCCTGAATCATCTGACGGCGAGTGGCAAGGTCGCCAAAATTGGCGGCCAATACATTGAGCCGGATCGTGTCCAGCTTCTTGTCCAGTTCCATTTTCATGTTCGTTCTCCCCTTTCTCAAAATTCCAAGGTTTCCAGAACCTCGTCCGTGCCGGTCTCCCAGTCGTGGCGGGTCAGGCGGATGCGGCTGTACATCTCGGCGCTGTCCGGCTCATCGAAAAGCCGGAAGCATTCTCTGGCAACCCCCTCATCGGTGTACTGCTGGGTCTCGTCGGGCTGGCCGTCCAGCCGGGTGAAGGTGATCTCGTAGGTGTAGCGTTCCATGTTTTTTCCTTCCTTTCCGTTTCGGTATGTGCATATTACCGTCGTTTCGGCATAATAGCAAGGCCATAAAACGTCATATTATCGACGATCATCAGCCCATATCTTTGGTGGATCTATGTCGATAAATGGCCTTGATAAATATGGTATCGGCTTTCATTGTAATGTGCCGTTCTGCCGTAGTTTGCGTGGTTGCCGGCGTACCAGATGTCGGCAAGCTCGGTCATGGTCGTCGGCTTTCTCTTGTTCAGCTGGTCAAGGAATCGGGGGTCGACCACTCGGTAGTACTGTCCGGTTCTGCCTGCATCGATGCGAATCGCTCTGCCGATCTGTTCTTCGTGGGCGGCCATGATGTTGACCAGATTCCGCAGGGTCTTGGGGGTGTGGTTGCCCTTGCCGATGTGGATGTGAACGCCGCATCCCCGGCTGGGGCTGGACTTTGCGCCAGCCTTGCGGAGCAGTCGGATGATCGCCTGCAAGGTCTCGATATCCTCGTAGGTAAGGATGGGGGTCACCATCTCGCACTTTTCAGCTTCCGGTCCGTGGATGCTGATGTCTCGCTGGAATTTCCAAACCCTGCCCTGCTGGTCCTTGCAAGCCCAGCTCATGTACCCGTACTCGCCGGCTGCGTACCATGCGGTCGTCCCGAAGAACTCGGCAACCTTTCTGGCGGCTTTCTCGCGGGTGATGTTGTTCATCTCAACCTCGACCCCGATGGTCTGCATCTTCATGGCTTCGATCTGCTCTCTGGTCTTATCGTTCATGGTGTTTATCTCCTTTTTGTCTTGTTCTGTTCCCCTTGCGGTATGTGCATATTACCGTCATGTGGGCAGGATATCAAGGCCATAAAGGGTCAAATAATCACCGATCATTCAGAGCAAAGATCGTGTACATTATGGTGAAAAACACACTTGATACTGTACATTTTCAGAGTTAATATCGGTACAATGGAAGAAGCTCTCGCTTATCCAGCGGCCCCCATAAGGGGTCAGGAGCTTACGCTCCCGCCTCCTGCGCCTGGGGTGCGCCGTCAGCCCCACAGTCGGGCTGTGTGGGGGCTTCCGCTGCCGCTTCGGCCGTTTCCTCGGCGGCAGAAACGCCGCCGTGTGTCGCCTGTTTTGCGACTTTCAGCGCATCTCGTTTTGCCTTTTCCTTGACCCGGAACTTTTCGGCATCTTCCTTGGTGCGGAATGCCGCATGACCGGTAAGGTTCTGCATCAGGAGCTTGCGGATGGTCTTGTGTTCATCCCCGTTCAGACCCAGTCGGATCAGCCAGATGCGAAGTGCGTACTTCTCATTGGCATCGTTGACGGTCTTTGCCTGAATCCGCTTTTGGGTAACTGCCATCCGGTTCATAGCGGAACAAAGTTCTGTGTATGCACTCACCTTCTCCTGCGTCAGCGGACCGGCAAAGGTCAGGCTGATTTTTTTCTGCCGTGATAGAGATTCCAGTCATGCCGGTTTGCCGGCACCCAGGCGGTACTCTTCCAGCTCATCCAGCATCTCCTCCACCGTGCGGGTAGATGCCTGTTCCACGGCATCCAGCAGGCTGTTCGATACCGAGAAGTTCGTGCCCATTGCTTTGTTCAACAAAGGACCGCGGCTGTACATCAGGTTCAGGAAGTTGCGGATGCTCTGGGCGGTATGCCCAGACATCGGAAGGCTGATGGTCAGCTCGTCCACATCCTGCAAGGTCGGCTGTTCGGTCGGAACAGGTGCCTCGTCCGCATCGGTGTCGTTCACGGTGTCCATCGACTCATCCACGTCCACCGGTTCCTGAGCTTCCGGGGATTCCTCGGCAGTTGCGCCCGGTTCCACGGTGGGCTGGGTATCTTCGGTGCCGTCCACAGTCTCATCTGACTCTTCACACTCCGATTCCGTGGCCTCCCCACAGGTGGCTTCCGTTTCCGGAGTCCCCGGGGTTTCCGCACCTTCCTCACGGATGATGCCCTCGTCCAGCAGCGTCCGGATGATCTCCGGCGCAGCGCTGTCTTCGATCACAAGCGTTCCCTCCTTTTCTACGGTGTAGCTGCCGACGATGTAAGCGCAGCGCGGCATGAAAGTGTACCGGGAATGAAGCCCGGTCAACTCCATCAGGCGGCTTACCAGAACCTTGCGGTCATCAATATTCAGTGCATACTTTTTCATGGCTTTGTGCCCCTTTCTTTGTTTTCGGTAGCACATATATCGCTCTGAATCGATGAAATAGCAAGGCCATTTCTCGACATTCTTCATATTCGACCTTTTACACGATCCGTGCAAAAACACGACTGTGCAAGATCATCCGATATGTACGCCCACTGTATCACGGGGTCATTCTAACCTCGCAATACGGTGGGCCGTTTTATTGGTTTCAGCCGGCTCTTGCTTCCAGCGCAGCGATGCGACGCTCAAACTCTGCCGCCTGGTTTTCCAGTGCTTCGAGTCTCTCGGCATCCGTCTTGGGCTTTTCCTCGGTTTCTCCGTCAAGGATCAGGTAGCGTTCCATGACATATCCGGGAATGGTGTCGTAGGTTACAGTACACCAGCCGTCTCCCTGCCCGGTCACATCCAGCCGGGCACCGTTGGGAATCCACGCCAGACGGTCAGAGGTCTTGGACGGAGCCTGACGCAGACTCAATCGACCACCTGTGACAGTCGCCTTGTTTCTGATCTCCTGCATCTTGACTTCGCTCATATCTGCTTCCTCCCGAATCATTCCATAGTCGATGCCCTTCAGCCGGCCGCCATATCTCCACTTGCCGAGCATTGCATCCCGGTGGATGCTGTTGCCGTTCACTGTAGTAGAGCAATGTGTGATCTCCAGCGGATGCACCTTGGTGACAACGCCCACATGGTAGTAGTCCAGCAAATCATCGCCGACCTTGTAACGGTCTGGCAGACTATAGCTGCTGTCTCCCGGCTTTCGGGCTTTATAGATAACTTCGCCAACAAACAAATCTGCGGCTTTGATTTCTCCAAAGTCCGCCATTTGTTTCCGGGCTGCATAGTTGCTGCCGTGGATGCCTGTCCAGCTCCCACCAGCCCTGCGGACTGCGCCGATGATAAGACCAATGCAGTCACAGGTACCATCCGTACCGCTGCCGCCGATGCGATAGTCCGGTTTCGTGGCACAGATGGTTTCAAGCTGCTCACGAAAAGCAGTCAGGGTGATGCTCACTCCGATTCACTCCCATTCTCAGGCGATCCGGCCACCCAGACGATGCCGGACAGTACAAAAAAAGACACACGGCAGTGCGACACCATTGCCCCAGAGCTTATACTCTGCGGCATCCGAATACGGATCAGCCAGCCATTTCCGGATCTGCTTTTCCGTCTTCGGCTTCTTGGCCTGAGTCACAAGTCTGCGGTGCGTTTCAAACACATCCCGCCAGAAAGAGATTTCTTCTTCCGTGGGATTCTCAGTTTCGAGGTCACGGCACCACCAGTCCGGGAACCCCTGCAGCCGAGCGCACTCGGTCGGGTCAGACGACGAACCGTATAGGACACTGGAACCGGCTGTGCGTCCGGGTTATCGATGACCAGCCGGTCATTGAAAGCGTCCTGCCCGTTGAAGCCGCTGGGATGTGCCCCGGTCGCCACCGTTCCCGACACGCCATCGTTCAGGTGCGGCACCGGTGCTATGGTGGCAGGGTCTTTAAAGTCCCGGGCCATAAGGGTGGGAGACACATTCTCCTCGATCCTCATGAAGGAGCCGGTGGTCATGGCGTAGACATCCTCCGGTGCGCAGACTGCGTGACGGTCAGTGGCATCCAGCGTAAAGCAGACATCTTCGTTGATGCCGTCGCCTTGCGGACCATTCTCGTCTTTGCGGCCGATCATGTTGCCCTGCAGCACGAAGGTCTGCATCTGGTCGCTTCGGGTCGCCATGAGCGCACCGGACTTTCCATGCAGGTCGATCAGCTCATTGCGCTGATTCACATGGAATGCCGTCACGTCATCCGGCTGCGCCACAAAGGTCTGCTGTTTCATTCCCGGCTGTGCAGACAGCGAACCCGCTGTTTCGCCCAGATCCCGGACTTCATCCCGCTGGTTCTGGGTAAAGGCTACTGCCGGTGCGCCGCCATGGGTGCAGGCCAGAGGCGGTGCCACCTGTTCGTCTACCGTGCAGTTCGACTTGCCTCCACCCTGATCCACGCAGACAACAGGTTCACAGATACACAGCCCGCCCTGATTGCAGGTCGGGTCACCGCCACTGCGATCCAGCGTCCGGGAAGTTTCCGCTTCATAGAATCCGCTGTGGGGGTTATCCGACATCATGGAATGGCTGGCTTTCGAGCAGACACCGTAGCACTTCGGGACGAATACAGTTTGGTCATTGTTGCAGCCGAGGGTGGCGGACTTATCCTCCTGCCAGATGGCGCCCCTTGCCTCCTCCTTCACACCCAGAGCGAATCTTCAGCGTGACGGCCGGCAAGTTTTCCACCCCTTCCCTACTGTTTTCTACGCCATCCAGAACCAGCGGAACATTGCCTCCACCCGTACCGCATCTGCTGGTCAGCGTCTGTACCTTGCCATCCCTTGCGATCTTCACCCGGCTATCAGTCGGATGATTTTCCAGAGCGATGGCGGCAGGCACGACTCCGGCACGGAGGGTGGGAGAACGTTCTTCCTCATATCCGATGCTCCTCGCATTGGCGGAGTGTTCGGTACAAAAACCTGCGGATTCCAGAACGCAAGGCGGGTGATGTGCCTCTGCCTGGAGAGTGGAGGTCACCTCCTCGGTCACATCCATCCTCTCCCCGCCCTGGTCGTTCAGGCAGATTCTTCCGCAGCAGCCTGCCGTTCCAGTGCTGCCTTCAGCACCGGAGGCAGCTCTTTGCCACGCACGGAAGCTCTCCGCAGAATACCCAGACACGCCTTCGGACTCAAATAATATTTTGGGGGCACCGTGGTCTGCAAAATCTGCGACAAGGTAGATGCGTTTTCTCCTTTGGGGTACGCCCCACCATTGAGCGTCAAGAACTCGATACGCGACGCTCCATCCGTCTCCCAGATAGTAATCCGCATCGGGCCAGCCTTTTTTGTCAGGTGCAGGCACCTCGGCGGACGGTTCCTTAACACCGATGACGGCTTCGAGGACGGCTTTGAAGTCCTGTCCTTTGTTTGAGGAGAAGGCCCCCGGCACGTTCTCCCACACGATAAATCTTGGTTTTGCTCCATTGGTCTTACACCTCATTTCCTTCACGATGCGAATTGCTTCATAGAACAGGCTGGACCGTGAACCATCCAGACCGTCTCTTTTGCCGGCAATGGACATATCCTGACAAGGACTGCCAAAGGTGATGATGTCCACCGGCGGCAGGTCTGCGCCGTTGATGGCGGACACATCCCCGTAGTGCTTTACCTCCGGCAGACGCTTGGTCGTGACCCGGATGGCGAAGGGTTCCACTTCGCTGCTCCACAGCGGTGTGATACAACCTGTCAGTAAAAAGAGGCTGCCGAGGGTCAGTTGGATATTCGATTCGGTGCTCATACAGCCTCCTCTCCGAGCATCTGCTCTTTTGCTTTCAGGTAGAAGTCCCTGGACACTTCAAATCCGTAGCTGTCACGTCCCAGTTCTCTGGCCGCGCGGAGCGTTGCCCCGCTGCCGGCGCAAGGGTCGATGACCACATCTCCGGGATCGGTAAAGATCTCGATCAGGCGTTTCAGCACGGACACCGGTTTCTGAGACGGATGAATCTTCGGATAGTCCTTGCCATCCCGTTTCCAGTCAAACCAATTGAAGATCATGTGGGACTTGCCGTCTTCACCGACGTTGTTGAACTTCGGGAGCTTGCCCCGGTAGAGGACCAGCGCATACTCCGTTGCACCCACGATCTTCATGTTGGCTTTCAAGACCTGCGGGCTGTAGTTCTTACAGAAGGTCAGCGGGATATAGTTTTTGAATCCGTACTTCTCAGCTTCCGTGATGACCTTGGGGATCTGCTGGAACGCACAGAACACGATCATGCACGGTGCGCCCTTTTTCCCTTTCATGGGTTCTTTCTTCAGCAGCCGGTTACAGAAATGGAAGTATTCTGCGATATTGAAAGTGAAGTCGGTGTTGAATGCCGCTTTCCGGGCCTTATCGCTCTCTCCGTTCCGGTTATCTCCGTCCACATACCAATCCGGGCGACTGGCGTAGAAGTCCGACCCGATGTTATACGGGATGTCGGCAATCACCAGCTGTGCCTTGGGGATGTTGTAGGACTTGAAGTTCTGGAAGTTGTCATGGAACAGGACACATCTGGGTTCAGTCATCTGCGTCCTCCTGTTCCGGCTGGAATGATGCCACCTCATCGAACTTCAGCTTTTGACCGCTACGGAGGACATACACATCCTCGTAGCGGTCTGCGCTGTGCTCGATATAGCGCTTGACGATGACATCCACGAATTTGGGGTCAAGCTCAATGCCCCGGCACACCCGGTCAGTCTCCTCACAGGCGATCAAAGTCGAGCCGCTGCCGAGGAAGGGGTCAAGGACGATGCCGTTGGTCATGGTGGAGTTGCGGATGGGATAGCTCATCAGGCCGATGGGCTTCATGGTCGGGTGATCCTTGTTGGCCTTCGGACGGTCATATTCCCAGATGGTGGTCTGCTTCACGGTCGGAGTACCACTGGTGCTTGCCCTTCAGTTTCCACCCATAGAGGCAGGGTTCATGCTGCCACTGATAGGGACTGCGACCCAGCACCAGAGCATTCTTTTTCCAGATACAGCACCCGGACAGATAGAATCCCGCATCCTTGAACGCCTTTCGGAAATTCAGACCTTCCGTATCGGCGTGGAAGATGTAGATGGAACCGTCATCCGCCAGATGACCGTGCATTTGCTTGAACGATGCCAGCAGGAACTCGTAGAATTCCGAGTCGCCCATGTTGTCGTTCATGATCTTACCGGCCGTTTCTTCCACATCTACATTGTACGGGGGATCGGAAAGCACAAGGTTGGCCTTCACGCCGTCCATCAGGGTATCGTAGCACTCCGCCTTCGTGGAATCACCGCACAGAACACGGTGCCGGCCCAGCATCCAAAGGTCACCTGCCTGCGAGAAGGTCGGCTGTTTCAGCTCAGATTCCACATCGAAGTCATCTTCCTTGATGTCCTTGTCGTGGACCTTGTTGAACAGCGTCTCGATCTCAGGCGGCTCAAAGCCCGTCTTGCCCAAGTCGAAGTTGGAGTTCTCGATATCTTTCAGCAGGTCAGCCAGCAGGGAATCATCCCATGCGCCGGTGATCTTGTTGAGCGCGATGTTCAGAGCTTTTTCTCGGGTCTTGTCGATGTCCACCACCGCACAAGGCACTTCAATATAGCCCAGTGCCATTGCAACGGTCAGGCGTTGATGGCCGCCGATGATCGTCATATCGGCATTGACCACCAGCGGATCGGCAAAACCGAACTCCTCAATGGAGTTTTTGATCTTCTCGTACTCCTTGTCCCCCGGCTTCAGCTTTTTCCGGGGATTGTATGCCGCCGGCTTGAGTACGGACACCGGCAGCATTTTCAGTTCAGCAGTTGCTTTCATGTAGTTCCTCCCAGTTTAGATTCACACACGCATGACCTCAGAGAACGGAACAAAAAAGGAGCCGAACTCAAAGCCCGACTCCAGTTCATCGCTGTCCCCGCCCATCTCCGACTGCGGTTTTTCCGTAATCGGATACCATTCCGGGGCTATCCGTTCATGGAAGCAAGGACTCTGTCCTCTGCATGGTCAATCTCATGTACACAGATGCCTGCGGTGTTGCAGACTGCAAATACGCCGATCACTTTATTTTCCAATGCTGCTTTCTCCCTTCGCCCTGCCCTTATTGGCACAGGCTCGACTGCAATATTTTCTTGGAAGTCCGTACTGGTGGCGGTAGGAAAACTCTCTGCCGCACATCGGGCAGACCTTTGACCGCACGGTCTTCCAGTTCTGCGGTCTTGGGTGGGTGTTGTTCCACTTGGATCGGCATTCCGGGGAACAGAATTTTCTCGGTCGTCCCCGATGGTTCGGAACGATGGCAGCACCACACTGCGGACAGAAGGAAAATGCCATGTCCTTGATCATCTCGGCCGTGTAATCTTCCATCCATCCTCACCCCGTCCTCATTTTTCGCCGTTTCTATGTCGGTTCCAGTGGAAAATCTCAAAAAGCATACGAAAAGAAGCGAAGCGGCAGCCGGCCCCTGCCCCGCCGGGTTAGTTTGTTTTTGCGGCGTCCGGCTGCTGCTGGCTTCTCCATGTCCCGGAACAAGCTAAAACGTGCGAAAAAGCCCATGTTGCAAGGGTTTTCACACGCTTTGGTTCATTTCGGGGGAAAACAAAAGGCACCGGAGCGTTCACCCCGATGCCCTCATCTTCACCTTGTTCATTTTGCGCCGTTAATTCCGGGACCCCCGGCCTATGAATTTTGCGTTTTTTTTTTACACGAAAGGGGCCACCGGTCTTCTGTTGACTTCACCACAGAGAAGTGACCCCGGCCCCCGGTGGGGGTCAGTAGTGGTACACCGGGTGGATGTCTTTGGTCAAAGTCTTGCGGTCATGGCATTGCTTACACATCGGTTGCCAGTTAGCTTCGTCCCAGAAAAGTCCGGGATCGCCACGGTGCGGCGTGATATGGTCTACCACGGTGGCTTTCGTGTATCTCCCCTGCCTCATGCACTCGGCGCAGAGCGGATGGGCTTGGAGGTACTGCCTGCTTATTTTTTGCCACTGCCGTGTATAGCCACGCTTACCCGCCGGGCGTGTAACTTCCGGGTGCAGCGGCAGGTGCTTTGCACAGTAGAGGTTGCCCGGCTCAACGAGCTCCGGGCAACCGGGTGTCGGCACGGCACCTTGGGTCTGCGGGCACGGGTCATTCCTCCCACGGCAGACCGGGCTTGCCGAAGTGACCGTAGGCACTGACCTTGTTGTAGTCCACGTCCAGCAGCCCCAGACGCTGGATGATACCCTGCGGGGTCAGGTCGTAGCTGTCCTTGACGTAAGCCTGGATGAAGTCAAGCGGCTGGTGTTCCGTGCCGAAGCACTCCACCGCCACGCCCACCGGCTGTACCACACCGATGGCATACGCCAGCTGGACTTCGCACTTGTCAGCGTAACCTGCCTGCACGATATCCTTGGCGATCTTCCGTGCCATATACGCTGCGGACCTGTCCACCTTGGTGGGGTCTTTGCCGCTCAGAGCACCGCCGCCCATTCGACCGATGCCCCCGTAGGTATCGCACGCCAGCTTACGGCCGGTGACACCACAGTCGGCGTAGCTGCCGCCCAGCACGAACCGGCCGGTGGGGTTCACCAGTTTCTGGAAGTTCCCGTCCAGACCGTATTCACAGGCAGCCAGCACCATCATGGATTCGATGATGTGGCGGAAGTCGCTGACCTCCACGTCCGGGCCATGCTGCACAGAACAGAGGAAGGTGGTGATCCGGCCGGTGTCGTAGTCGTAGCTGACCTGTGCCTTGGCATCTGCCCGGAACATCTTGGACGGATGGTTCTTCAGCAGTTGCAGGAACTTGGTGGCGACCATGTAGGGGATCGGCATCTGCTCTGCCGTCTCGTTGGTGGCGTAGCCGTACATGATGCCCTGGTCACCGGCACCGCCCTTATCCACGCCCAGTGCGATATCCGGCGACTGCTTATCGACCAGGATGCCGATGCGGAGCAGTTCCCGGAAATCAAAGCCCATCTTGTCAACACCGATGCGGGTGATGACCTCATGGACGAGCTGCTGGTAGTTGGGCTGGTAGTCGGTGGTGACCTCGCCGGCAATAAAGAGCTGGCTGCGTTTCAGCAGACACTCGATTGCCACACGGGCGTTCTTGTCGTGCTGGAGGATGTCGGTCACAATGGCGTCTGCGATCTGGTCACAGATCTTGTCTGGATGACCATTGCTGACCTGCTCACAGGTGATAATCTTGCTCATAGCTGTTCCTCGCTTTCATGTATCACAAAGCAGGCCGCCTTTGCCGTTGCCACAAACGTAGGCTCCCACAAAAGCTGCCAGCTAAGTATCGTGTGGCTTCCATTTTTCTGTTGCTGGTCTGTTGCCGGTTCTTCCCTCACAAAATGAGGGGTCAGATTCTTAAAAAGCATTGTTATTACGATGTTTTTAAGGCTTTCATTCTACTCTTTTTATCTTTTGTTGCTAATGTTGCTGGTAAAAAGTAAATCGCATATAAAAGAAAAGAATAATAAAAAAATAGGGTTTTGAGTCGCAACATCAGCAACACATCCAAAAGCGCCGATATATCAGCGTTTTTTCGTTGCCGGTCTGTTGCCGATGTTGCTGGTCGAAGCTCAGAAGCGGCCTTGCGGAGCTGCAAAAAACCAACTTTTATGGTCAGGACGAGCCGCTATCACGGCTGAGTCTTGCCGCCCTTGTGGTCATGCCTAGATCACTCCGGCACTACATTGAAGTCGCCTTTTGTGGTTTCGGAGAGGCAGAACTCCACGCCCAAAACGATCTGTGTCGTACTGCCGACACCATCCGCCGGACGCTTTTTCTGAACGGTGTACCTCTTGTCGATCTCGGCATTCAGCGCCTTGGCCGAGTCTGCCCTGTACCCGTTTTCAGCACACCATTCCTTGTAGCGTGTATAAACGGCAGCACGGCGAAGCTCACTATCTGCTTTCGGTTGGAGACATTCACTGAAGAACTGCCCCATCTTATCCGAGAACATCTGGTAGTCCATGGTGGCCTGCACGACAGAATCCGGCATCTCCAGACCCTGACTGCGAAACAACTTATACCCTTCCAGCATCCAGTTCAGGATACCAGACATATTTTCCGGTTCCGCAAAGAAGCCCTTCAATCCCTTATCCTGCTCTTTTTTTCATCAAAGTGGCGGTCAAAGGGAATGATTTTGATACGACCGGACTCGAACAAGGTCAGGTCCGTGATGTTCGGACGGTGGTTCGTGTTGATGAAGATCTTGAAGTTCGGACGGAACTCGAAGCTATTCTCATGCAAATATCGGGCCGTAATGGTGTCGTTACCAGTCAGGCGTTTGGTCAGGGCAGCATCCAGCGTGATCTTCTTCTCCGGCTCTGAGATATTGACAAACCGGGAGCCGGCAAGGCGAGCGATTTCCTCAGACGGTCCACCACTTTGGGCATTGAACTTTGCCTGCAGCATGGTGGGGTCGGCGTTTTTGCCGTACTCGCCCATGATCCGCAGGATGCTTTCCATGGTGGTACCCTTGCCATTTCGGGAAGTAGGACCATAGAGGATGAACAGACATTCCATCCTCGTATCGCCAGTCAAGGCATATCCGATGGCTTTTTGCAGATAGTCGGCTCTCGCCTTATCCCCTTGCATGATCTCTGTGATGAAAGTCCGCCAGCGAGGGCAGTCTGCTTTCGGGTCATAGATGACCGGAGACACCTTTGTGAGGTAGTCGTCCGGGCGGTGTTCCCGGAACTCCATCGTCCGCAGATCCAGCGTTCCGTTCTGGCAGTTGAACAGGTAGATGTCCCGGTCGTAGTGTTTCATGGACAGTGGAAACACAGACTTTGCATCCTTCAGCATGGTTTCCCGATGCTTTCGGAGCTGGAGCTTCCGCACCCGGTCGATGAATCGCTTTCGGGCATCCTCCTCTGTGATCGTCAGGGCAAACACATACAGCTTGTCCGCCAGCAGCTTCGCCAGTTCCGCCACCTTGAGGTTTTCGGTGTCCGGCTGCCAGACCTTCCCGTCATAGACATACCAGATGCCGCGCTCACTGTTATACCGGGCGATGGGCTTGAAGAAATCGGCAAACATATTGCCCATGCCGATCTCATCCCTGCCGTATCTGGGATTGGTGTGCGGAGCCATCTCATCCAGTGACAGGGTGAGCTTTTGTGATGTCCGGCTGGAACTCCGGGGATTTAGACTCCGGGTCAAGGTTTGTGAACTCCTCGTCCACGATGTCCTGTGCGTTGACTGGAACGTACACCGCTGCACAGGTGTTGACGGTGTTCCGAATGGAGATCGCACCGTAAGTCGTACCGGCCTGCCGACGATCCCACTTGTCACGCATCAGGCCGGAGGTGCGAAAGATGCGGTCCATCTGTTCTTCATCGCAGCCGCACCAGAACGCAAGGATGGACAGAAGTGCCATGTCCGCATCCGACTGGCTGTCATAGAGTTCTTCCCAGTCACCGGCATAGAGCTTCTTGAACTTGTCACCGTTGCTGGCCTCCTCTGCGTGGGCAATGACTGCGTCATCGTCCAGATACGAGTGATGCCGAAGCTGGGTGTTCTGCACCTGCTTGTTGCGCTTCATCAGCGAATCCAGCAAGGTGGTCATCGCCGTCTCATCGTTGGGGATCTCCCCTGTGCGGTAAACATCTCCCGTCACGGTGACGAAGCGGTTTGTCGCACAGGGCATATACACTTCCAGCCCTTTGCTTCGGTTGTTGACGTAACAGACTGTCTTGTCGTAGATAAAATCTTCCGGCACACCAAAAAGCCTCGCAGTCCCTTACCGGACGGAGACTTCTCAACGTATGCCGTGGGGAAAATGGAAAGGACGGTCGCTGCTGTGTCGTTCAGCGTCCCATCCTCTCTGAAACAGTGGTCGATATCAAAAGCACCGATGCCGTTGCCGACCGCAATGCCGATGCCGTCGTACCCGCCCATGGCATAGGTCATGAGGGTAGTCTTGAAATCGGCAAATGTGCGCAGGTCGTTGATTCTGGCACGGTCACCGTTGGCCGGGTTGTACGGCATCTTGGTCTTCTGACCGCTTCGCTTTTCAAACTTCCAGACGCAGAACCGGCAGTCACTTTTCAGTCTCGCAGGGATATTTTTGATGTCTACCACGTTCTCGCCTCCTTCTTGGTAGTAGTGTCGGCAGTGCCCATGTTAAAGAACACCACGATTGCCAGCTCCACTTCCCTCTGCTTGGCGGTAGAGGTCAAGCTGCCCAGCTTGTTCAGCAGGGCGTTCTTTCCGATGGTCGTGACCTGCTCTGCCAGTGCGACAGAGTTGCGCAGATACGCATGGTCATTGATCATCTGGCAGTCTGCCTCTGCAATCTGGATGTGCGTGGGCAGACCCAGCTTCTTCTGCACGGTGGTCAGGGGGATCACCGTGAGCGTGCTGGAAAACCGATTTGCCACATCGTTGCTGATGACCAGCACAGGGCGGCTGCCGCTTTGCACGGAACTGCCGTAATGGTTGCCCAGCTCGGCAAACCAGATCTCGAACCGCTGCACGATCTGCTGCGGAGAATCCTGCTGCGATATGTCCTGCCGCAACGCTTCCTTCTGGGCAGACTTTTCAGTCCGGGCTGTGCGCTGCTTGCGCAGCAGCCGCCCTTTCTGGTTGATGTATTTATTCACATGAGGTCTTGAACGACCGTTTTTATTCTTGCGACCCAATGAAAACTCACCTTTTTTCCCGGTCGATAGACCTTAGGTTGATGTAAAAGTAAAAAAAAGCCGGACAGAGAAGGCACAGCTTTGGCGGCGAATCGATCGCCGCAACAAAAAAGCCGAAGCAAAATCATTTCTGACTGCCTCGGCAATACGTTTCTCTATCCAGCTTTTCCAGTATAAATTATACCAAATTGCGGACGTACCGTAAACAAGAAAAATGTTCAATCAAGTACGGTCGGCGTACAACGATGCTCGGAAAGTGTTCACTTTCCAAGAATAATTTTTCCTTGCTTTCAAGATCCGGGAGAATCTTCTCCAGTTCCCTGGCAAACCCCCGGATTCCGACCTTCTTGTAGTGCGTTGCCGTGGTGCGGCTCATGGTCTTACCGCAGCCAATCTCGATAGCTTTGAGGGGTTGGCCCCGGATGAAATGCTGCTCCAGCACCATCCGTGCCTTGAATGGCTCCACCTTCTGCAAAGCGATATTGAAGTCTCGCCGCCACTGATAGGCCATGAGGCAGCGTGTCGAAGTGTCCGCCGCCAGCTTCTCGTACATGGCTTTCTCCTTTGGATAAATTGCTTCATTTTCTGACTTTGCGTGCTTGTGGAGTTCAGCCTGGGCTTTCTGCTCTTCGGCTTCAATCATGCGGTATTTCTCGCAAGCAGAGACCACTGTGGCAAGCATGGCCTCCGTTACCTTCTCTGTATCTTTCAAAATTACGCCTCCAATCGTTCCAGCGTCTGGGCAATTCCAGTAAGTGCCCTCTCCCGCTCAGCCTCCACGGTCTTCCGACCCAGCGGTTTCCCGGCACCGTCCTCCACCGTGGGGATGGCTTTCCGCTGCACAAAGAGCTGCTGGGCAACGAGCTGTGTCCGCCCTCGCAGACTGCGCAACCCGATTTCAAACAACTCGATTTCCTCACAGACCCGGCGGTACGGAGTGATCAGCTCCTCATCCCGTCGCTCCTGAATTTCCCGGTTCATGGATGCCAGCACCTTGTCGCAGTTGAGGACGGTGCGCTCCACCGGGTTGGATGTGCCGCTGGTATGGACACGCTCGCCCTGCTCATGCGCTCCCTGCGACAGCTTGTAGATGACCTCGTCCCGGGTATAGAACCATGCATGGGATTCATCGATCTGCCGCTTGAGTTCCTGCTTTCTCGCCAGAAGCTGTGGATAGGAATCGGCCAGTTCTCTGGCTTTTTCCATATAATCCGGTGCCCCAACAGAGGTCTGCATCTCACCGGGATGTGTTTCTTCGCTCATGGTCAAGCCCTCCTTTCTGACCGATGTTCTGTATCACATGACTGCCGCAGCCGAGAGATTCTTTTTTAGCAGCTTTTCTCTCGGCTCGTTCCCGTGCCTTTACCCTGCCTCGCTCCCAGCGTTCAACATTGATATCTGCCTGCCGCTTTGCCTCCTGCATGAGGATCGCAGGGTCCAAATCGGTCAGGGGTGCGATACCACTTCGAGTGGAAGAATCGCTCCAGTTTCTTTTTGCTGGACCGGTGTTTCCATTCTTCCGGCTCCTGCACCAGCTTGAACAGTGCCTTCCGATAATCCTTGAATGCCTGCAAAACGATGGCGTTTGCCAGTTCTGCATAGCACTCGGCATACTCAACATTTCCCATCGGCGTGCTCCTTGCTGTTCTTGCGAACCCCACTGACTGTGTCATACCAAGGCTCCGGCACCTGATCCTTGGTCATCCCAAAGCGGTAGATGCAGATGATGTGCCATGCAGCTTCGTACATCATGTCCAGCACTCTGCGGTTAGGTTCCGGCAGGGCTGCGGCATACTGAATGAAGTCCTCCATAAACCGGGATTCCTGCAGGTTCTTCGTTCCGCCGTTCTTCTGGCGTGCAATGATAACCTCGGCAAACCGGAAGCATCTCTTTTTGTTCTGCTGGATCCAGTCGTATTTCCAGGTGACAGCGTTCAAGATGGCCTTGCGCTGCTCCTGCGTGGTGACCTTGGGCGCATCGACCGACACGCCCTTCTCCGTCATCCGAGTGTAGTGCTCCATTGCCCGATCTTCCTTGCACATGTGTATCTGGCAGCGAATCTCGTTCAGGCGTGTGCTGCACATCATCTGCTCGATCGTGTGCTCATAGGCTTCCTTCATCAAGAAGTCGAGGTTCATTTTGAGGTCTGCACAGCGGCGCACCGGGTTATCGCCCAGCAGCTCACAGAGCAAGCCCGGCACTTGGATGGGGCGGAACATCGCATACGGAACAAAGAACCCCACCTCATCCCGCTTGGGCTTCGTGCCCGTCACGGGAGCCGCTTTCTTGTAGACGTACTCCCGAGTTCCGGCATTCGTCTCCGATGCCGCCATGCGGTCGGCTTCCTTCAAAAACAAAATCTTATCCATTCTCTTTCCTCCGAACGATCTCTTTCCTCGTGTTTTCATGCTTCCAGCCGTGCTTTGACGGCAGAAATCAGCTTTTCTTGTGTCATGTCCTTCTGTTCCAGAGCCGCCATCACGTCCTCATCCACCGTGTCCTTGGTGATGATGTGATGGATGGTGACCACCTGTGTCTGACCCTGCCGCCAGAGACGGGCATTGGTCTGCTGATACAGTTCAAGGCTCCATGTCAAACCAAACCAGACCATGATGTGTCCGCCCTGCTGGATGTTCAGACCGTGTCCGGCAGATGCCGGGTGGATCAGAGCGACCGGGATCTTGCCGGCGTTCCAGTCCTTGATGTCACCACTGGTCTTGATGTCCTGCACGGGGATCTTGAGCTTTTCCAGATGGTTGATGATGCGCTCCCGGTCATGCTTGAACCAGTATGCCACCAGTACCGACTGACCGTTGGCGGCTTCGATCAGGTCTTCCAGTGCCTCCAACTTGTGATCATGCAGAACTCTCGCCTTGCCGTTTTCGTCATAGACCGCACCATTGCTCATCTGCAACAATTTTCCAGTCAGCGATGCAGCATTGGCAGCATCTATGTCCCCGTCCTTCAAGGGGGATCAGGAGATCTTGCTTGAGCATATCGTAGAGCTTGCGCTCCTCGGCGTTCATTTCGACTTCGTATCGTGTCGGGATGCAGTCCGGCATATTCAGGTAGTCCAGAGCCTTCATGGAGATCGTAATGTCGAGATGCGCTGGTAGATCAGCTCCTCGGCTCCCTCTTTTGGCTTGTACTGGAACACCACGCCGCTGGATGGATTCATGGACGCAGCCTTGAAATAGGCTTCACGGTAGCGTCCGATGAACTTACCCAAACGCTCTCCTCCATCCAGAATTCCGATCTCTGCCCAAAGATCCATAAGACCATTGGAGGACGGTGTACCGGTCAGCCCGACCCACCGCTTCACATACGGACGGACTTTTCTCAGGAACTTAAAACGCTGAGACTGGTAGTTCTTGAACGAGGACAACTCGTCAATGACCACCATGCTGAAGTCCCAGCGCATCCCATTCTTCTCGTAGTACTCCACCAGCCACTTGACGCTTTCACGGTTGACCACATAGATCATGGCCGGACGGTGGACGGCGGCAATGCGTGTCTTCACATCGCCCACGACGATTGAAATGTCCAGATTTTTCAGGTGATCCCACTTCTCGATCTCAGCCGGCCAGGTGTCTCTTGCCACGCAGCGGTGCGATGATGAGGACCTTGTTGACCTCGAATGTGTTCAGCATGAGGTCTTGGATAGCGGTCAGGGTGATGACGGTCTTGCCTTAACCCAGGCCCATATCCAGAAACAGCGCTGCAATGGGGTGGGTCTTGATATACTCCGTGCAAAACCGCTGATAATCATGGGGAATGAACTTCATTTGGCATCACCTCGCTTCCTGCTCTGCGCCTTGTGTATTGCCCTGCGGCAACGTAACCGCCGGCATCTCCGGGATCTTCGCTCCAATGCCCTGTGGAATAGGTTCGCCGGGGCTCCAATGGATAAGTGCACCAATGGCAGGCTGGATCTGCTCCGGGCAGTCTACGCAAAACACCGGAAAGCCCAGTGCTTCAAGCTGCTGCCGGCGCTTGCGCTGCAACAGCCGCATCTGCTTGCAGGGGGCTTTCAGCTCCACAAAGGCACACTTGCCGCCCAGCAGCAGGACCAGTCTGTCCGGCACACCGTTCATGCTCTGGCTCGTAAATTTGAGAGCCTGCCCTCCGGCGGCCCTCACAGCTTCTACAAACTGACGCTCGACTTCACTTTCCCTCACTCTGCTCCACCTCCTTTACCCGCCACACTCCGGTGCGCGGACGCTTTCTCTTGTTCTTTCGACGTTCTTCCAGCAACACATGACCGATGGCGGCATCTGCCGTTGGGTCAGCGTGGCTGCGGTTGTGGCGTCTTTCCGGTGGGCTTTCATCCTTGTGTTCGACCCAGCGGACTGCCAGTGTCTCCTGTTTCATATCGTTCACCTCACCGGTTGATCTCTTTCCACTGAGCCGGCTCCATGGTGGCGACCTGCCAGCCGATGCCTTCCAGCGTGGTGGCCCGGTCATACGAGGCAACGTCCTGTGACGCTCTGGTGACCGCATTGGACAAGCCGTAGAGCGACAAGTCACCGCCGGCGATGAGGTATTTGAGGATGCCCTCCTGCTCATCTGCGTTGATGCCATAGCTCTGAGAAGTGAGCTGTACCACATCCTGCACCTTGCCGGTGATGGGGACTGCCATAGGCTCCTGCAACCGCCCCACCCCCTGTGTGAAACGCGCCTCATCAATGGCTGCCATGGTGGTGTCCCGGAGTTTCAAGAGAAACGCCTTGTCCTCTGCCTCCATCGTTTCGTCCGAGTACAGCGTGAAGCTGTCCTCCACTGCCTTCGCCTGACGGCCCACATGATGGCGGCGTTCGCCCATGTCATTGACCACCATTCCGTTGGTGCAGACCAAGCGGTAAACTAGCGGCTGGATGGACACAGCACCCAGCCCCACCTCGGAGTTGGAGATCATCACGCCAGCCTGCACGATATCGCCTTTGCGGACTTCCATTTCCAGACGATGGTTGACCACTTTGAGGTACAGCCGGTTTTCCGTCACCTCACAGGACATGACCTCATATTGGTCGTTGCCTGCGAAAAAGAGGCAGCACCGATCTGGCGATCTCCATGTTGTCGATACGGCGGTAGCGCCGACAGCAGCGCACGGGCTACCTGTCCGGCACCGTAATCCATAGAGCGGACCATGTAAGAGCTGGGCTTGTCCGCAAACCAGCTGTTCACATTCTCTGCCAGCAGTTCCGGCTTTTGGCTCTGCATCAGGTCGTAGTACTTGGCCGGGATGCCCAGCGCCGATGCCACCTGACGGTGGAACAGCGAGGTGGTGCCGAAGGTCATCTGCCGGTCTGTGGTCAGATGGTTCAGCTCGAAGGTGTGACCATCTTCCCGGAGGCGCATCCCCTGCGCCGGGCTGATGAAGTCCTGCTTTGCCTTGTTCTGGCGATCCAGTTCTACAAGGACTTCCTGCAGGTTTCTGCCTGTTTTCATATGCTTTCCTTTCTATGGCGCATATTTATGCGCCGGCTTATACGCCGGTGTCCTTATGACAAGGGCACCGTGTTTTGTAGTTCTCAGCTCTCTTACAGTTCTCGATGGATCATCTGGCGGATGATCTTGACTGCTCCCTGCATCCTGGCACGGTTCAGCCGTGTGTCGTGCAGGAGTGTGTCCAAAGCATCCACTTCCTCCCGGATGTCGTTCAGGACACCCCGGTAATGATCTGCCAGCCTCTCGTTCTCCTGTTCCAGACGGTCAAACTCTTTTTCGTAGTCATCGATATCCGCTACATTCGTGTCGATGTAGCTCTCGATCTCACGGGCCAGTTCTTCCCCGGCGTAGTCGGACACAGCTTCCAGCAGATCCCGGATGCCAAACGGTGTCAGGATCTTGCCGTCTTTCATTTCAATGGCGTGCGGCATCTGGTCACCTCAATCCTTAAAGTAGTAGTCGCCCTTATACCCGGCAGCAGCCAGCGGGAGGCCATCGCACCAGTCAGGGTTAGCTGCCATGAGCTGGCAGATTTCCTCCACCGTGTACTTGCCCTTGGGGGGCTTCGATGATGACCTCGTCATGGACGTGCGCCACGATGTTCAGGCCTTTGTCCTCGATCCGAGCCATGGCTTCAGCCAAATGTCCCGGGCAATCGCCTGTGTGGCGTTCTCCACCAGCCGACCGGAGTAGGTCTCCTGCCGTGCCCACTTGTGGTTCTGACCCACACCTTCGTAGGTCAGGCTCATGCGTCCGAAGCGGTTCGGCTGTTGTCTGGGCACAAGGTATGCCAGCTTTCGACCGGAAGGCAGTACCATCCAGAGTGTTCCGGAAGAAAAGGCAAAACTGATCCTGCCGATATCCTGCCGGTCCCCGGTCTTGAAGGCTTGCATCGCAGCCTTCTCCACGTCCCACCAGTACTGCACAATCTTTGGGTTGGCTTCACGCCATGAGTCGATGATCTCCGGAAGTTCTTCTTCCTTCAATCCCATCTGCAAGGCACCCATGCTGATGAGCGCACCGGAAGAACCGCCGTAGCCGCAGGCCAGTGTTGCGATCTTCCCTTTCTGGCGCAGGTCACCGTTGATGCCATGCTTGACCACCGGGACATGGAACATCTGGGAGGCTGTGGCGCAATAGGTCCGCGCCATTTTTTGAAAGCATCCAGCACCCACTGCTCCCCTGCCTCCCAAGCAAGCACCCGGGCTTCAATAGCGGAGAAGTCCGCCACGATGAACTCGCATCCATCCCTCGGGATGAGCATGGTGCGGATGAGCTGGGAAAAGGACATCCGGTGTGTTGCCGTAGATGCTCTCCACCATGTCAAAGCAGCCCATCTTCACGAGTGTTCTTGCCTCATCCAGCGTGGAGATGTGGTTCTGCGGCAGATTCTGCAACTGGATATTCCGGCCGGAGTGCGTCCGGTACGGCTTGCGCCGACAGTCCCCTGCCGTCCGGGCAGACACAGCGTTCCGCTGCCTGGTATTTCTTGACGGAGCTCTTTGCCATCTGGAGCCGGAGCTTCAGCATATCCATTGCCTCGGCGTCCACACCGTTCCTGTCCAACTCGCCGATCATCTCAGTGACATTCTTCTTGCCCAGCGTGTCCATGGAGATGCCACGCTCATCCAGCCAGGTCTTGAGCTGGGACACAGAATTCGGGTTCTCCAGCCCGGTCAGCTCATATGCTTTCGTAGTCATGGCATCCGACAGAAGGAGGTCACAGGTGAGGCCTGCTGGACCAGTTCCGTGTCGATCCTTACGCCACGGTCGTTGATACGCTCATTCACCCGGTAGTGATGCCACTCCCGGGCAGGCATTGGAAAGCGTTTCAGCCGCTTGTAGATGTCCACCTCCGTGTTAACGTCCTGAATGCAGTAGTACTTGAACTTCGCCCAGTCTTCCGGGAGTGGTGGTGTGGGAGGTTTCTGGTTCTCCCACCGTTGGACTTGGTCGGCTTGCAGGGTGCAGAGAACAGCTTGATGAGCCGTTTGCCCTCCTCGTCCTTTTTGCTGCGTGGTTCTCAAGACTTCACCGACGTCTTTCAGTGCCATGGGCAGGGTCAGCGATGCCGCCATGACCATGGTGCATATCCAGTTGTCCGGCGACAGGAACGTGCCCGGTTTGAGATACTGGCCGGGATAGTGCTGCTGGAGATAGCGGGAGAAGCTCACACGCTCGAAAGCCGCATTGTGAGCAATCAGGGTCACATCGCTGTCCTTAAAATCGTCCGAAGCTCTTTTGGGAATGGGTCTCCGGATGCAAGGTCTGCCAGCTTCGTTTCTCCAAACCCCTCGCCTTCATCCGTTGCCCATGCAATGAGCAGGATTTCGAAGCTGGGGTCGGACACATAGCGGTACAGACCGCATTTCTTGATGTCTGCCTCGCAGTAGGTTTCAATATCGATCAGTGTTTCTTTCAAAGTTCATCACCTCGATCGGTCATGTAAAAAAAAAGGAGGGAGCCGAAGCCCCCTCCCGGTCCATGTGTACTTAGCGCAGGTAATCCGGCAGTTCCTCACCGGCACCGCCGCCGAGGACTTCTTCGTCATCCTCCAGTGCGCAGAAATCCGCATTTGCGGAGGCACGACCGGACAGGCGGTCACCATCCTTGACGAACTGGATGTTGCACAGACCAGCCGCAACGCCACGATTGCCATTGGCGTTGAAGGCGTAGAAGTTGATGCTGACATTGCAGTAGCAGCCGGAGTAGACCATCATGGGGTCGAGAACAGGCTGCACATGGCGATCAACCACCTGCGGAGCGTCCTTGCTGGAAGCGTTGAGGAAGAAGCAGCTCGTGTAGTTCTCATCGTCCGGGCGGTCGATGTCGCCGTCACGCAGGGGCATCTTCAGATTGGGAGGCACCTTGCCGCCCCACTTGCGGACCTTACCGTCCTCCTTCGCAGCTTCAATTGCCTTGTGGATCGCCAGCAGGGTTTTCTTGTCCTCCTTGGGGATCAGGCAGGACACGGAGTACTTTGCTTCGCTGCCATTGATGCTCTTGGGCTCAAAGATGGCGGCAAAGGAAATGCGGCACGGGATAACGACCTTGGTCGCATTCATCGTCTTGTTTGCAGTAGCCATAGATTTGTAATCCTCCATTGTGTTTTATTCGAGTGATGTGAATTCGTCTGCGGCAGTATCAAGATCAACCGCCGGTCTGGGGTCAGAGTCAGGGACAAGTACCAGCTTGCCAGGCGGTTTTACCACAAACTCACCCAGAACTTCCTGAAATTTCTTCTTGCCCATGAGCTTTTCAAACTCGGTCAAGGAGATCATCTCAGTCTTATAGATATCGGTATACCCAGCCTGTGTGGCGGCTCCCGCCACCGCTTTGGGGTCAAGGAACTGCCGCTTGCTGCGACCTTCCACCACCTTGTACCCATCCCAGCAGACACCGTGGTTGATAGCCTCGGAGCTGACATAGGCGAAGATGGCCTCGATCCAGGATTCAATGCGGTTCAGCGTGGGAAGCATCTTCTCAATATCCGTCTTGGACAGAAGTGCCGGGGACTTGAAGGTTGGTGCCGTGGTGTCCGGGTCATAGGCTGCGGTGGCATCCGTTTCTTCCTGTTCATCTGCCAAAACGCCGGAATCCAGATCCAGGAATTCCGTTTTGACCAGTGCCAACGCCTCATCGGCGCAGGCTTTGCAGGAAGTACGGGCACGGCAGAACCGGCACCAGTCACCGGGAACCTGCTCGCCCTTGCCTTCAAATGCAAGTCTGGCTCGGGCGGACATAGTTTTCTGCCCAGTCCAGCAGCTCTTCCACACTGCATTCAAAGGTCGAGATGTTTTCCAGCCGGGGCTGGATGATGGTCATGGCCACCTTGGTGATGCTATACAGATACCCATATGCGTGGTAAGCACCGAGAGCATATAGCATCATCTGTGGGTTATGGTCACAGCTGACAAACACGCCTTTTCCGTTTTTATAGTCCATGACATAGAGGGTACCGTCTGCGATGATCACGCAGTCGCCGGTACCGAATCCCTGCGGAACGAGATAGCTGTAGTCCAGCCGTTCCTCCACCATGACCAGAGGATGCGGACAGGTTTCCTTGATGCGCTCGACTGTGGAGATGATGTACTCCGCATAGATGTCGGTATTGGCATCCATCTCATCGGTGTCGAACTCGGAGGTCGGACGCCTGACACGCTCGTGCAGGTACTTGCGGAGCTTGTACTGCCCAGCGCATGGGCGGCTGCCCCTCCTCGGCGTACACCGAGATTCATTGGGAAAATTCTGCTCCAGCCGAGCCGATGGCGTACAGTTGAGCCATCTTTTCGAGCTGGACGCAGAGAGGATCGCGTGTACTTCTGGCATACGGCACCTCCGTTACAGCTGGGAGATGTCTGCGAGGAACGCCTCGTACTTCGCTGCCGGCAGTTCAGAAAGCTGACCCACGCCGTAGGTCTTCAGCAACTGACCGATCTTCTCGTTGTTGCTGCGCTTCTGCTTGATCTTCGCCACGATGACTGCCGTGATCTCATCCTTGGAGATGGTTACCGCAGGCTGTTCGGTTTCCGCCTTTTGGGTGGTGTCCAAATCAAAGGGCAAGTCATCTGCCGAGTCATCCGGGAAATCAGGAAGTTCCTCTTTCGCCTCCTCATCAGGGCTTTCCTCTGCCTGAGCTTCTTCGGTCGGCTCCTTGGGCGTCTCCTCCATCGTGGTCGGAGCGTCCTGTTCCTGTTTGCGAGGACGCTTCCCCGGTTTCTTACGAGGGTGAGGCACATCCTGTACCCTTGGTGCTGTGTCCACAGCAGGGAGCTTGGCCGGAGGGAGCAGTTTATCCTCGTCCTCCGCATCCTCAGAAGTGAACTCCAGGAGTTCGATCTGCTCTGCCATGCCCTCGCACATCCGGGTCAGGCCGCGGAATACCTCCGTCAGCCCATCCACGATCTTCTTGGGGCCGGTCAGCATTTCACTCATCCTCGTCCACCTCATCCTCACCGTAGACAGAATCCAGATACTCAGCCTGAGCATCCAGAACCATCACGACGGCATCCTTGCACAGACCGGTCTTGGTGCAGATAGCGTCGATCATGGCCTCGATGTCGATATCAGGCTCTTCGTCCTGATCCTCGACACCGTTGAAATAGGTGTTGCTGGTGCTGCGCTCATCCAGATGGATGTGGAGGTTCTCGACCTTCAGCATCACCGGGAGAATACGGCGCACTTCCGGGGCGCTGGTATTCTGGTTCTTATCGTTCATCATTGTGTTGCTCACTTTCCGCAGCCTTGGGCTGTATCTCCTGTTGACCGTCATCGGTCATGGTGTACTTCTGTGCAAGGCTCTTGACGAGCAGTTCTGCCACTCGCCCGGGTTCAGGAAGGGTATGCACCGGCTTGCCCAGTTCTTTCGCCTTGGCGATCTCCTGTGCCATGCCCTCCGACACCGTGTCGCCAAACACCCAAATCTCATCTGCCTGTTCCAGCCATGACAGACCAAACTTCATCCCGGCAGCACGTTCTGCCGCCAGCTCGTCCTTGAGAAAACGAGTGAAGTACAGATGAGGTGCCAGCGGTTGGATGCCCATCATGGCGAGGATGCGGCAGGCTTTGAGTGCCCGTTCGATATTGGGCCGCTGTTCTGCCTCCCTGTCCGCCTCGGATACCGCGGTGGGGCGGAACGGAGAGCAGACATAAACGGTCTTTAGAGCGGTGCTGCCGCCGGGCGGTCGCACCGGAGCCGGATTCTTTAAGGGATTGTTCTGGGGATTCTTGATGTTACTCATGGGGCGTAACCTCCTTGGATGTATTCGTGAGAGGAAGTTCTCTCATAAAGCGCACGATATTTTGCCGTTTGGGAGGTAGTTTCTTAAAAATTCTTTCTGATTTTTTCAAAGCACCTTCAAGGCAGTTCCCGACAGAGCGGCGAGCAATGCCCAGTTCCTCTGCAATCTCGTACTGGTTCAGCCCCTTATAAAAGTAGAGCTGGACGACTTCCTGCTGACGCTCCGTGAGCTTGCTCATGGCGGCATACAACTTCCGGAGTTCCTCGTCCGCCAGCATCTCAGCGTTTTCTGTCTCCATGAAGTCCACCATAGCGGCATCGCACCAATCCGTGCCATCGCAGGACAGAGCGAACTCCTCGTAGTCACGGCTGATCTTGCTGCGGTTATTCTCCAGCCGGCGTTCGCCCTCCATAACCAGGCGCACGGTCCACTCCGCATCCTCGAACACCTCAGCCGGGACGACCTCATAGGTACCATCGTTGAAATCATAGCGGTAGTCACCGCAACGGTTCACATCCAGCACGGTGTGTGCATCGTCTGCTTCGTAAACTGCGTAGCCGTTCGTGTATGCCGTGATCGTCGCACCGTTCACGGTTGCCCTTGCTGCCACCACCGGATTCGTCTCCATGAGCTGCTTATAGCCGGGAATCTTCTTCTCCAGCACCTTGTCCACGCAGTTCTTCAGCTCACGCAGAGAGATATGTGCGTTGACTGCCAAGTCCTCGACAACCTGTGTCACGCTCTCCACTGCCTGCGGTAACGGCTGGCGAATCTCCATTACGCCTACGCCGCCATAGATTGCAACTGCCCCATTCATCATGTTAGTCATTTTCTTGTCCTTTCCCCGGACTCTGGGAGGGAGAAGGATACCGATGACGGAAGCGGAGCAGGGCTCACATTCTGAGCCGGGACAGTCTGCAAAGCGCAAAAAGCCCGATTCCACAAATGGGAGGTACACCCATAGACCGGCCTTTCTACCGCGCAGACAGCATCTGCTGGCTGGTAAAACTCCGTTATGGTATCCTTCGCCTTCTCTAGAATCGGGCTTACGATATTATATTTTGTTCTTGGGGCTTGTCCTTTCGGGTTCGTCCCTTGAACTGACTACATGATAGCTGAAGACCGTTCAAATCACCAGCTCACTAAGTGAGCTCTAAAAAACAGCACATAAACCATCGATATTCCGTTCTTTTGCAAAGTTCAAGGTCATATTTGATGGCTTTACGCCACGGCTTTTCGCCCTTTTTTCTACCATTTAGAGCTCACTTTCTGAGCCCTAACCTCAGAAAAAATTTCAAAAAAAAGAGGCGACCAGACCGTTTTGTGGTCCAATCGCCCCATGGGTATTCTGTTGTAGGTATTTTAGCAGGCAGTTTTGAGTGGGGCGCATCCACAAGCTGCAAGGCAGACATTGACTTGTTCGATGCCCTCTTTGTAATACTCCGTCAGAATCATCTGATAGACAGTATTCTTTTGATTGTTGAAATCCAGCGTGATTCCGCACATTCTCAATAAATCACTGCTGACCATCGGCGGAAGCCGCAATGCCACCGAAATGGCAACGACTTGTTCTGCGCTTGCCTCCTGACCCGCACGAAGCCGCTTCACTGTGGACACAGAGAGTCCGGACTCAGACTCCATCTTCTCTACAGACATATCCCGGTCGTTCATCAGCAGCTTTAGAGCGTCTCCGAACTCAAGTTTTGCAATCATCTTCCGTATTGCCATGGACCACTGAACCTCTGCCATAAACTCATCTGGCGCAGCCATCCCCTGCTCAACAGTATTCTGGCGGCAAACCGAGTTGACATTGACGGATGCCGCTTTGGTCTCGGTATTCTTATGTACAGCGGATGCCACCTCGGTTCACCTCCTTCGCTGAAAATTTTAATAAAAAAAGACCGGAGCAAATTCAGATTTCAAGTTGCTTACGCATTACTTGTTTCTAAATTTACTCCGGTCTTATGTATTTCCGTTTCCGTACTCATTGACCGGATGTGTATTAGCCAGACATTTTATAGTCTTATCAGCAAGTAGACGCACTTCAACCTTACAGTAGTGTTTTAGTATTGAATTAAGGACCGTTTAGTTATAACTCCTCAATAATTGTGCGCTGACTGCCTCCAACAATCGCGGCACTCTACTAAAAACCTATGTAATGTCTCTTGCTGAGACGTCATTCAGAAGGATTCTTTTAACTGAACAACATGACTATCTTTGTCTGGTAATACACCTCCACGTTACAAATTATTATCTTTTTTTCAATAGAGCCTTTCAGGCTATTATCACATTTATAATATAGCAGCCAAAACTCTATTTGTAAATAGGAGCAGCCACTTTTCATCGAAGCGACCAGAAACAAGCTGGAAAACTGTGTATTCTGCCAATTCCGGTCCAATAAACGCAAATAAGCCGGAATAGACTCCTAAAATCCGAAAAATTTTCAGATTTCTTTGAAGTCTACCCCGGCTTACTACGCATTCGAGCAGCACCAAACAGGCAGCAGTTTAGTTTTTTGACTGGCTCACACGGTTCTCCGATGAGCCAAGTGTTCTAATTCACATCCGCTTCTTCTCATTCTCGTCCTCAAACTTGAGGCAGGGTCCAACGCAGCACTGGGCTGCCAAATCATCTAAGTACTCATAGGCTTGTACCTTTCCATTCTTCACATACGCTACCGCTTTACGGCCATTGACCATTGCCCGGATTGCAAGTAGCATCCGTTTACCTTTGGTCGTATAAATGCCATAATCCACACTCATGTTTCCCTGCCTCCTATCCCAATTTAGTCTCTTTTTAAAGATTGATGCCTCTGTTCCATCAACTCTTGGAATACAGAATTCTTCCACAACGCATCGACTTTGTGCGTTTATCAAAATCACAGAAAAACAGTCCCGTACCTTTATACCTGAATACACCTTGACCGCCTGCTGAAACATATCTTTATGGTCTACAACAACTGATATCTTTAAACCTGCATCCTTTGGGCTATTCATGTAAGCTAGTGCAAATAGTTTTTCTAGTGCCTTATATGCGGCGGCCACTTTACCAGTGTGATATGACTTACAATCGAAGAGCCATGTGTCGATGCCGTAGCTTTTTAACGCATCTGTTTTTATTGCATAATCACCGTAATAGTGTTTCAATGAGGACCAGTAGGCTTTTTCAGACGTAATAAGCTCAACCGTATATCCATTTAATATAATTTCATTGAAAATTATTTGTCTACTTGTTTCCATCATTCGTATTTCATAGTCAACGATGTTATACGTCTGACGGAAAGCCTGTTTATTTATGTGACTAAGATGGCCGAACTTGCTTGTTGTCACTATAACTCTATCGGAACAATTAAACTTGTGCTCACCTTCAAGCGCACTACCAGCCTCTTCTATAGTGCTGTCCGCAATCTCAGGAACCATTTTAATCAATCCGTTAGCTGCAAGCAAATCTTCAAGTGTAACTCCACTCTCCGGCACCGCATTCTCGGAAATTGCAAGGATTATTTCATCAGAGCATACGGTTTCCGTTTTCATATTTATAATACGAGAAATAGTAGAAGTGTTCACTCCACATTTGTTAGCAAACTTCTTCATAGTCATATTTCCCTTAGCTGCCAAAACCAGTTGACTCAATGCCTCAGTGTCAGCTCTTTTGGATCTGGCATACTCCGGAAACAAATCCACTGCCTTTTTTCTGCCCACTTATATCACCACCTTTAAATCTATTATATTTGAAAATTGCATATCTGTCAATGCTATGCAATCAATTAAATGCTTTGCATTTTATAGAATTATGCAAATATATATTTTTTTGCTTGACAACTTGCGTGTTGTGAACTACTATTTCTGCGCTGTCTGCCATTACTGCTTTGAGGCAGAGTCGCTGCCCGACCGCTGCCCAGACTGCGGCAAAACGGTCTATCAGAACAGACCTGCCATTCGCCTGGCAACCGAGAAAGAAGTGCAGGATCTTCTCCGAGCCCGGGATGAGGAATGGGAATAACCATAACTGTAAATGAGCCGTGTGTTCAACTCCTTACCGGAGAAGGACACACGGCTCATCATTTTTGACTTAGAAGCTCAGAATGCTCGACAATCCTATGCCGCCACTTGGGACAGTAAATCAGACCCTCTTTCTCTCAAATAGTCGTTCACCTCATCAACCGACCTCATATACATACAGCTAAGAACCATTAAATATGCTTGCTGCTCTCTGGTCGCAGCCAAGCTAAAACCTGCTTTTCCTATGAGCTTAAATGAAAGCCACGGTGGGAGGTGCATAGCAACACACAGTGCCACTACATTTTTCTCTGAATAGTGTTTGACCTTTCCGGTTCTGTAGCGGCCAATCGTTGACTCAGACACTTTTGATTCATAAGCCAGTGCCTCTTTCGTGAATCCAGAAAGTCTCATTACATAGCAAAGAGCCTTGGGGAAGCTGTTCGGCATATCATTTAGCACCTCAGCTTCCTTCTTTTTGCCTTTCAATTTCAGGCAATGTTCCCTCTGGATCTATAATATGATAGTAGTTTCCGATTGCATCGAAGTGTTCTTTAGCACGGGAGAGCATTCAAATCCCTCCCACGTCCGAAACTACTCAAGGTAGCCTCAAACGTGGGCGGAACAGGCAGTGCGATGCTCATTGGGTCAAGTGATGTGCTCGCCAATGTTCGACTGCTGTTTTTTATCCTGCAAAGCCAAAGTGTGCGCAACTTTGCTGGAACTCTATTGCTTTTCATCTTCTTTAGGAGTTTGATGTACTTCCGCATCCGCTCCAACTCCGCAATTCTTTCATAAAGCCACTGGGAATGCGGATAGTCTTCAAGCGAGTTATCACCAGAATCCAACAACTGTTGAATTTCCTTGGTGATTCGGGTATTCATCCGATTCAATGTTGCTTTTGAAGCTTTTGTGATAGCCTCAATAAGCTTGTCCAGATTGAGCTCGAATTTCTCGCTATGACAAATGATGTGCATTTGTACACTCACCTGCCCTTTACAAGTAGTACGGTAAACCGTCATCTCTATTATATCACATTAAGCCTTAAAACCATATAGTATTTCCAATAATAGTAAGAGCCGTGTGTTCAAACGCTCCACAAGGAGAAGAACACACAGCGTATTACTTTTATTTCAGCTTTTCGAGGATCTCATCCGCAGTCACACCGCTTGCCAGCAGCTTCTTCAGCACATCCTCGGCTTCTGCCTTCTTCGCGGCTTCGGCGGCTTTCGCTTCAGCAGCTGCTTTCTTAGTCTCCAGCTTTGCGATTTCCTTTTCGGTCTGCTTGATCTCCGCTCTCTGCGGTTTCAGGCTCTCACGCAGCGACTTTATGTCAGTCTTCAGTTCTTCAATCTGGGCAACAGTCTTGGAAAGGCCCTCTTCAAGCATCGCCTTATCCTTCTGCAACTTCTTGATCTGGGCATCGAAGTCAGGAGACGCGGTAGTACGGTTCTTACTGCCTTTGGTTCTAGGCATAGGATGATACCTCCGAAAGAATATGTAAGATTTGATGATAGTATAACACTGTGGGAATTAGATGGCAATTCTTGCTGTATAGCGAATATTAGTATTTATCCTGCCAACATTGGCGCAACAATAGCCTTAATCTGTCCCACTGTATAAGCATTAGAAACCAAAATATCCGCAAACTCATTCAACACCACTTCTTTGGGTTCACCACATGCTACAGAAAGTTTTTCAAGCACTACATCCATCTTCTGTTTAGCCCTTTTTTTCGTGGTTTAGGGGAATTACAAGAACGATATTCATTCGAATTAACTATTATTGACGGCTCAGTATGGAATTTCGTTCTAATACGATTAACTATATTAACATCCATTCTCTCAAGCTTTTCAATCATCCATACTTCAGGCGTGCAGCCCAAATTAAAGATAAATCTGCGGTTTTCATTATAAAAACGCGCTATCTCTTCATCATTCGGAATCGTTTCTGTAAATACATCTGCGTCCCACACTGCACAGACCACAGACCTATTCAAAAGTTGGCTTTTCGTATTTATTGCCAATTCCGCCGTTTGTTTGTAGCCTCCAACAGGGACAATGCAATTTGTAATTGTTTTAAATCTATTATCCTCTTCGCAGCATGTTTGTATCATTCGCTTTAGCAATGTTCTTGCCATGTCATCTTCAACAAAGAATACTGCATCATAAATGACATTGTCAATAAAATCCACATTTCCGATTGCCTTTGCTGGATAGCATGGACAAACCGCATCATATTTTCCATTCTCGGTTTCTTCAATCGAAATAATATGATTTTTATCTGCAGACTTTATCATCGTTACCGAATGGGTAGAAATAAAAATAGTTAAGTTCTTTTGTTGCGCCACTTCAACTAGATAATCATATAACTTCTTCTGTACCCGAGGATGTAAAGCCATTTCTGCTTCGTCCAATAACACTATGGCATCATTTTCAACTGTATTTAGCTTTTCAACCAACCTAAGTAGTGCTATTTCACCCGTACTGAATCGCTTTTCGGAATAGTACTGGCCACGCCTTTCCTCTATGACATAAAAGAATGTTGCATGTCTTCCTCTTCCATTGGCTATCCTCAACCTCTTAAGTCTGTCAAATTTATCAATCTCAAAAATACGATTCAAATTGCGCTTAACGTCAGGATCAGCAGCAACAAAATTTCCTCTCCGGATTTCTTCTTTAGGTACATCAATTCTATTCGAGTCCGCTCGAATAAATACGGTCTGCGTATAGCCAAAATTATCCAGAAGATTGCTATGACCCTTAGGCGAAACTTCCCAACGGCTACTTTTTTTTCTAAATTTCAGTGATGTTGGTGGATTATCTGTGTCATATGTAATTTCAGCTTCTGCGTATTGATCAACTTCTCCAAAACTTCTCGATGCGCTAAATCCTCTTGCAAAAAGCATTTTTATTACAGATTCTATCTATACAGACCAATAGAGTCGTTTTCCCAACACCATTAGGCCCTACAATAAGATACACACTTTCGACTGTGGAAAAACGAATTCTAGATTTTTAATATTTTTGGTCTTTTTTTATAGTGATTTTTTTCATAAGTACTACCCTATCATTAATCGACTATATTGTTTTTGCATCTTAGCCACATTCTCATGTGTTGCCTGTCGCTCACCGCGTAGAGGTGTGCAAAATTTCAAGCGGCAAAGCTGTGAGGGGGGGGGGGGACCAACTGGTAATTCTCACAGCTCAAATTTTATACCACCAGCTACTGGCCTTCATGGATAAAAACAAATTCAGACATACATGTTTCTACCTGTACTCATCATCTACACTTTGAGATGGAAACTTTTTAAACGAGCAATATTTTTAAGAATTTCCATTTTCATAAATTCAATGATATCTAGAGAAAGCATCCCGGAGCTATTTCCTTTTACCCGCCTATTTTACGCTAAAAACTTAGCTTGAGATTCTTAATTTAGCTACTTTAAAAAAGCCATCCAACCCTAATCTCAAATTTCAAGTGCTACACGATTTAAATTAATCTCTTAAATCAATTAAAATACGATCCAATACGGTTCTATCAACTGAAGTCGGCCCAAATTGAATTACGCGTGGCCATCGTTCATCCTTCCATGTTGTTCCATACTTAACAAGTTCTTTTGAATAACGTGGAAACGCATGAAAATGAACGAAATTATCTCGCATCATTGCCGCAATATAATTAAATTTCTCCGCACCAAATTGTTCTTTACATTTTTTTTCAAACCAATTCATTGCACTCGAAAGCTCAGCGCTCTCCTCTGGAAGCATTTCGCCAAATGATTCACACTCTCTTTTTTAATACAAAAATACAATCTCCCAAGGTGTTTTGACCTTCTCGAAGAAGAATTAGCCAATACTGAAACTCTTTAACAAGATTAACATCCGGATTAAAGGCTTCCATAAAATTGGAATCACTTTTCATTTCATTTTCCTCCTTCAATTTTCAATAGTGATTCAAGTGGCAAATTATAAATTTCGTCAACTCCTTTACCATCATTTTTTCCTACGCACCTAGCAATCCCTAAAAGTCCCCAGTTTATGTATGAATTAATACTGCTTGATGTATAAAAATATTCTTCAGACAATTGATAAACCAATGGAACAATAATTCTAAAAGACTCATAGTCTTTTAGCAAATTCCTACTATTGGGCATCATCGTAATACGTTGTATCAGTGCATCATCAATCCTAAGTTTATCATAATTTAGCGTACCATCCCATATGTGAGGATATGCTTTTTCAATCCGCCACCGTTGAGACACGCCAGGATCAACTTTTGATTTAATACAGTTTTCAACATAAATTGAGGTTAATCCCAATATATCTCTTGACGTATCATTACCAGTGATCATACTTTCAAAATCAACATAAGCATCTAATAATTCATCTGAAATAGCTTGAGACATAAGTGAGTATAAAAACAACTGCCGATACAATTTAATTCCAATCTTTATAATGTCAAGATAATACTTAGTACTATCACTATTCTCTTTAATCTCAATCGCTCCCAACGTGCTCCTTATTTCTTGAATAACCCGCTCCCTTTCATGCGATTTTTGAAATAGCCATTCCGGATTTTTAAGAACAAATTTGCATATGTCAACGTTAAGTGGTGCGCCTTTAACTACTATGGCTCCAAAGCTATTCTGAACCACTGTAGCTTCCGGCAATCCAAACAAGAACTTTCCGCTTTTCCCAAATACTGGTGCGATAATATCAAATCTAAGTTTTTGATATGCACGTTCTGGCCGCGGACAATACCATTCCCTATTTACTGAAATATCTGTCACTTCAAATTTTTCTGTTGCAATTGATTTGTAAATTGCTCCATGTTGACTATGAATTGCTGTTTTTCCTTGTGAAATTTCATTTTCACACCAATGCACCTCACCTTTTTTCCCCTTCAATAACAATTTCCTGTCCATCATTAATAATGCTAACCGCATCCTTTATTCTAAGTACACATGGTATTTTAAGGCTTGCAGTATTCCAGCACCATGACTTCCAATATTTCCCGATTCTGCAATGACCCCTACTACATTCTTGCTCAAGCTAACTAACAGCTTTCTATCTAAGGTTTTCATAACAAGAATTGTACCGGGGGCAATTGTTTTTGTTGCAAACACGCTATCAACAATGATAGCCTTACCACGTACAGAACCCTTACTAACACATAATCCCTTCATTTGTAACCCCTATAAAAGTTTTCTAACCTGAAGATAATATATCACATTATTTTCTATTTGTATTTCCACCTCAACATGTGACTTTAGTAAATCTTCTAATATCTTTATAGAATTATTTAGTTCAATCACAATATCCATACCAAATGGAACTGTCTCCGGTTTCTCCACAATCCTGTTGTCTCTACTCACACTGATGAATTCCGCATCAATTGTTCCATCAACTATTGCAGATGTACTTCCAGATGCATATTCAATCAACATTATAGGAAGCTCGTTTACTATATCGAATGATTGTATCACCGCAGCAATCTGTCCTGATATATATTGTTGAATAATCACCGCCATTTTTACGTTATCTTTGTTAATTCCTGTTAATTCATAATACCCCTTTGCTTTTTCATCAAGCGAAGAATCCCATATGCGCTTCAAATATTGATACGGTGCATTTTCCTTTTCATAAACAAACGATTCAAATACGCCTGCACTTGATGTATCATCCGTATTCTCTATGTTTGCCGAAGAACGAAAAAATCACCCGCTTCGTTCCAAATTTAGAATCGATAGCTTTTAGTATAGCTCTATTAAGCTGTTCCGAGTCATCTTTTCCTTGAATATAGTTTCCGTAGGGTATTGCATTTAAAACGATTGCATCCGGCACATTAAAGCCATTCTTCTTGAGAAGAAACAAATAATGTGCTTTGCCCCCACACAATTCTTCATTTTGGCATATTTCGCTCAACTCAATCAAATTCTTATACATCTGACATTATTCCCTTAGTTCTTATTTGGTCGTTTTCTTGTAATTGTTTCTTTTTCTTCCTCATCAAAGCTACTTTCGAATTTCTGATATAGCATTCTTATTTGTTCAATATCAGTTATATTAATCGCCTGTTCCCATAATTCTTTAAAATACCTTATATAACAATATGCTATTTCTTTATTTTCTATTATATAATAACGTGGTGTTTCTCCTTCGCTGCAGGGACTTCTAGTCGAGATAAATCGATCGTCTATTATGCCGAATGTCGGAAATGAAAAAGTCTGCGGCAATTCATAATAAGCATAAAAAGAATTTTCTTTCTCACTTCCAGCTAGTAGTCGATCCAAAAGATTGGAGTAATTGTTTTTTCTCACGCGTACTATATGTCTAAACTTAATATTTTCATTCTTACAGCAATCTGTAATATGGTTCCATATTCTGCTTCTCGAATTAGGGGATTTGGTTCTCGTTGAAGAATCTAATGATGCCGTATCTACGGTATGTTTTCCGTTCTTGACAAGCAATTCCATTGCGTCAACCCAGTCGCTGCTGTTATCAAAAAAACGAATCTGTGTAGGTGAAATTTCAGATACAATATTTTTTAAATCATTTTCTATATTTCTCCATTTTTGGTCTTCATCCATGTTATCCAGTATAAATGTTGTCGAAATAAGTATCAGCAACAGCAGAATCATATACTGATATAAATCCACCGGTGCTTTTATGGTTGTATACACAAGATATCCTATAGCAATAAAAACTATAATGTAGGACACAATACGTTTAAGCCACACAACCATATATGCCTGCATCCTTTCATTATTATTGGAAATTAAATATTTTATAGATTATATTCAAAAAGCTATATAATAGGAATCCTATATAACCTTATTTTTATAGATTAACAATATACAATCTTTCACTGTGAATATACTATGCTCAACCTGAGATTTCGTTTTTTCATTTCTATTTCATGTATTTCTCTGCAAAGTCATAACTCCCATTACCTCGACTCGTATAGTTACTCGCTTTAGAACTAAAGCCAAAAGCATACCATAAGCAACGGCGACAAAACCGCTTATCTTATCATCTACGTTTTAGGAGCAAGCCAATACACAAACTATAGAAGCAATCCCAAAGATCTCCAATTCAACTACCCTAACTAAGCCCATTCTATCATCTTTGCTACATTCCCATGTGTTATCTACCGCCAACCACATAGAGGGATACAAGATTTCAAGCAATGAAGCTATAAGAGTCACACCTCTACAATTCAAATATATACTATATAGGCTTCGTTTTCAAGGATAATGGGCAAAATCGGACATATATACATCCAAGTGTCCGTCTTAATCATCTATGCTTGAAGGCAGAGGTGATTATAAATGAAATTCGATTTCAAACGCATCCGTCATCAGAATCCCGGTGATATCTGGGAGGACACCCCGGAGAAGCGTTCTCTCGCTCACACCATCCTTGATTTGCTACTCTCCCCTACATACCGTCTGCCCATGACTGTGAACACAGTCCGAATCTACCAAGACCGAAACTGCTTCTCCGTTTGCCCACGGTGCAAGAAAGTCATCGAGTACGAATACCAGTCTTACTGCGGTAGTTGTGGACAATACCTCGATTGGTCGAAACTTGATGATGCAGAAGAAGAGTTTATCGGGTGGGATGATGTAGAAGATGACTAAGCCGCCTTCTCCGCAAGCCAGACTCCTACCGCAGTATCTCTCACGCAAGTATTCATCATTTCCTGTAGGTAGGCTTTAATCAACTTTCTCATATATTTTGGGGTTTTCTATTATGAATTCCGTAAAAGACAAGATCTTTCAGGAAAACAAAATGATGCAATCGTCTTCTTGGTATATCCAAATCAAAAGCTATCGATGGTGGAATACTTAGTGTCACACTTATTTTTCTCTGCGTTGGAATCTCATCGGATATCTTTTTTTCATCATTCTCTCCAATTGAGCAAAATATATGTCAATCGTTTTGATATCCCCACTAATGTATGCGTTTTCTACTTCGTCCATTTCATTTCTAAACTTCACCAGCATATCTTTTTTTCACGCAATTCAAATGCTACATCTATTAGGTTTTCTCGCGGGTATTTATCCATTAAATAATCAATCAAAATGGGTGCCGAATATTCTATACGTTTCACTGTAAGACGTTCATTGACACGATCATAGTATTTTTTTTCTAATTCTGCGTCAATTTTCGACATAACATCTTTTCTTGAGAATCTTGAGCATTTGGAGAAATATTTTTTCAAAATCGTATGCTTGTAAGATTGCTTGTCTTTTTATAGATGGAAGATAGTCCATATCATTTTTATTTGCAATTAGCAAATACGATAACGCTCTTCTTGCTTCAAAAGAACGCAGGCACCATTTTACACGCTCTTCTACTTTCCAATCTGCAGTTAGTGTCTCGAACAATTCATTCAATTCCTCTGGTTGACCAGCTACTGTCCATTCTTCATCTTTTTCTTCAACAAACTCCACGATTTCTTTGCTCTCCGACTGCGGATGCACGACTAGTTCGCGGTCTACCACAGAAAATGATTTTTCATACTTATTAAAATAATACATTCCATTCAAACTATACGATGGCTTGGGTGCTCCGAACCCCCTTCGATAGTTCCAAATTCATCCCATAGAACAATTGCTGAAACGACATTGAATAGTGCATCATATTCAGATTTGCTTAATTCGCTATATAGTCCATGTGTGTCTTCAATTTTTTTTTCATGGCATTCGCAGCGTAATATATTCCAGTTGTGTCCAACAAAATTCGTCGCATTATTAAACTCCCTTATCTATAATTACCTAAATCATTGATTGCAGAAGCCATTATAACAAACTTGCTCTTTATAAAAGTTAGCGTTATCATAGACAATCAGAAGGACATATCCAGCTAGACTAAACCTAATGTTTTTCTTCAAATCGTGTGATAAAAGTGTCTTTCTTTATTTCTAAAAAATGTTCAAGGCAAAAAATCAGGAATATGTATAGCCTATAGCTTCTCCATACTAGATTTCCTCCAGCTCAACCACATCCAAGCTGCCAGCACACCGATCCAACCGCCCATCGTATTACCGAACACATCATCGAACTCTGCGATACCAAGTCCCGTAATATACTGGGTCGTTTCGATTGCCACAGACATCAAAAATGGAACAAGTAGCACCCACTTCTTCTGTATTATCCTGTATAAACCTGCTCCCAATGGTGCGAAGAGCCAGATGTTGTTGATAACTCCAACTCTCACAGCTTGCTCCGTCAGAAAACGATCCGCATAAGAAAACAAAACCAAGTTCGTCCTTGCATCCCCTGTCTCGCGGAACATCAGTGTTTCATAAAGGATGAATACTACATACGCAGCCGTCAAAAAGATACTCATTTTCTTCGGCAGCACCAGTATTAGCAGGCAGATAACACATCCAGAAATGACAACCATGAACTGGAATCTATTCAGGACATTATCCACGCACAGCATGACATGGCCGTTTTTGTCAAGCAGAAGATTCACCTTTCCGCTGTGCTTGATGCCGTATTGCCCTTTGGACAGTACTATCGGATTGCCATCAGCATCGAAATACATGTCGGTGTCTGCTGTACCATCCCTGTGGTAAGTACGTTTGAGAATCGTGTAGCCAGCAGTCGTTGGTACCAGGTTGCCGTCTGCACCGAGATAGGTTATCTGGCTGATATGGCCTTGCGCATCTCGCTGATACAGCGCACCATACTGACCAAGAGAAGACTTTACAGGATTTCCTTCTGTGTCAAAGTATCGTTCGCCAATAACAGTTCCGTCTGGATCACGCTGGTACGTCTTGATGGCATAACCAGCCGTACAGCTGACAGGCTGTCTATTTTTATCAAGATAAGTAATAGCGCAATTTTGTCCTTGCTCATCATACTCCCGGTGCAAACCGTAATAGCCGCCTGTGCATTGGACTGGCTGCATATTAAGGTCGTAGTAGAAATCGTCCGTTGCTTTACCATCCACCAGCGTTCTCACAATGGCGGAATAACCTGCGCCTAGCATCATTGGGTGCTTATCTGCACCAAGATACCTAATTACAATGCAGCCATCATTATACTCATACGAGATGCCATAGTAATCGCCATACCGGTCCACTGGGGTTCCAGCAGCGTCGAGGTAAAACTCTTCTGTAACCTGTCCATTTGCATTCCGCGTTCGCTGTACGGTTGCATAGCCCATGTCAATGGCATCTGTGATGGCACCGTCAGAGTTCACATAACTTGTGTTCGTTACATTTTCCTCTACGGTTTCTTTCACCTCAAGCTCCGAAGACATGAAACCGGAATCATGATCAACTGTGGCATCTGGCAGTAAAAACAAGATTGAAGCCAGGACAAAGGCAAGTAACAGCGCATGAACACTTTTCTGTTTTAGCTTTGCACTCAAACTCCGTAGCCTCTGCTCTTGATGGTCTCCACAACCTGAGACACATACTTCTGGCAGGTATCGTGGTCAGGGGCTTCTACCATCACACGGACAACAGGCTCCGTACCGGACTCGCGGACAAGAATACAACCGGTATCGCCCAGCGCTTCGGCTACGGCCTTGACTGCCTCCTGCACCGCCGGATCGTTCTGTGCGGCCTTTTTATCAGTGACACGAACGTTCTCCAGAACCTGCGGGTAGATCTTCAGGGGCTCAGCCAGCTTGCTCATAGGCATCTTCTTCGCCAGCATAACTTCCATCATCTTCAGGCTGGTCAAGATGCCATCACCGGTGCTGGCGTACTTAGAGAAAATGATGTGGCCGCTCTGCTCACCGCCGATACGACAGCCGTTTTTCGCCATGTACTCATAGACGTACTTGTCGCCCACAGCGGTCTTAGCGTAACCAATGCCCTTCTCATCAAAAAGCCTTGTACAGACCAAAGTTGGACATGACCGTGGTAACGACGGTATTGGTCAGCAGCTTGCCACGCTCCTTCATGTAGCAGCCATAGATGTACAGGATGTGGTCGCCAGTGATGACATTACCCTTTTCATCCACACACAGGCAACGGTCAGCATCACCGTCGTAGGCGAAGCCAATGTCCAGGCCCTTCTCTACCACGAACTTCTGCAAGCCCTCGATGTGGGTGGAGCCTGCATTGTTGTTGATATTCAGTCCGTTGGGCTGTGCATTGATGACATAGGTATCGGCACCCAGCGCATCAAACACAGACTTAGCAATATTCCAGCTTGCACCGTTGGCGCAGTCCAGACCAACCTTGACACCCTTTGAAGGAGTAGATACCGAGACTGATCAGGTATCCCATGTAGCGGTTACGACCGGACACATAGTCCACAGTGCAGCCGATGTGTTCCCGGTGAGCGAAAGGCAGCTCCGACCAGTCCTTATCAAACACATGGAGTTTGCCGTCAATATAATCCTCGACTAACAGCAAGATTTCCTCCGGCATCTTCTCACCATAGCAGTCGATCAGCTTGATGCCGTTATCGTAGTAGGGATTATGGCTGGCAGAAATCATGATGCCACAGTCGAAGTCGTCCACGCGGGCGATGTAGGCCACACTGGGCGTAGTAGTGACGTGCAGCAGATAGGCGTCTGCGCCGGAAGCAGTCAGACCAGCAACCAAGCTATACTCAAACATATAGGAGCTGCGGCGAGTGTCCTTACCAATGACGATGCGTGCAGGCTCGTTGTTGCCGTTGCGCTCACGCAGAGCGTTGTAATACCAGCCGAGGAAGCGGCCCACCTTATAGGCATGGTCTGCAGTCAGAGTGATTCCAGCTTCGCCACGGAAGCCATCGGTTCCAAAATACTTTCCCATTATAGTTTTTCCTCATCCAAAGAGTGATTTGACGATCATATGCTTTAGCCGAGAGGAAATCTCGTTGCCTGCTGCTCACCACAGAGAGGTAGCATATTTGAGCAGCACAGCCATGTGCTTGGGGACAACATGGCCTATTTTACATCAGTTTTTCTTGGCTGTTTTGTATTTCTTATAAAGAACTATACTCAACACTGCCATAAGAACAATAACCAAATACCGGATAAGATAGAAATTATACAAAGCTATACCAAACAAACACAGAACCGTTGTTACACATGCGAGTAATATTAGTTTTCTATCTTCAAAAACAGAAGATCCTGCAATACCATTCTCTTTGCACAATTTTCTAGCCCAAATTCCTTGGAAGAGCGCCATCAGAATATAAGAGAACAGCGTTGTATATGCCGCAGCCATATATCCATAAGCATTGATAAAGATGTAGTTTAACACAAGGTTTGCCACAGCTGCAATCATTGCCGGATACATCACATACTGTGTTTTCTTTGTAGTACACAGCTATATCCGAATAAATATTGGCAAATGCCGTGAAGAAGACTCCTGCAGCAATCGGCGGCATAATATAGATAGCCTCATAGTATTCTTCTGTTGCGAGTATTCTAACAATTTCCGGTGCCATATAGGTCATCATCACTGCCATCACTGCATACAAAAGCATAATTTGAGATGATATCCTCTTTATGCCTTTTACATTACTCTCTATATTCTGAAATAGATACGGAACAAAAGAAGCGTGAATTGCCTGCCAAAGCATCAAGGACAGCGAACTCACTGTATACAAGGTACTATAAATTCCAACTGCACTATTATTTACCATCTGACTAATCATCATTCGGTCAGATACGCTTAGAATTTGTGCAGCTATTGAATATCCAATAAGCGGAATGCTTAGAGACAAAGACAACTTCCAATATTCTTTATTGTACAGTGTCTTTCCCTTCCAAAACAGGCACACCCAAATTACTGCAGCCACACCATATACAACGAGATAGTTTGCATAAAGTCGTACCTCTGCAATATCCTCATGTCCAATGCTATTTGCGCCAAGCACTGCAACAACCGACAATACTGATGCCAATATCGCAGATCCTATCGTTACGCATCCTGATAACTTATATTTATATTCGTACCTTTGACGTGCCAGCCAAAAATCACGAGCCGGGGCCACTAGGAATCCAATCAACATCAAAACCATCAATCCATTTGGCAGTCCCAGCAATCTACTCCAAAAATCAGGAGCAATAAAATATATGATGGCAATAATAAGAGCAATCAAAGATGTCAGTGACAGCACAGAAGATTGGTACTGGTCTCTCTTATCCGGATACTCCTTCATTGCCACTGAATAGCCACCCGATGTCAACGAGAGCGTTGCAACAACACTTATCAGGGAATACCATGAATTGTACAGGTTAACCTCGCCAATTTGATCTGTTGTCATCAGTCTGGTGAAGATCGGAACTGTTATGATCGCCAATCCTCTTGAAAAGACTGTAGACAGTGTATAGACAATCGCCGACTTCGCACTCTCCGACATCTTTTGAAGTTTTCGTTTAATATCTACCATATAAAATGTACTCCTTCATATCATTTCGGAGAATAGGGATCAGAACTTTCTCCACACCATCTTATTAACCACGTTGACATATCCCTGAATGATGCGAACCACCTTCATGGACACGGTTTCGTCATAGTCGGGGCAGGGCTTGCCCAGCACGCCCTTCTGCTTCATTTCGATAGCCATATCGGTGGCATTGAGCAGCTCCCGGGTGGTGATGCCAGCCAGAATGAAATCACCGGCTTCCAGTGCCTCGGGGCGCTCGGTGGAGGTACGGATGCACACGGCAGCGATGGGATGACCGATGGACAGGTAGAGAGTACCGGAGTCGGAGACGATTGCCAAAGCGTTCATTTGCAGCTTGTTGTAGTCGTTGAAACCCAGCGGCTCATTGACCCGAACACGAGAATCAAGCCGCTCTGTTCCAGGCGGTGCTTGCTGCGAGGATGGCAAGAGTACAGGATTGTATCGTACTTCTCTGCCAGTGCGTTGATGGCGGTAAACAGGCTCAGGAAGTTCTTTTCAGAGTCGATGTTCCCCGGTGGGCGGACAGCAGAATGTATTTGTCCTTTTCCAGCCCCAGACGCTCCAGCACATCGCTTTTCTGGATCTTCTCCAGATTCATGTGCAACACCTCTGCCATAGGAGAACCTGTCTGGTAGGTACGCTCCTTGGGCAGACCCGTATCCGCCAGGTACTTCCGGGCGAACTCGGAATAGCACATATTCACGTCAGAAATCACATCCACGATGCGGCGGTTGGTCTCCTCGGGCAGACACTCGTCCTTGCAGCGGTTGCCGGCCTCCATGTGAAACAACGGAATGTGCAACCGCTTCGCAGAGATGGCAGACAGGCAGGAGTTGGTATCGCCCAGCACCAGATAGCCCTCCGGCTGCAATTCGGACAGAAGCTCATAGCTGCGACCCAGAATGTTACCGCAGGTCACGCCCAGATTCTCACCAACCACCGGCACCAGAATGTCGGGACCGTATTCCCCGAAGGTGTTCTTCAGTTCAAAATCTTCCCAGAAAACAGTGGAGAGGTTTCTGTCCCAGTTCTGATTGTAATAGACCACGCAGCAGTCAAAATACTCCCGGCAGCGCTTGATAACGGCAGCCAGCCGAATAATCTCCGGGCGGGTACCGCAGCCAATCATGACCTTGGTGCGCCCATCACTTTTCCATGTAAAATTGTGTTCCATAAAAATCTCCTAACGTCAACCAGCAGCTTCTCTCACACCGGCTCGAAGAAGGTGTCCGGGTGGTTCGGGTTGAAGATTTCGTTACAGGTCATCACTGTCACAAGATTCTCCGTCTCCGACAGGTTGATGATGTTGTGGGTCCAGCCGGGAATCATGTGGACAGCCTCGATTTTATCGCCGGAAACTTCAAACTCCACCGTTTCTCCGGTATTGATGTTCCGTTCTTGGATCAGGCCGTGGCCAGCGACCACGATAAACAGTTCCCACTTGAGTTGTGCCAGTGCTGTCCCTTGGTAATGCCCGGGCAGCTGATGTTGATAGACACCTGACCGCAATCGGCGGTGTGTACCAGCTCGGTAAAGGAACCACGGTTGTCCACGTTCATCTTAAGGGCGTACTTAAACTTGTCCGTGGGAAGATAGGTCAGGTACAGGGAGTACAGTTTCTTAGCAAAGGAGCCATCGGGCATCTTGGGCATCATGAGCGTAGTCGGCTGTGCCTTGAACTCTTGCAGTAGATCCACAATCTCCCCCAGCGTCACTTTGTGGCTAACGGGAACACAGCAGTAACGACCGTCTGCTTTCAGAACCGGTGCTGCTCCTTGCCTTCCAGCAGATCGAACATTCCTTCTACCAGGTCATCGATGTACAGCAGTTCCAACTCGGTACTGCGGTCGTTGACGGTGAAGGGCTCATCGTTGGCAACCGCCCAGCAGAAGGTGCTGACAGCACTGTTGTACTTGGGGCGGCTGTGTCCCATCAGGTTCACAAAGCGATAGACCGCCACCTTTGCCCCGGTCTCCTGAGCATACAGGAAGAATAGTTCCTCGCCAGCCTTCTTGCTGCGTCCGTACTCGCTGTTGCCGAAACGACCAGCCAGCGTGGCTTGAATGGAAGAAGACAGCATGATGGTTGCCTTGTTGTTGTGCTTTTTCAGGCAGTTCAGCAGATCAGATGCAAAGCCGAAGTTTCCCTTCATGAAGTCTTCCGGGTTCTCCGGACGATTCACGCCTGCCAGATTGAACACAAAGTCCGCCTTCTGGCAGTACTCGTCCAGCTCCTCCGGCGTGGAATCCAAATCATATTCGTAGATTTCTTCAATATGCAATGCCGGGCGGGTCTTGTTCTTGCCGTCCCGGATGTTTTTCAGGTTGTTGCACAGGGCGGTTCCCACCATGCCCTTGGCACCTGTGACTAGAATGTTCATCCTATCACCTCTTTAATGTACTGCGGTGCAGTCCGAAATATCTGCGCCATCCGGCACGGTTGCATTATTGCAGATGGTGCAGTTACTGCCGATGCGAGTAAAGTTTCCCACAGTCGCACCGGTGCGAACAACGCTGTTTGTGTAAATTAGGGCGTAGTCCCCTAACGTCGCATCACAGTGGACCTCTGTTCCGGCATTCAGCAGAACACCGTCGCCAACGGACGCACCGTTCTGGACACAGGCATTTTGCAATATCACACAACCGCATCCCAACTTAGCGTATGGACTGATGTAGGCACTGGGAGCAATGATGTTGGGGAACGCATAGCCAAGTGCTTTTTGCTTTCTCATACACCTGTGCTCGGAACCGATTATTGCCGATTCCCACCACCAGCAATCCATACTCCTTCCGCAGCTCCGGCAGATTAGCAAGACCGCCAACCACCGGAATGCCACAGATGTCAGTGCCCACAGGTTGCCCATCGTCTACAAAGGCACAGTCATATTCTATCATCGCTTGTTCAGCCACCATGCGGCCAAAGCCACCGGCTCCAACCAGCAGCAACTTTTCTTTAGACATTCGGGATGCCCTTCAGTGCATTCTGAACATACTCGGTGGTGAGAATCTTCTTGACAGTGCCTTCCACATCAAGTCGCTCGGTGTTGTGGCTGGTGTAAGATTCATCTGCCATGGTATGTACTTCGCCCTTGACCACGAACTTGTCGTAGTTCAGGTCACGGTTATCAGCAGCAACACGGAAATAATGACCCATATCCTCACTGCGCAGACGTTCCTCACGGGTCATCAGGGTCTCGAACAGCTTCTCGCCGTGACGAGTTCCAATGATGTTGGTGCCGGTATCGCCGAAGAGTTGCTGGACAGCCTTAGCCAGATCGCCGATGGTAGAGGCATCCGCCTTTTGGATGAACAGGTCGCCGGGATTGGCGTGCTGGAAGGCGAACATAACCAGATCCACAGCCTCGTCCAGATTCATCAGGAAGCGGGTCATGTTGGGATCGGTGATGGTGATGGGATTGCCAGCCTTGATCTGGTCGATGAACAGAGGGATGACAGAGCCACGGCTGCACATGACGTTGCCGTAACGGGTGCAGCAGATGACCGTGCCGCCCCGCTCCGCCGCCACGCGGGCATTGGCGTAGATCACGTGCTCCATCATGGCCTTGGAGATGCCCATAGCGTTGATGGGGTAGGCTGCTTTATCGGTGGACAGGCAGACGACACGCTTGACACCGGCATCAATGGCGGCGTGCAACATATTATCAGTACCGATGATGTTGGTCTGGACGGCCTGCATGGGGAAGAACTCGCAGGAAGGAACCTGCTTCAGAGCAGCAGCATGAAGATGTAATCAACACCGGGCATAGCGTCACGGATAGACTGAGGATTGCGGACATCACCGATGTAGAACTTCACCTTTTGGCGTTCTCCGGGTGCTTGGCCTGAAGCTCGTGACGCATATCATCCTGCTTCTTCTCATCGCGGGAGAAGATACGGATCTCCTTCAGGTCAGAGTCCAAGAAGTGCTTCAGAACGGTAGAGCCAAAAGAACCAGTACCACCAGTGATCATAAGGGTTGCGTTATCAAACGCAGACATTTTAAAATTTCCTCCGTATTTATATTTATCAAGTCATTTTCAGACCGATAACCAACAGTTGAGTACAACAGAATGCAATTCATAAAGAGCAAGTTACCGTGTGGCTCTTTAGTCAGGATTGTTAAAAACATAAGAAGAGTCGCAAGTCTTGTAACAAATTTACGACTACCTGCTATTTGGAATAAAGCTTTAATCCATATCAAAACAACAGGAATTCCAAGCACCCCATATTCAGCTAAGTATGTCGTTATAGTTGATGTTCCTGACGATTGCAACGTGGAATTGAACTTAGCCACTTCAAAAGCATACTGAGCAATTCCAACACCAAACGGAAAATGATTCCATGCAATTTGCAAGTCAACAAGAACGGCATTAGTTCTCATAAAATTGCTGACATTAGATGTATCATTTAATTTTACAAGCAAATAATCGTTCAGCCATTGATCAATTACATCTGAACCTATCTGTCCAATAATAAAAAGATCAGAATAAGAACTCCGCAAAGCAGTACATTCCTTCTTAACGACAGTTCCTCATCTTTTCTATCAGTCAGTTTAATAATCAAGATCAGTGGCATCATTGCAATGCCCGCACCCGATTTTGTCATAATCAAACAAACGGTAAATAGCCCCAGCGTAATCCAATAATTTTTTTGTATTCTCCTTTTTTCAAGAAAGCAATTGCAATCGCCAGATATGTCGCAAACAATCCCGGCTCCCAAAACAGTCCGTGCAATCTTTCTGTCAACCCCGAATATGTATATTTAATAAAGGAGAATAGAATACCATTGACATAAACTGTTCCATTATAGTTTACCATTGTGGGCAGCATATTAATAACCGGCGTGTATTGTAGCGCATATCCAATCAATGCAAAGCATGATATTACAGCCATTACCCTAATATATTCTTTCTTAAAGTCATTCCAATCGCATACACTAACAATAAGCATCGCACAAAAAGTACAAAATCACTTGCTTTCCCACAATGCTGGACACTCCAGAAGAAAATAGCACAATTGCTATTAGATATGCAGTCAAGTAGAAAGTTTTCCTACCTATTAACAATCCTCCCTGCAGCTTTCTTTTCCTTTGGAGAACTCCTTCGAGAATAATCACAAGAGAACAGACTGCCATTGCCATGATGGTCATTGTGCTTCCAAGTGTTGTAATAGAGAGAAAAATAGCCGCTACAAAAGATGATTGTTAGAATAATAATCAAATTCAAACAATCACCTCCTCATTTCTTTTTAATATTTGTTTCCACGACTTTGCTGTATCTTGTTTCATCAGTCTTTTCATTTTTGAACTAAGCAAGGATTTCAAAACATTCGAATGCGGGGGACAAATAATATCGGCCAATTGATGTTCAACCGACTTATTGATTGCAATTTCATTTGGGTGTACAAGAGGGAAATCCAACTGCTTGGAAGGAATCTCGCAAAAGCGATCCGTCATGATATTATTTTTTGAATTTCCGCCATGAATCGAAAACTCATCAACCCCGATATTCGTTATCTGATTTCGTAACGGAACTACTCCATATAAGCCATTCGATCTAACCGACCACAGCATTTGATAGTCCCAAGAAATGAATCGTCCCGTTCTTTCATGTCTTTCAACTTCGTTGCGAACCGACTGGTATTGCCAGTGTGCCAGCCATCTGTTTGAATAGCTGCTATAAAACTTTCTTTTATGCGCCTCATCACGGAATGTACTTAACTCTCCATCATAGTACTTCAAAAATTTACCGCTCCATGATGCCCATCCACAAGGCAGCAAGTGTTGCGTAAAAGCATAGCTTTCCTTGCCATTCATATCGGTTACGTAGTTGGTTCCACATATCCAGAGAACTTCCGGTGCTGTTTCATATTTTTCCAGCATCTCGCCGGCGTACCTAAAGAAAGAAGTTTCCGGAAGATTGTCATCTTCCAGAAAGATAGCTTTTTCCTCTCTCTCGAACACCCACTTTGCGCCTTCACCAATATTGCGGTAAACACCACGGTTTTCTTCAGCGTAGTTTTTTACCACCTCGCAATCCCAGTTGATGAGAGCTTCCACTGTTTTTCTGCATTCGTGAGCCTGTTCTATCTCTTTTTCATTTCTGCCTTCATCAGCAAGTATGTATACTTTTCTAGGCTTTACTTCCGCCAGTCGCTGTATGATTCTTGGCATCGTATCGCATCGGCGAAATATTATAAGAACCACTGGGATATCAAACATCTTCATCCTCCATTTTTTCTTATTGAAGCATTCCCACCACTTTATGAGCCTGCACCTTAGCGTTCTTGTACTCCGTGACCCACTTTTGCGCTTTCAAACCAAAGCCGTGCAACTCTTCGGGTTCCTTGCACAAAAAAGCTCCTGCAAGAGCTGTCCCATCTGATTTTCATCTGTAATCTGATAAAAATAAGGAAGGTATTCTCTGGGGATGCACGGCAAGTCATACGCAACAAGTGGCGTTCCGGATGCCATATACTCCATATTTTTTTGACGGGAAGGAATATGCCGTCCACTCTCCTTCTGCAGGTCTCGGATTGATCAGCAGTGTTGCTTTTCTTTTCTTCCGCGACAATTTGCTGATTGGTCAATTCGCCGCAGTACTTTATCCGTGGATCTTTTTCTGCACACGCATTGATTTCAGAGACTGCACTTCCCTTGCCGTAAAAAGTAATCTTGCATTTGCCTTATCTGTTTTCATAAAGGCTTTTAGCAGAGCTGATACGCCAAAGATATCTTCCAGAAGACCAGCCATCATACATACAGCTTCCGGATATTTGTTTTCAACCGTGTTTGGAATCTCAAGAACCGCCTGATCGACCATGCCTTCGACAACCACATAAGGCTTGTTCTTTTTTGTTCAGGCGCTCATTCATCTTTTTCTGTCAAGAAGATATATCCATCATAAACAGATATCATATGGTTCTTGATTTTTTTTTGAGGAATCGCCTTGATTCCCTTTCGCTGATCACCTGCTCTGATTCCGGGCACATCCGTGACGATTCCATAGTTCTTCACAGATGAGCCAAAAGAGGAAAGCCATGTAGCAATGGACAGTTCCCCTAAAATTATGTCACATATAACGACTCCATCAGGGTTTCTCTGCTTCCACTTCCGAATCTCCTGCCATGCGTTCCAAATCGTCATCAGACGGTTTTTCTTTTTGCTGGCGTATCGTGGCAAATATTTATAGCGGATACCATTTTCCTCTTCGTCAGGTCTTGTCAGGTCGTTTTCTCCGCCTTTTACGATAATGCGCTGCGTCAGTGCATCAACCTCGCAGCCATTTGCAATCAAACCATCGACCAGCATACGATTGAATTTCTGAGAAGCATGGCTTGATGTTGAACCATACGTCTTAAACATCCTCTCGTATTCCTTTATAGAACACAAAGAGGATAAATAGAGTACTTTCATCATTGTTATCCTTTCGCCATTTTCTTGATCTTCCGCGTCACCCCATCTGGCAGCGCATACCACAGCTTTTTAGGTAAAAATGCCTGCACCTCAGGTATTTCTTTTCGACAACTGCCCAGCCATCTGTCTGGATCTGCTGATAAATCGTTTTCCGCAGTTCCGGCACGTTCTCTTCATGTGAGTGGAGAATGGCCGGATTTTCAACCGCCACATCCTCCCGTTTTGCGATGTGATATCGGGCGTTTTGTTCAAACCGAGTCATAAACTCTTTGCCCTTCTGCGTGTTGACCTGAAATGCAGAAATACCATCATGATTATGAAGTTTCTGCTGGTATCCCCAGAAGTCGCTGATCGTATAATCTGTGAACCTCTCCAGTCCCCTGAACTTACAAGTATAACAACTATACCGGTTGAAATAGCCACTGATAAAGTCAAACAGATATGGACTCGTCATACCATGCGCTGTATACTTTTTGCCGTTTACACAGTACGATTCTGAAATAGCCCAACCATCTGCACTCTTATCACGACACTTGTACTGGCTCATCTTACCGTTACGTTGTTTCTCGCAACGCTCCCGATACGCATCAAAAAGCCATCTGTGACGGTACACCATGGCATAAGAAGTCCATAGTGAGCAGATTATCATAAGGCTTTCGCAGAAAATTGAGCAGACCAGCGCACTGGCACGGTGTACCGGTAAATAGAACCATTCTTCCTGCATCCAGAAGTTTCTTTGTCTGGCTATAAGTATGCTCTGTGCTACTGGACAGATACTTGCTTCCCTGCATGGGTCTAAGTCCATCCAAAGAATCCGCAATCGTCAACACCGGTTCCATTTTTTCATTCCAGACACAGCCAACGACTGCTCCACCTTGTTGGATAACACTGTCTGCGACCAACCGGAATGCTCCACCAGAAGAACTTTCAAATAGTTCTTCCGCATTTTTACTCTGCAATGCGTATATATCCAGCGGTTCAGCTTTTTGCGGCGGATTCATCTCTGGGCAGACTTTCTCGCACAATTTGCAATCGACACACCGATTCGCATCAAGGGCGGGATATTGGAATCCCTCTTTATTTGGTTTCATGGAAAGCGCTTTTGTGGGGCATATCTCTACGCAGGCACCGCAACCGCAACATTTGCTCTCGTCTTGTGTAGCAAGATAGTTCAACATTTATAATTGCCTCAAACTTTCAATGTACTCTTTTTTTGCCTTTTGACGTTCTTCCGCCAACCGAGTGTTGACATTTCCGTAATCAATAGGTTTCTCCGACTCTGCCAGCGCAGCATTTTCTGTTGAGACCAACCGCTCCTGAAGATTGGTAAGCGTGAGAAGACTCTCGATTCTGGAATTAAATTCATTTCTCGGAACGACCACAAAATCCCGTTCCAGATTAATGGAAAACGCCAAGCCGTGAAAAGAATTGGTCACGACAAAATCTGCGTTTGCAAACAGCGACAGGAAATCCGCCGGAGAACGATGGGTGAACAGCTGATCGACCATGGGCGGTTTCTTCATTTCCCACGAGATTTTGATCAGCTTCAGCCCCTTTTTATCCGCAATCTTACGGGCATATTCCGTTGCATGGTTATCTTCATTGTAGAGGAGCATCAGAATGAGATACGGTTGCTTTACCAGTCTGGGAGATGCCAGCCGGAGCCATTCGTCTTTTGTGAGCTGCAAAGTCGGGTCAATGAGCTGAACGCCATCATCTCTGCCAAGCTGATGCAGGACATCAAGTGCAGAGTCCTCCCGGACGGATAACTTTTTGTACTCCGCAATGAGAGGCTTCGTCTCAGCCACTTCCTTATCGTTGAGATGCGATTTTCCGAAGCTGGCCACAAAGGAAACCTTAGCCTTATCTTTCGGAGCAAAGGTCAAAAAGAACCCTCGGTCTACGCCTCCATTATATTGGCTGTTCCATGTCTGATCGCTGCCTGTTACATATATATCTGCCTGTGGAGGATTTTTCTCTAAATCCTCTGCCGTAATATATTGTTTTGTCAGGTGCAGGTTCTTTTCCACGAATTTTCCGAATGTCATTTCCTTCAGCAAAACGGAAAACACCTTAAAGAATCTATATGCAGTGCTGGACATTCCTTTATTACTTCCAGCTGCAGCAGTTTTCATAATTTGTTTCTTTGTTCTTTGCGCAGTTATATAGTCAATAACTTCCGCTTCATATCCAGCTCTCTCGAATACAGTCTGTGTGGCATACGCCTGCAAGGCAGAGCCGTAATTATACACGCGATGCAATGTAATAATGGCAACCTTCATTGTTTATTCTCCCTCTCTATCTCTACAGTCACCAATCAGCACACAGCAACTGCCGGATTTTATCTGTTTCTCATATAAACATCAAGAAGTTTCGCAGTCAGGTCTACCCCCACTATGCGAACGACCTTCTGAATCAGTTTTGTTTTTTTCGATGCTCCATAGCTCAAAACCCACTTGTAATCCTGTAAGAACTCCTTAGCGGCATTCTTTTCAGCGGTATTCAGTCTGCTGTATTCCCACAATAGAATCGAATACTCGTAGGCTACAAATGCCATCGCATACCCTGTTATCCTCGTGTGAGGGTTTCGTTGTTTATCCGTAAGACTGTCTGCAAAGTTTGACACAAATTTGCTCAATCCATGGAAGGAAGAACCGCTGATTTTACTTGTCATTGAACCTTCGCGATTCTGACGGTAGTAATAAAACGGACATGGAAGTGCATCAAACCTTTCTGCCTTCAAAAGGCAGTTCAAGCAGAGACGTCAAATCCTCAGCATGAGTCAAATCAATCGGAAACTTCAGATCATTCTCCATCAGGAACTCACGCCGGAACAGCTTTGTACATGCACTGCCCGGATATTTGGGGCGTGTTGCCAAATGCTGAAATACTTCTTCCTGGCTTCTGCCTAAAATCTGTGATCTGTCGATCTCATCTCCAAGGCTCTCTGTCGTCCCATCCGAGAAGAGCTTGTATCCTTCCATAAAGCAAATGTCTGCATCAGTGGTCTTGATCCAGTTAAGAATCTCTTTTACGCAGCCTTGCCCGATATAATCATCCGAATCAATAAAGGACACATATTCACCCACAGCCATTTTAAGCCCGGCATTTCGTGCTACTGAATGCCCGCTGTTTTTCTGATGGAGCACCCTGACATTGGTGTTCTTCTCAGAGAAATCATCACAAATCAGGCCGGAACCATCGGTTGATCCATCATCCACGAGAATCACCTCGCAGTCTGCTCCGCTTTGCTCAAGAATGCTGTTGATGCATTTTTTCAAATAGGCTTCCACGTTATACACTGGAATAATAAAACTCAGAATAGGAGACATCAGCAGCAACCTCCGCAAGCAGGCAAATAGCTATTTGCAAAAGGCTGCAGGGTTATTGTAAAAACTACTGCACTTTACCCCCCCCCGATTACTACTGCGTAGTCTCATATAAATATCCAGAATTCTCATAGTCGTATTAACTCCCAATATCTGCATCGTCCAACGAACTAGATGTGTTTTCTTTGTTCTTCCGTAGCTTAAAACCCAGCTATACTCATTTAACGTCTTAGCAGCTTCACTCTTGAATTCTTCTCCAATTCGGCTATACTGCCAAATCATAATTGAAAATTCATATGCCACAAAACTCATCGCATATCGCTCAATATTTCCCTTTGGCGTTTTATTTTCCGTCAGGATATTGACCGACTCCTCCACAAACGCTCTCAGCCCTAAGAATGATTTGTAAGTCACATTATTAGTAATTGAGCCTTCCCGCGCCTGTCGATAGTAGTAATAATCTATTGGCAGTGCATCGTAGGAGTCTGCATTCAAGATACATTGCAGGACAAAGCCCAAATCCTCGGATACTCTTCTATCATCCGGGAATCTGAGGTGATTTCTCTCCAGCAGTGCGCGACGAAAAAGTTTTGTACAAGGGCTTCCCGGATATTTGGAACGTTCCGACAGGTACTTTATTGCGGACTCCTTGCTTCCTTTGAGCTCTGCAGCATTCATCTCATCATCAAGCAGCTTGCTTGCCATCCGGAAACACCTTCTTGGCTCTCATAAAACAGATATCCGCACCGCCAAGAGTTATCCAGTTTAAAATTTTGGAGACACACTGTCCGTCCAAATAATCATCAGAATCAACGAATGCAATATACTCTCCTCGAGCGCAGTCAAGCCCCGTATTTCTTGCAGCCGCAAGTCCACCGTTTTTCTGATGAACAACCTTTACTCTCGAATCCCTATCTGCATAACCATCACAAATAACACCAGAACGATCCGGCGAACCGTCATCCACCAAAATGACTTCACAAGCATCAGTGAGCTGGTTAAGAATGCTATCTACGCATTCATTTATATATTTTTCAACCTTGTAAACTGGTATAATAAATGAAATCATTTTGCTCACTGTTTTTCTCCTCTTTACACCCTACTAAGTTTCTTCTTTAAGAAATTGGAAAATTTGTTCTCAATGAGATAATTTGCAATGCTCGCCAACACAACGCTTGATAGCATGATAATAGCAATTGCAAACATACTTTTTACAGAAAGGACTTTTAAGTCAATTACTTTTCCAACAATCAAAATCACATAATAGTGAATCATATAGAAAGAAAAGCTTATTTTACCAAGATGATTGATTGCTTTGGGCATTGCCTGTTTCTTAAAAAGCCAGTACCAAGGAAAATAATGCCACTCCAGACAGAACCGCATTCCTGTAAATATTCAAATCACTTAGAAACATAAGTACCAATGCAATCGCAGCCAATACACCTAACAGGATTTGTCGTCTCGTGGTAACGTTCTTGTTCCAAACGGATCGAAGCGCATAAAATACGCCTATGCCTACTACGAATGAAATCCACCACGGTTGTGCCAAAATAAACAGAAAGGGATGCTCCGGACTAAACCTATACTGAATCATTAACAGCATCGTGCAAGCCACAGCAGCCAGTATTCCTCTGAATTTATGGCTAATCTTCATGCATAAGTCAAAAATGAACGTAAAGTAAACATCATAAAAAAAGCGTCCATGCGGGACCTACCATCGGTCTTACTACATCTGCAGATTTCAGGGCGTGGCGAACATACGGTATGAAGAATAGCGATTTGATGAACTCAGGCGTACCCCCCCCCCGTTGAAATCGACGGAACAACCTGCATTGCTGCAAAAGTAAACGCCGTCATAATCCAGTAGAGAGGAACAATCCGAATCAATCTCTTCAAGATATAATGGCTGGATGCCCCCTTCTGGGTTGTATACATCATATGAAAGGCGCTAATACAAAAGAACAAGCTCACGCCGGCCTGTAATGTAGCGATATGATCGTTGAATGTGCCAATATGGTATAACGCAATGCCTAAGGCTCCGACAACTCGTAATATTGAAATGCACTCAATTTGCCCTTCAAACTTCATCCGATTCTCCACGTATCAATTCTCCTCATACACCATAAATCGTTTTCATTGATTCCATTACCTTATGGATATCAAATACAGCCGTCTCATGTTTCACATTGCTCTGCTGCAGTGTTTCAATCGCTTTTGCAATTCCATCCACATCAGTCGGCTCAAACAAATCTCCTTGCTGTACCAAATCACTACTACCACGAATCCTGGTAGCAACTACCGGAAGTCCACTTGCCATTGCCTCCATCACCGCAACGGGAAGACCTTCTCTAAACGAAGGGAACAAGAACACGTCAGCCATCTTATAGAAATCGGCGACATCCGTTCTATACCCGGTGAGAATCACTCTGTCACCCACACCCAAACTCTGTGCCAATTCTTTATGTGCCTCCATCAGAGGGCCACGTCCACAAATTACATAGTAGGTGTTCTTGTCTCTCAATTTGGCAAGAGCTTCAATACCAACTTTGTGGTTCTTGTTCTTATTGACTTCACCAACAGAAAGGATCACTTTTGCATTCAGCGGAATACCAAGTTCTTTACGAATTCTCTGTCCCTTGTATACTCCCTGCAGGACAAGATTTCTTACCCCCCCGTAAATTTTTTGACATTTCATCTTCCACACTACTCAAATCGAATTGTTTGATTTTTTTTGTAATGCAGCCGATGCCACACGGTTACGGAGAGCTGTATCACTCTTCATTTTGCTAATAGACTGTGCGACTTCCTCCGGTGTGTTATTGGCAAGCAAACCCGTAACGCCGTCTTCAATCAGATCAGTATTACCTCTGATGTTCGAGCAGACAGCCGGTAGTCCACAGGCCATGGCCTCCATCAGTGCCACCGGAAGCCCTTCCTGATGGGACATGAATACAAACAGGTCTGCGCAGTTGCAGATTTCAGAAATATCATTGCGATAACCCAGAAAATGAACATGATCCGCCACATCCAGTCCTTCTGCCAACTTTCTCAAATCAGCCTCATAAGCACCTCGACCACAAATCACATACTCGATATGATTCAACTTGTCCAACTGCTTTAATACTGACAGCGCCCGGATGACAACTTCATGATTCTTACGAGGAATCAGCTCGCCTACAGAAAGCAGCACAAAATCGTCCGCAGATACGCCAATTTCTTTACGTTTCTGTTCCTTATTCACATACCCTGCATTGAACTTCTTCAAATCAATGCCAACACCAGGCGCATAGCACACCTTGCCAGCTTTGAACGTCTTTGCCCGCTCATAGTCTTCCTTATTGATTGTGATGAGAACGTCTGTATATCGGGAAAGCCACTTCTCAACCGGATAATACAGAATCCAGTTGATTGCTGGTGCACCTTTATAGAAATGGAAGCCGTGTGCGGTATAGAACACCTTCGTTCCCTTTTTTGCGTGCCTGTTTTGCCGCCAAACGGGTTAACATAGCACCAACAGGAGTATGACAATGGATGATATCGTACTCGCCTTCGTCAATTATATGCTTCAATTCTTTATATGCCTTCAAATTGCCCGGTTTCAGCGGGTTGCGCTCAAACAGGAATATTGTAGTAGATATCACAATGAGGGATTACACAATCATCTGGATTCTCATAATCGTTCCGTGCTGCGACCGCAGTCTCCCAGCCCATTTCTTTGAACATCTTGAGATATGGAATGTGAAACTCCATAATGTGCGTCTTTACAACGGTCGCAACAAATAATACCTTTTTCATCTACATTCCTCTCTCCGCATATCAAAGATTACAGCCCAGACTCATTCTCCAAGAGTCTGAGCCGTTTATTCCTTATAAAGCTCTACTAATCGTCCTCAGCAGTGTGAGTCACACTGCCGCTATGTCTTGTACCGCCACAATAAGCGTTTCTGCGGCAAATTCACGCTACGGTAACCGCCGTCTTTAGTCCTGATGACACCAACACTCGTTACGGTAGCCCCTGCCTTTATTCCAGGTTCCACTCATCTACGCTACAGTAGCGCCCCTGCTTTTGCCGGATTCCCCCACACGAATGAGTATCTCTGCGACCATGTGTTTATCACCATCACGCTCACATCCGACTTGTTATCTCCAAGACCGGGATAAAATCGCAGATGATGTTATCATCGCAATCTCACCGGACACCCCGAAACCGCTATGTAAAAGTCACCATAGTGTCGGTAATATCATCACAGTTCCATCTGGCATAAACCCACGAGCTACCGTCGCATCCATAAAAGTGCTTTTTCGGAGCGTAAAAGCCTCGAATTGACCTCGTTTTGCTCTCTCTCACGCCCATGGTCTCGGCATTTTGCACTATCATGAGTGCTATATTGCCCCCATGCAGGGCAATTCACCCGCTTTCCAGCTTAACGCTACTGTAAGAGCTGCATTTATGCCTGACTCCACTCTGGAATTTCTTCCAATTTTTAGCAGATTAAAATGTACAAAATCATCGATATTTAGTTGTTTTCTCCACTCATAGCAGTGGTTTGACCCTCAGAAACTCCCTCGGTACTTTCAGGCATAAACAGGATTTTGACGGTTGCCAGCATAATCTTCAAATCCTCGATCAGGCTGGGATGGGCAATGTACATCAGATCCATCTGCAGCTTATCGTAGGGGGTGGTGTTATACTTGCCATACACCTGTGCATAACCGGTCAAACCAGCCTTTGCCTGCAGGCGCAGCGCAAACTCCGGCATCTCCTCGCAATACTGTGCGGCGATCTCCGGGCGCTCCGGACGAGGGCCCACAACAGACAGATCACCCTTTAGGATGTTCAGCAACTGGGGCAGCTCGTCCAGACGGCAGGCGCGGATAATGTGACCGACCTTTGTAATACGGTCATCCTTGTCGCCGGTGGAAAGACGTGCCACGCCATCCTTTTCTGCATCCACACGCATGGAGCGGAACTTCAAAATCTCAAACTGCTTGCCGTCCTTGGTCAGGCGCACCTGCTTGTAGAAGGCGGGACCACCATCGGACTTGACTGCAATGGCCGTAATCAGGAACAACGGACTCAGGATGATCAGTGCCAGCAGTGAGATCACAATATCCATCGCACGCTTGATGAACAAGAATTCCGGGCTTGCCATGTAGCGACCGACGCGCAGCATCGGCAGATGGAACATATGCATCGGCCAAGCGCCACTCATAATAACGTCGCCAACGCGGGGAATGACGAACATATTGATGCCCTTCCCTACGCAGTGCTTCAGGATAATATTTCGTTCATGGCTGTGAACACCACTGACAAAAACAGTCTCCATGCCGTCCAGAATGCTCAGGTCTGCCAAGCACTCCGACACGCTCAGGGTGACCTGCACATCGTATTTCTGGCTCAGACCGTACTCGTTGATGAGCTTTTCCATACCATGACGCACATCGTAGACCACTGCAGTCTTCTGCGGTGGGAAGGTCTTGTAGTACCATTTATGTGCACAAGATGCCCAGATCGCAGCCATCACCAACTGCCCCGCAATTGCCGCAATACCCGGCAACAGGTTGCAGAGCTTTGCGGACATCAGGCAGATCACGATGTACAAAATACCATCGGTTGCCATAGCGCCAAGGATCTGGCCGTACACCAGCTCTGAGACCCGCTGCATCGACATCCAGAACGCATCGTAGATTTTACCGAGTACAATGTACAGGATAAAAAACAGGCCTAAAATCGCAAAATGACCCTCCCATGCCAGATTTGCATAGGTCTGGTGCGAGTAGTACAGGAACCAGCAGGCCGCAAACGGTAGCTCGATCATCAGAACATTCAAGATCTTTACGATCCGCAACATCACATCATGCTGAAACTTTGACATAATCCTCTCCAATAACTCCTTTAGACTTTCTTTTTACAACCCAGATTACAGCAACTGTTTTGGGTCGAGCTATTAACTACACAAACCGATATCTTCCCCGTTTTGTGGTTAGCCGAAACATTCAGATTTTCACTTTTCCTCTTAGATTCTTGTGCCAGTTCTAACCGGCGCGGCCTCGAATCCGCTTTCTCCCACCGCATCCCGATGGCATCCAGCTTTGCAATACGCTCCTCTGTCAGCACAGCGCAGCTTTTTTCAGGATTCTGGCGGGTATAACGCTGCCGTTTGACCCAATTTCCAAGGTTATATCCGTTCGGTGACACATATTCTGCCGGGACGTTCAGATTGCCGTGGGCATCAAAGTAGCGTTTTGCCTCCTGATACCCTTCGTTCCACTGGCGGTCATTGCGGTTGCCCCAGTACATCCCGATTCTGTTCAGCCGCTCGACTTGTTCGTCCGTCAGTTTTCCTTTCGGGTACGCCCATTGCTGGCTTGCGACCCATTGCCCCAGCCGTTCGCCAGCCGCTGTCACATAGGAACGCGGGATGTTCAGGTTGCCATTTTCCTCGTAATAGGCCGCAGCCAGCGCATACGCTTTTTCCCACTTGGCATCGAAAATGTTCACACCATACCGATCTCATCAAGCTGTGCGATGCGTTCTTCCTTCAAGCGTCCGTTCAGCTTCTGCTGCCGGGTCTTGATGATCCACTGTCCCAAAGGGTAGCCGTCCGGGTCGGTGTATTTGCCGGGCACCATCAGGTTTCCGTAGGTGTCATGGTATTTCTTTGCGACCTCAAATCCATGCTGCCACGCAATTTCCTTCCGGTTGCCCCAGACCATCCCGATGCTGTCCAGCCGCGCGATCTGCTGCTCGGTCAGATTGCCTTGGATCTGTCCCTCGCGCACACGGCGCTGGGTCACCAGCCACACACCAAGGCTCAGACCACCGGGCGTGGTATACAGTTTCGGGACGTTCAAATTGCCGTGCTCCGCATAGTAGATGCTGGCCTCAGAGAAATAGTGCTCCCAACCGGAAGAAAGGCTTGCCTGCAGCTGCTCGAACAGTACCCGGCAATCGTGCACCTGTTCGATGACCTCGAACCGCTCGGTGACGATCTTATCGCCCTCGCCGTTGGCATACAGGCGATGGACTGCTTCCTGCATCTCGCTTTGCAGACCGGAAATACTGGTCAAACCTTCGAAATTGTTGACCACATCCAGAATCAGCGGGGCTGCGGTGTCTCCGGCGGTCAGGGCACGTCCGATCTGCTGCTTTGTAGATGATGGGCGAAATCGTTGGTCGGAACAGGATCACGCCGGAAATCCCCTCCACATGGACACCCTCGTTGAGCATATCGATGCAGAACAGCAGCTTCAGCCGGTTGCTTGTGTCCGTTTTGAAGTCCGCAAAAGCCTTGTCGGTGTTCGGGTCATCCGAGTAAGCCTGATACACCACCACATCCGGGTTGACCCCGGCGAACCACTCCGGCACATGGGACACCATCTCGTCCATGTGCTCCTTGTTGGCGCAGAACACAATGTACTTGCCAGTCTTATTCGTGATATGATGTGCAAAGACCCTATCCAGACCATCCGCTTGTTCCAAAGCGCGGCGCAGCGTCCAGATATTTCTGGTTCACATCCTGAATGCCCGGTGCTCGCAGGTTATCCACCCGCGCCTGATACTTCGCGAGGGCTTTCTGGTACTGATAAACCGTGGTCACATATTTCGGGGCAGGCAAAATCCCCCCTGACGACTGCTTCGCCAAGGGTCATGTTGCTCGCAACACGGCTATCAAAAAGTTCTTCGGCCATATCGCGGTTATTATCCAGATATCGGATGTTTGTTGCCGTCAGCCCAAGTAATTTTGCGTCCGGGCATAACTTTAATAAAGCCAGCGTGCTTTCGCCCCAACATTCCGCGCCGGCACGATGGAATTCGTCGAGTATAATATAGGCGGGCTTCTGTGCCGCAATTTTCTCCAGCTGTGCCTGTGTACAGCACATCAGTTTGGCGTAGGTATAAAAGTGAACATTTGCCAGCGGAAAATCCGGGTCGTTCCTTTTCAGGCTCTCCAACTGGGTCTTGAAGATATATTCACTGGGAGAAAGCCAGATCACGACCTTCTCCGGGTTTTCCTCGATCAGCTTGAACGCAATGTAGCTCTTTCCGGTGCCGGTCGGATGAACAATGGCAACTTTGCCATACTGATCCATCATCCGGACTGCCGCATGATATGCTTTCTCGTTGTGCTCAAACAGACGCAATGCCACCTTGTTCACCCCTTCCCGCATAAAGGGGTATCCTCCACAGTGATAATGGAGGATACCGATCTTTCGACATCGTTGTTTGAATTCTTCTCTTATTTTATCATGGTTATATCTGGGAATCAATAGAAATCCTTACAAATGCATCCCACCTGACCTTAGAAAAAACCTCGCAGTAGCTGAAAGTTTGTTGCACATTGCCCATTTTTGCATGAAAAACCCAGCTTAAAATGAAGGTGGACAAAATAAGTGGTCAGGTGGGTGTCCAAGCCGCAGGAGGAAACGAAATGGCACGACGGGGGAGAAAACATTCACAAACGCAAGGATGGCCGGTGGGAAGGCCGCTACATCAAAGCGCGTACACCGGAGGGGAAAAATCCAGTGGGGCTACGTCTATAGCACGGTCTATGCTGAGGTCAAACGTGTGCTGATTCAAAAGAAAGCAGAGGCGGGGTTCTACAATCTGAAAAGAACCGACCTGACCTTTGACGCATTGGCTGAGGTATGGCTGCACTCCCAGCGGAATGCCGTAAAAGAATCCACCTATGCGCATTACTCGTACACGCTGCACAAATATCTTCTTCCGGTTTTGAGTAAAGTGCCAGTCGCATCCCTTGAGGAAAGCTTTCTGGAACAGGCTATGCAGCAGATCATTGCGCCGATAGATGCCGCACACAAGCCGCTAGGAAACTCCTCTGCCCGGGAATGCCTCTCCATGCTGCGCCGTATCTGCAAATATGCCGCGCACTTGCGCCTGATCCGTCCGATGGAACTGGAAGTAACGTTGCCAAAAGCCATCGACAAAATTTCTGTGCCCCTCTCCCCGGCGGAGCAGCAGCGGCTTTATCAGTATGTACAGGAGAACCCAACGCCCCGCAAAATTGGCTTATTATTAGGGGTGGAATTGGGGCTGCGTATTGGTGAGATCTGCGGCTTACAGTGGGGCGATTTCGACCTGAAACTCGGAACGCTGATAATCAACCGGACGGTCTGTCGAATTTCCTGCGGAAACGGTCACACAAAGGTGGTCATCCAAACGCCCAAAACCCGCACCTCCCGCCGGGAAATCCCAATTCCAAAACAGCTGCTTATTATGCTGAAAAAAGCTGCGCGGATGTGTCAGCAATGCTGCATGGTTTCTGTCCGGCAACGAGTCCAAGCCCACCGAGCCCCGCTGCTACCGAAAAAGCATCAAATCATATCTGAAACAGGCAACTGTCCGGCAGGTACGTCCGCACACGCTGCGCCATACCTTTGCAACAACCTGTCTGCAGGCGGGGTGCGATGTAAAGACCCTCAGCGAATTGTTAGGACACGCCAACGCCAATATCACTTTGCAGCGCTATGTGCATTCTGTGACCCGAAAGCGCCGGGAGATGAACCGAATTTTCTCCCATCAGGTGTCCATGAGGGGCGGGGATGTACTAAATATAACGTAATAGCGCACGATTTCTACGTCGTTCCTCCATTATCACTATGGAGGATACTTTTTTTTAAATATATTCTTTTTGCCATTACGCGGCTGCACATTCTCTGTATCATAAAATACTTTTTGCATCATACGCAGATGCGTATGCATAGCTGCACAGATTTCTGTAACATCATAGTGAGGTGAACTTCATCATGACTGTAAAAGATGCCGTTGCCAAACGCTTTGAACGGTTCTACGACCAGCAGGGGATATTCCCCAACTAGTTAGCGACCCACGCCGGTGCATATTCCAAAATCGATTTATTGCTTAACACATAAACATAAATATATTTTTATTTCTACAAACTGCACCTCTTGCGAACACAAAAAACGCGTGTTATACTGAAACCATCAAAAAACATTGGAGGTGTCTACTATGCCCCGTCCCAAAGGAAGCAAGAACAAGACCAAGACCGTAAAAGCAACCGTTGACTTTGCTGCGCAGATTGCCGAAAAACAGTCTGCAAAGGAAGCCGCTGCCGCTGAAATTGCATCGATCACTGCGAACATCGATGCGCTGAAAGCTGACCTGAAAACCAAGAAGGCAGAGCTAAAATCTATCGATAAGGAAATCGCCAGAATCGAAGCTAAAAAGGTCAAAGCTGAAACCAAAGCAGCGGAATCCGCAAAGAAAGCCGAAGCAGAGGACGTGCTGAAAAAGCTGCTGGCAAGCGGCGTGAGCGCAGACGATATCCTCGCAAAGCTGAAGTGATCTGAAAATTTCTGACGCAGCAGTTGACGGAAACATCTACGTCGCAAGACAGTGCAACTTGGTACCAACTTGCGATTTTTGAATCGGATTTTTCAAAATCCAAATTCAAAATGCTTGTTGGGCTGTGCCCAAACCCCTTGTGTTCTGCATCCAGTGGATGCAGGCTGCGCATTTTTGCAAAATGCTTTTTTAATCTGAGTGCCGATGCCTGTGGTATCGGCAGAAGCAGAAAATAGTGCTATGCAGCGCATCCGGGATTGTGCTATACTTGATTTACACAAACCTGTTTGGCCTAAAAAGTTGGAGGTGTTCATGGCAACACGAACCATTTGTTTTCCCCATATCCGGCTATCCCTATTGCAGAGAACAGCCGGTGACGTTCACATGGATAAAAGGCAGCAAGCGGCAGAATATCCGTGCCGTCCATGATGCCGTCCATACAACAGACCCGGATGTTTCGATTCTGGAAGTCAGCTCTGCATCCGTTCAGCCGGAGGGTGAAGGTGTTTCTTCTCTGCGGCTTCTGCTGCGTCTGGATTCTGTTGCGCAGGATGTGCCCATCAGCACGGTTTTTGAAGCCGCCAAGGTATTTGAACATGGTGGGCCATTCGCTGACCTTCTGACCTGTGCGCCACCCAAAGTCCATAAGGACACTCGACTGCGAACCAGTGGAAAGTTGCTGCGCTACTCTCTGGAAGGAAATGAGTATCCGATAGAGCCGTACCCGGATTCATTTTTTGAGTGGCTCTACTGCCGTGCGTTGAAGCAGCTCCCGGAAAAGGCTGCGCAGCTGAGCAGATATAATGCCTTTTCTGATATTGCTGCCGCAGCGGATTCTAAAAAGTATTATGGCGATTCCTCGCGAGCGGTTGCAATCTATGTAGGACTTGCAGCGGCAGGAAAACTTCCGTGCATCGATTCCTATGAATCATTCATTGCGGAAGTTTACACGGAGCCAAAGCCCTTGCCCAAGTCTGGAAAATCTGAGACTGCTTCAAAAAAGACGCCCGAGGTTTCTGCACCTGCACCGGCAAAGGAGATTCCGGCAGACGAATCGTCGCAGTCCGATAATGCAAATATTCCGGACGGTGCGCAGATGGAACAGATCCTTGAGCTGCCCAAAGTGACCTGCCTGCTTCTCTCCTTGGCAAAAAATGCTGGTCTTTCTGCAAATAGTTCCAGTGAGCTGACATATAAGGAGGAATTCCTTTTCTTGACGCTTATCAGATAGCGCTAAAAACAAAACGCTCCAAATCAATATCCAAAAGAACAAAATCACATTTCCGATGGAGGAACCGGACAGCGGATTTCATGCAGTTGGTGTGTTGACCCGTTCGCCTGCTTGGGAATACGGATGGAAGTTTAACTATCTGACTGAGAATACATCCGGTGCAGAAAAGTCCGAAGTTAAAGAAAAAATGACCGCATTGGAACATCTGGAACGCTGTGGGTATAGAATCGTTCAGCAGGTCGTGCCGGAAAAACTTCCACCGATTGCTGTTCAGCGGATGGCATGGAAAACAGGCGAAGCTCTTTGCGACCCGGTGGTGGTGGATTTCTTGCAGTTTATCCGGACACATATGCAGAGCGACGGCTCTTTTTTCGTTCCGTATCCCAAAGGGTACTTCCAAGAATATCGTTTGCCACACTTTCAGAGATTGCTCAGACGTGGGACAAAATGGGGCTTTTGCAGCCATTGTGATTTACCCGCAGAATATCGTCTATGAACTTGCGCAAAATGAGACTGTCCGGCATTTCCTGAGCGGGAAGTGGCTGGAACTTTTTGTGGAGCATCAGGTTCAGCAGATTTTGACTCGCTATCAGGAGGAGCAGGGTGCAGAAGTTTCGCTTTGCTCCAATGTGATTCTTTCAGAAGCGGCATCCGCAGGGAGCACGCATGAACTGGATGTCGTATTTTCCATCAACGGAAAATTCTTCTGGGTGGAAGCCAAATCGTCCAGCCGAAGTATTGATTATGGAAAATACGCTTCTCTATGCGAAAAGCTGAAAGTAACCTCCGACCGACTGCTTTTGGTCAACAGTGATTTGTCCGTGGAAGAGTGCGAAGGTGTTTCTTATTTCTGGAATTACCGTGTTGCAAACTGTGCAACGATCACGCAGGAACTGGAAAGCATGATTGCTAAACAACTTGAAAGCACCGGGAATGCTGTTCTGAGTACAGACTGAGAAGCAAAAATGATATGTACCCCAATACTGGACACCCAGTATTGGGGGTACATATCAAAAACCGAAAAGCAAAGCTGCCGCACAAAAATACGGTGCGGCAGCTTCTGCTTTTTATCTGCTGCGTCCCCTGCGCGTGCCGACAGTTCCGTTCCGCCTTATTCCTCCCCTGCGAAAGGGCGTTTTTGCCCGCCGTATTTGTGGCCAGGCTTTCCCGGGAATGGCCGTTCGTTTTGCCGAAAAGTCGTACTCTGCCCGGGAAAAAGCACCGGAAGACTGCTTCGGCCATTTATTCCGCTGTTTCCTACCGATTTTACAATGTTTTTTGCAAAAAAGGCTTTACAAATGAATTTCAAAAACATATTATATAATTATAGGTTCAACTTCTTTATGCAAATAGTTTCGTACCGGTTCGTATGGGGCAGCCGGGTCTGTGCTTTTTGCACTGCTTCTGCCTTACGACAGATCATTGGAGCCCGCCGGTGCAGCCCCGCTGCACCAGATCAATACAGAAGGAAGGTTATGCATCATGCCTGAAAAGAAAGTTTCTACTCCCGCAGCCGATGCTCCGGCTGCCGAGGGCAAGACCCGCAAATCCACCAAGGCTCCCGCCCGCCGCGGCCGCCCGCCGCTGGCACCCGCGCTGTATGTAGAGATGGGCGGTGAGCAGTACAACATCACCGACATCATTGACCGCGCCAAGGCAGACTACCGCACCACCCACAAGGTCGGCGTACAGTCCTGCAAGGTATACGTCAAGCCCGAGGAAGGCGCAGCCTACTACGTCATCAATAAGTTCTCCGGCAAGCTGGAACTGTAACTTTTACAGGGTCACAGGCAGCACCGCACTGTTGCCGCGCCCGCTATTCCCACAATAAGGCTCCATCAACAAAAAAAGACACCGCACAGCTGTGCGGTGTCTTTTTTTGTATCGGCAGCAATCACTCAGAACCCCAGCATCCGCCAAAGGGTCTTACGCTCTTCGGCCGGGTTCGGGTCTGGGATCTCTCAGCAGCAGGTCGATGCCGCCCCTTTTGTGCGCCTGATGCTTCAGCTTGTGCACACGGCGGCGCATGGCTTTCTCGGTGTACTGGTAGGTATCCTCTTTATTATTGTAGCGCTGACAGCCCCCCAGCCCCATGATGCGCAGCCCTTTCCAGACATACACCTGATCGTCCACACAGATGCAGCCGCCGGGTTCCCCCTGAGTCTGGTAACTGCCGTCGTGGTTGCCGTGCACATACAGGATGGGCGCAGCGGTAAAGTTTGTGAGATATTCCAGATACTTTTTGTTTTGGCAGATCCCCGCAGGAGAGGATCAGGTCGATGCCTTCCAGCCGGGCACGGGTGTCATAGTCCCACAGCGCCTTGGACGGGACATCTGAAATGGCAAGAATTTTCACGTTCGTATGCTCCATTCTGTTTCCGGTCAGGCCGGCTCATTTTTCAGACCCTTTCACGTTGTCCAGCCCGTTGATCGCCAGCACGGTACGGGTCTTGACGTCCAATTCATCGTAATGGGGCAGCTTGCCGTGTACACAGGCATCCAGCCAATCCATCTCCATCAGCTCTTTGGGGCTGTAAACTCTATTCTCCGGGGAGTGCAGGTTGTCCTCGTTATCATACAGCTTTTCCGGGAAGATGTGCACATTGTCCGAGCCCTGCAGCGTTTCCAGCAGATCCAGCAGCTGTCGCGTACCGCTGGGCAGCGCTTCCTGATACTCCAGATCCTCTGCGCCGCTGCGCAGCCCCACCAGTAGTTCACTGCGCGGGTGGTGGCTGCGTTGTCCCAGCTGCCGTCAAAAATGGAGCGCACGATCTGCACATAAAAGGTATCCCACCGCCAGATCGGCAGACCCAGCGGCTGTAAGCTGCCGTCCGGCAGTTTGCGGCACAGGCCGTAGTCCCGGTTGGTGTCGGCAGGCTCCCGACTGTCCCGGGCGTAGACCATGTCGATCTCCGGGCAGTCGGTAAAATCCAGCGGATGGGCGGTATCGGGCTGGCAGGCCCAGCGCAGCCAGATACGGCCCGCCGGGCGCACGCTCTTCAGCCCCTGCGCAAAGGCGTTGATTGCAGCGGGGATGCCGTACACCGGGTTTGCCGCCACATAGCCTACGCGGTCGGTCTTGGTCAGCACACCGGCCAGCATTCCCAGCAGATAGGTCACCTCATACGTGCGGGGGTAGTAGGTGCGCACCAGCGGATGCGGCGCGTTGAGCGAGCAGTTCAGGATGCGGGTCTTGGGGTGCTGGGCCGCCACCTTCAGGCAGGCGGTGTGCATCCGCACGCTGGTGGCGAACACCACGTCCGCATTGTTGTGGGCTACCTCCTCCAATATCTGCTCCGCGTCCACCTCCGGGTTCACATCCTCGTAGCAGCTGATATACACCTTGTCCGGGAAGACCTTGGCCAGCGCATCGCGCCCCTCGTCATGCGCACGCACCCATGCGCTGATCTTGGCGTTGTACTCGTGGATAAATGCCACCCGCAGCTCGCTGGGCTGCTTGCTGGGGCTGAAGATATTCAGCTTGGACAGCAGCGGCTCTGCAGGGCTCTTGGGCGGTTCCAGCGAAAGCTCCACGCCATGGGGCTCGGTGAGCACCTTCACCTCGTTCCACAGCTTTTCCAGGTTCTGCCGTACCTGCGCCGGGGTGGCGTCGTAGGTGTCGGAGTAGCGGTACACCGACAGGTACACCAGCAGCGCATCACCGGTGGTCAGCCCCAGGGATCTGCCGCCCAAGGCTTCGAACTGCTGGTGGAACATGGTGTAGAAGGCGGCAAAGTTCAGCCGGTCATCCTCCGACCATGCAACTCGTAGTAGATCTTATTTTCCAGATCCTTGCGGGCGGGGATGAGCCGGGTGACGGTGCCGGGGATCTTGACGGCCTCATAATACTTGAGGACAGAGACCCGCTTGTTGCCCTCCTGTACATAGAACTTGTTCAGGTACTCGTAGGCAATGATGGGAGTATGGATGCCCTCCTCCAGGTGCGCGTCGCAGAGATTCGACCACTTGGCAGCAAACTCGGTATCCTCTTCCAGCAGGGGCATAAAGTCATACGAAAAGGCAGTGTGCCGTCCGCTGGTCTTGGTGCCCACAACTCTCGACGGGGATCTCCACCAGCCCCAGCGGCTCCTGGGCAACGATGTTCACCCCTGTTCAGGATATCATCCAGCACCGCAAGGTACGGCGACTGGCCGCGCGCCACACAGGCACGGTAGGCACGCTGGCCCGCGCGCAGGGCGCTTCTATAATCTTCTATCATGGCCATAGCAGAACTCCCTTCTTCAATGGCTCCTGTTTTCCTCCCGGCCCGCGCCGCCGTGTATGCGGCACAGGTCTAAGGACAGTATAACATGAAATTCGGATTTATGGGAGACTTTCTCCGGCAAAGGTGTTGATTTACAGAATTTTTTCAGGTACGATAAATAGGAAAAACCATATTTGTGAGGTACATTTTCATGCAGACTGAACAGCTGCCCCGCCTGGAAGCGGGGGAATACCCCGGCGGCATCTGGTATTACGAGCCCCACACCTACCAGCCCTACCGCTATGTGCTGGGGCGGGTGGGCAAGCACCCGCTGGTGTGCATCGGCATCAACCCCAGCACCGCTCAGCCCGGTGCGCTGGACCCCACCCTGAAAAGTGTGGAGCGTCTGGCCACCGCCAACGGCTTTGACAGCTGGATCATGTTCAACGTCTACCCCCAGCGCGCCACCGACCCCAACGATATGGACAAAGTACCCGACCGCGCCCTGTGCGATGAGAACCTGCGCTGGCTGCAGGCCGTGCTGGCCCAGACCGAGCCTACCATGTGGGCCGCATGGGGCACCCTGATCGAAAAGCGGGACTACCTGCCCGGTCTGATGCGGGAGATGGTAGCTCTGACGCGGGAGCGGGAGATCCCGTGGGTCACCTTTGGCAAGCGCAGCAAAAAGGGCCACCCGCACCACCCGCTGTATCTGCGCAAGGATTCCACTCCGGAGCCCTTTGATGTGGAAAACTATCTGGACACCTGTTTTTGAGTCCGGGAGGGATACCATGACCCCGGAACACCAGGCACTGCTGCGTGGCTGGAGGCCCGCCCCGACCCTGAAAAAGCTGGTGATCGCCCTGAACCGCTGGCTGCCTGCCGTGCCCTTTGCCTGCTACCCTGTTGCTGCTGGTACTGCTGAATGTCCGGTGGTTCCGGCTGCTCTCCGCAAACCGCGCCGCCGCTCTGGATTTTATGCAGCTCATCGCCCGGGCAGTCTTTGTGCCGGCGCTTCGTCTTTCTGGGCGGCACGCTTCTGCGGGCCAGGCTGAACTTTCCCCGCCCGTATGAGCAGCCCGGCTTCACGCCGCTGGTGCCCAAGGAGACCCACGGCAAGTCCTTCCCCTCCCGCCACGCGCTGAGCGCCGCCGTGCTGGCCGCTGTGTGGTGCTACTTCTACCCCGCCGCCGGGGCCTGCATGGTGGTGGTGGCCCTGCTCATCTGCGCCCTGCGGGTGCTTGCCGGGGATAACGCGCACTATGTCCGGGATGTGGCCGCCGGTGCTCTGCTTGGCTTTGCCCTTGGGGCCGCCGGAATGTGGCTGCTGTGACCCCAAAATGCACCCTGCGCCGGAAAATCCAAAAAAATTTGAAATTCCGCTTGACAGAAGCCTATGCGTATGGTATTATACTTCTCGCAGCGTGTGCCGAACGCACACTGCCGCCTATCCAGCGCGGGTGGGGATGGCGCTGGCCAGCCCGCCGATCTGCTGCTGATAGGCCTGCTGTGCCGCACTGGCCGCATAGCTGGAGCCGTAGCCGCCGGTCAGGGCTGCCGCCTGTGCAGCGGCATCGGCACTGGCGTTGTGGGCGTTCTGGGTGTACTGCTGGGCGTACTGCCGGTAAAGCGGGTCACGGGTGTAGCTGTACTGAAAATTCTCCCGTTCCAGCAGCTGCCCCAGCAGGCTGATCTTATCCCCTGATAGCTGCTCTGGTAGTCTGCGGGGCGGTTCTGCTGCCACTGCTTCAGGGCGTCGGCCGCATCGGTCACCTGCTGACCGGGGCGGTAGCTGACGTTTGCCATGGCCTTTTCCACATCGGCGCGGCTGTTCAGCCCCTCGGCGCTGTAAGTGGACTGCGCAGCGGGCTGTGCCTGCGTTTGCTCCGGCTGCAGCAGTTCCTCCTTCTTTTTGGATGCCATATAATTCTCCTTTCGTTCTTATAATCCCTGCAGCTTGCTGCGCAGGGTGTCGGACATATTTTCCCGTATCCAGATTGGTCAGTACATACTGCAATTGCTCCTGCATCT